>Ga0164320_10000799_pt1 | contig 10834 bp, 9 predicted proteins | sample GuaBasSediGuay11_FD_113736 | JGI IMG/M metagenome (GOLD analysis project Ga0164320, IMG submission 113736) | Subseafloor sediment microbial communities from Guaymas Basin, Gulf of California, Mexico - Guay11, Core 4567-28, 0-3 cm | ecosystem: Environmental > Aquatic > Marine > Hydrothermal vents...
CCTGCGCGCACTCGGCAAGTTGGCTATCGTAACGAATGCGGGTTACGAAACCGTCGGCAGCGTCGATACGCTGGGCGACAATGATTCGGAGCGTCTTTACAAACTCAGCGAGGACAACCGTACTGCGCTCAGCGAAGTGCTCCAGCGTCACGACATGCAAGGACTCGTCGCGGCATCCAATCCGCTGGACCTGACGCCGATGGCCGACGAGGCGGTTTACCTCGATTGCGTTAAGGCGATGATCGAATTTGGCGCCGGTGTCGTAATGGTCGGGCTGGTCCCGTTGTCGGAACAACTCGACACACAGCAGCTAACTCAGGCAGAGGCATTCGCAGGCAAGCTCAAATCACTTGCGCAGTCGAGCGGGCGCCTGATCGGCATCGTTATCGACGCCGGCGTGCCTTACCAGCGGTATAAAGCCGTTTTCGAGCGCCAGGGTTTTCCGGTGTTTGACGGCATGGACATGGGCGTGCTCGGCATCAATGTCCTGAAGAAAAGCCGCTAGCTCAATTTCACGATGGCGCGGAAAAGTTCTCGAGCCTGTCCGATGAGAAGCGTTGAGCCACCCCAGCTGCTATGGTCAATTGCAGTGCAACAGGAGATGACAATGCCACAGCCCTTTCGAAGCGTGAGTGTTCTTTTCGTTCTGCTCACGGCGTTCCTCATCGCGTCGACCCCGCTTACCGCGGCCGCGGCGGGAAGCGAGGATAAGCCGAATATTGTCCTCGTGCTGATGGATAATTTCGGGTGGGGCGAGGTCGGTGTCTATGGCGGCGGTGTCATGCGTGGAGCACCGACGCCCAATATTGACAGCATTGCCGCCGAAGGGCTGCAGCTGACAAATTACAATGTCGAAGCAGAGTGTACGCCGTCGCGTGCGGCGTTGATGACTGGTCGCTATGGAATTCGGACCCGGCAACGGGTGGATGGCCCGCCGCGAGGCGTGTGGTATGGCATCACCCAGTGGGAAGTCACGTTGCCCGAGATGCTGTCGGAGGCCGGCTACGCCACGGCTATTTTCGGAAAGTGGCACTTGGGGGATACGGAAGGTCGTTTCCCAACGGACCAGGGATTCGATGAGTGGATTGGAATCCCGAGGTCATCGGATCGGGCGTTCTGGCCGGACAGCAATAGCTTCACACCGGGCAGTCATCCAGATGCGGTGTTTACCCACGTGATGACGGCGACGCGTGGTGAAACTCCCAGGGAGCTGGAAGTCTACGGACGCGAGAAGCGCAAGACGATCGATCGCGAGATCACCGATCAGTCCATTGACTTTATAAAACGCAAGGCAAAAGGGGAGCAACCGTTCTTCGTCTTTCTTGCCTATACACAAACTCATGAACCGGTCGACCCTCATCCTGATTACTACGGCAAGACAGGCCACGGGAGCTTTGCCGATGTCCTGGCGCAGACGGACGACTATGTCGGTGACCTTCTGGAAACGATCGAAGAGCTGGGACTAAAAGAAGACACCCTATTTATCTTCACTTCCGATAACGGTCGTGAAGGCGTGCCAAGGTCGTTCGGATTCACCGGCCCGTGGCGAAGCGGTATGTTTTCTCCCTACGAGGGCTCCCTGAGAGTACCGTTTCTGATCCGCTGGCCGGGGAAGATTCCGGCGGAGCGGGTTTCAAACGAGATTGTCCATGCGATCGATGTGTTCCCGACGGTGGCCCGAATTATCGGCGCCGATCTTCCGACCGACCGAGTGTATGACGGCGTCGATCAGACTGAGTTTTTGTTCGGCAAGAGTGACGAATCTTTTCGCGAGTCTGTGGTTATTTACATCGGCAATGTGATTTTCGGCGTGAAGTGGCGCAACTGGAAGCTGTTGCTCCGGGAATTGGATGAAGACACCTACGCGATCAGGGAGATGGCCTATCCCTCCATCTACAACCTGATTGTCGACCCAAAAGAAGAAGTCCCCGAACTCAATTATCTCAACGATACCTGGGTCGATTTTCCGCTGTACCAGGTTCTGGAGGACCACGAGGCATCGATCGAAGAAGATCCAGGGGCGCCGGATCCATAGAGGCGCCGGCCTGTTCTTATCGCCCGTCGAATACGATCTCACCGTTAACTAACGTTAGCACGGACTGCATGTTGCGGATGGCGTTATCGGGAACGACGTCATCATCAAATATGTTCGCCTCCAGCACTGCGAGGTCCGCGAATCGGCCAACGGCAATGCCGCCCAATGAGTCGTCTTCTTTCGTGAACCATCCCTGATCGGCTGACGCATACAGTCGCACGGCGTCATAACGACTTATCTGCTGGCCATCGTTGATGAGTTCACCAGAGACATCCTTGCCGGTCACCATGTAGTAGATCATGCACCAGGGATTGAGCGTATTGATTCGCGCTCCGTCGGAGCCCGCACCGAGTGCGACGAGATCACTCTCAATCAGCGTGCGCCACGGTGGGCCACCGCGTTCGCCGGCGTGGTAGCGCTGGCCGTGTGCGCCAAGACCCAGCCCCATCTGCTTTGCGCGCTGAATGAGTTCGGGAGTGATAAAACTCAGGTGCCCGGGTGTCCAGCGCAACTCTGACAAGTCGAATTCTTCGTTCAACTCCTCCCACACATCCAGGTGCGCGTCGATTTCCTCGGGCGTGTGCAAATGCTGGTGATAAGTCCAGCCACGCTCAGCAATGCGGCGCTGCGCGAGCCTCGCGGCTTCACCGAGTGGCTTCTCGTTAAACAAGGCCCTGCCGACCGACCACTCGCCAATACCGACGATCTTTGCCATATCGGGGCCGTAATTCGGCCACTTGTTGTCGAGATAGCCCATGAGTTGCGTCAGGTCTTTGTCTTCGTCAAGGCCGGGGAAGTAGATGCGCGTACGCACCTTGTGCAGATCGTCGCGAACCAGTTCGAGGAAAAAATCGTAACCTGTCGTTTGATCGATAAATCCCACGCCCGGCACCGTGCCCGACATGTCCATGACCGTCGTTAGCCCAACCGACAGTGCGTAATCGGCAACGCCAAGCATTTGCCGCTTGCGATCCTCGTTCGTGAGATCTGCTGCCAGAACCTCATAGGCGTGGGCCGTGTCCGGGCCACGCGCAATCACGCCGTCGTCACTGACAGTTACACCAAGCTCTCGCAGCTGATTTCTTGCAGCAGTGTTTGTTTGTCCGGGCCCTGCGCCGCGCTCAGACAGGTATACGGGATTATCAGGTGCAGCAGTGTCCAGCTCCGAACGGGTTGGAAACCTTTTTTCGTCCCACTGCGTGCGACGGATGCCGCCGATCGTGGTGATGAGTGATCCGGCAGGCACGGATTCCGCCTTACGGCTGATGGATGACAGTGCGTCATCGATTGTAAATGTGACTTCGAGATCTCGATGATCGTATCCCGGGCGGTTCGCAATGCGTATGTAGTGAACGTGATTGTCGATCAGTCCGGGGATAACGATGCGCTGATCCAGATCGACGACCTTCGTGCATTCGTCAAATGCCTCATCATCCGGATTGATGGCAACGAATCGGCCGGCCCTGATCAGAACAGACGATGCGACTGAGTTGTTCTCATCCATCGTGTGAATCTGTGCGTTTACGAGGGCGAGGCTCGTATCGACGCACGCATCTATCTCGGCCGCGAAAAGTGATGCGGGACAGAGGCTGGCGAGGAATACGAATAGTGTGATGCTATTTCGTGTCATCAGTAATCCTTATGCGAACAGGTCGTTGTAATTGTCTCGCAAGATGTTCTTTTGAACTTTCGCCATCGAATTTCGTGGCAGTTCATCGAGGAACACCACGTGCTTCGGTATCTTGAAGTTCGCGAGCGATTCTTTCGCCGAATGAATGATGCCATCTACATCAATAGTGCTTTTGGAGTCACGCACGACAATCGCAACGACGGCCTCGCCAAAATCGGCGTGCGGAACACCGATAATTGCTGACTCTTTGACACCATCCAGGTCATCGATGAACAACTCGACTTCTTTGGGGTAGACATTCAAGCCACCAGTGATGACGACGTCTTTCGCTCGTCCAACGATTGACGTGTAGCCATCGTTACCAATCTTGCCCTTGTCGCCTGTATTGAAGAATCCGTCATCGGTGAAGTCTTCCGCCGTCTTGTCGGGAAGCTGCCAATAGCCAACAAAGACGTTGGGTCCACGTACCTGAATGTTGCCGACCTCATCAGGCGGAAGGTCGCCACCGGAGTCGTCGACGACCCGAACTTCAACATCCGGGATCGGCATCCCCACCGTTCCGGGTCGGCGCTCATCATCCAGCGGATTAGCTGTTATGACATTGGTTTCTGTCATTCCGTAGCGTTCCAGAATGCGATGCCCCGTTCGTGATTCAAACGCGGCGAAGGTCTCTTCGAGCAGTGGCGCTGATCCCGAGAAGAATACGCGGACGTTTTTCGCGACGTTCGCAGTGAAGTCCACGTTGTTCAGCAGGCGTGTGTAGTACGTTGGCACACCCATCATCACAGTGCATTCCGGCAAGCTGCTGATCACTGTCGCCGCGTCAAACGCGTCAAGCCAGCGCATACTCGCGCCGCTTAGTAATACACAGCCGAGCGAAATGAAAAGACCATGAACATGAAACATGGGCAGGGTGTGCAGTAGCCGGTCCTGATCGCTAAATGTCCACGCCGCAACCAGCGACTGTGCATTACTCAGCAGGTTACCGTGTGTCAGCATGATTCCTTTCGGCACCCCGGTAGTGCCGGACGAGTAAAGCAAAGCAGCAAGGTCGTTGGCATCACGTTGGACGAGTATCGGATCAGCGGCTGTGTCGCGAGAGAGATCAAACAAAGACCCCTGACCATCGCCGTCGAGAGTCAGTACCTGCTCGATCCCGGCGTTATCGGCTAGTCGTTGTATGGCGGCAAGCTTGCGGCTGCCACAGACAACGATCGTCGGTGCGGCGTTACCCAGAAAATACTCCAGCTCCGCTGGCTGGTAGCTGGGGTTCAGTGGATGAAATACAAATCCACCACGAAGGCAGGCGAGGTATAGCGCCAGAGCGAAGGGAGACTTGTCGGCCTGGACCGAAACGCGATCGCCGATTTTGACACCGCGCTCAGTTAAAAAGGCGGCCAGACGTGCGGACTCGCGATCGATGTCTTGATAGGTATAGGACCGACCGGTGTCCGTTAGCAACAACTCGTCGTCGGAGTGTCTGGCAAATTGCTGCGCGAAGTGCGCATACAGGTTTACGTTGCCACTCGTCTTAATCTACTTCACCTCGTCCTGCACGGTATTGGTCAGCTTGCCGAGACCCTCGACCTCGATTTCCACGGTATCGCCGTGCTTCATCCAGATTGGTGGTTTACGCGCATAACCCACACCGGCGGGTGTGCCTGTCACGACAACATCACCGGGTTCGAGCGTCATACACTCACTCAGAATTGCCACGAGTTTGCGTACCGAAAAGACGAGGTTATCGATCTGGCCATCCTGCATCAGCTCTCCGTTGAGTTTCGTGGTCAGCGCCAGGCCTGCCATACCATCCGGCAGTTCGTCGGAGGTCACGAGCTCGGGGCCAAACGCTCCGGTGCCGTCAAAATTCTTGCCCACCGTCCACTGCGACGAGAATCTCTGGTATTCACGAATCGTTGCATCATTAAACAAGGTGTAACCGACGATGTAATCGAGGGCGTTGTCCGCTGTCGCGTGCCGACAGTTTTTGCCGACAACAAACGCAAACTCACCTTCGAAGTCGAGCGTCTCCGAGCACAGCGGGCGAATAATGATTCCCTTGTGAGGGATTAAAGACGTCGCGCCTCTGAAAAAGACTTCAGGAAACGTCGGTGTTTCGGCACCGCCTTCCGCAGCATGAGCCGCGTAGTTGCGGCCAATACAAATAATTTTTCCGGGGCTGGGAATGAGGGGAAGATACTCTATGTCATCCGCAGCAATACCGGCGCCATCAAAGTTCGTGACCTTGCTTTGCAGTTCCCCGAGTCGCCCGCCCGCCAGAAGCTGCATGATGCTTCCGGGAAGCTCCGGGTCGATGCTGGCAACCGGGATAACGACGTCGTCTTGTCGAACGCCAATCTGTTCATGACCGTTGTGAATGAACGTTATCAATCTCATATGAGGAACCGTGAACACCAACATTGCCGATGTCAAGGTGACAATTGCCCCTCGTTGACCCACAATCCGGCAGGTCACGGGGGAAAAAATGAGTAATACGAAGTCACTCCTGAGTGCATTGTTTTTCATTCTTCTGGCTGCAACTGTAACTGCAGGTGCACAGGACCAGGGCGGCAAATTTGAAGGTCTGGTCACCGGGCCGTTCGATGGGCTGGTAGGCGACGCGCCTATGCGTGCAGTGCATATCGCATCTGGCGATTCATGGCAGACACGCACTGATGCTGATGGCAAATACAAATTTGATGGCTTGCCGGTCGGTGACTATCGGTTGCAGGTCCGTCTTCCATGCTGCGAGTATGTGCCGTATCAATCCGAACCTGTTGAGTTGCGTTCAGGGGCGGCGCGACGATTCAACATTCAACTTCAGCAGGGTTTCCAGTTAAACACGATAGGCGATGACATCGGAATCGCGACTGCGCAGATTCTCGCAGAGCAAGACGTTCCCGATTTTCCCAGGCCTGAGACTACAGACGGCAAGCCGGATCTCACGGGAATGTGGATGTACGGGAGCGATCCGTTTCCACCGGTGCCGAAACTTACGGACTGGGCCGCGAAGTTGGTTGCGGAAAGGACCAGGAACCACTTTATTGAATCGCCACGCTTCCGCTGCCTGCCGACATCACTCCCAATTCCCACTCACACGCCGCCGATATTTGGCAAGTTCGTTCACACGCCGGATCTGATCGTTATTCTTTACGAGGGCATCCTCGGTTTCCGGCAAATCTTCATGGATGGTCGCGACCACCCGGAGGATATTGATCCTTCATGGCTCGGTCACTCTATCGGCTGGTGGGAGGATGATGTGCTCGTCGTGGATACGATCGGATTTAACGACCGTGGCTGGACCGGGCTCACACATCCGAGAAGCGAGGAGTTTCACGTCATCGAGCGATATCGGAGAACTAGCTATGGCGATATGGAACTTGAATTGACAATCGAGGACCCGGCGGTTTATCACGAACCATGGGTTCAACAGATGCCAGTTTACCTCGCGCCGAATGAGCAACTGTTCGAATTCGTTTGTGAAAACGAGAAATGGCTGAATTCTGTAGGCGACTGACGCAACGAGAAAACGAGGAAGACACAAATGAAATCGAGGCTGTTGATACTCTTGGCTACAACGCTCGTAAGCTTTGGAGTCCCGGCTTGGGCACACCATTCTTTCTCCGCGGTATTCGATGCGGACAGTCCCATCGAGGCGAGCGGCACGGTTACCAAAGTTGAGTGGCAGAATCCTCATGCCTGGATCTATATCGACGTCGAGGGCGACGACAGTAGTGTTATCAACTGGGCATTTGAAATTGGCAGCCCAAATGGCCTTAGGCGTCGCGGATGGTCACGAAATACGGTCCAGGTTGGCGATGTCATCAGCGTCAGCGGATACCGTGCGAGAGACGGATCGAATCGAGCTAACCTCGCTTCTATTACGCTCGCAGATGGACGCGAAATGACGGGGAACTCGAGTCGCTACAACTGAGAGGCACGAAGCGTGAGCCAGGCAGTGCCGCTGCTTAACGAGATGCTTCCGAGTGGAAAAACTTGTAATCGTGAGTTTCACGTAGCTGCTCCGCATATCTACGTATCTACGCGAACCAGATTGGCCTGTACGGCCTCGCGACGGTGGCGAGCTCCTGTTTACATAATCTGGTCGGGCAATCGCGCCGACGGAGCTTTTTCAGATTCACGGTCGTGTACGTTATGACAATCACATTTTGCTACGACACAAACGGTGCGTAGTATGTAGTTGATGACGCGATGACGCGATGGCGCCGGGTGACTGTGCTCAACGTCATTGTTAAAGTGAATGAGAATACGTTCTTCAAGAACGGAGCGCCTGTAGATGGCGACTCCGTAGAAAGCAACGACTGAGTTCGCCAGGGACGGCACAATATCAAGTGATGAGTTATGCCTATCAACATAAAGTGGTTTCCAGAGCAAGCGTTCGGGGAACAAACTGAAGCGCGAACCACAGTTCCACTGCAAACACAGCAAAATGCCATAACGTACCTGTGTTCGATACTTAAAGACCCGTATGGCGCCCGCATCCTTCTCGGGCCCGCAACCTCAGGAAAATCCACTATCGCGCGGCAGTTCCTGTCGGTGGTAAGGAGCGACATAGTGGTTGCACGAGTCGATGGTTCCGGATTGTCCGCGGAGAAGCTACTGGTATCTGTTCTCGGTCAGTTTGGCTACCACGTCGATCTCGAATCGGCCCAGGATTTGCTCAGGATGGTCAGCGTGTTCGCTGTTCAGCAGACGCGCACCTTCCAGCCACCGATGCTGATCGTCGAGAACATCGAGAATATGCGACCCGCGGCGCTTCGAGCTCTCAGTTTGCTCGCGAGCCTGACGTTCCAGGGCAAATATGCTATCCGCATAGTATTGACTGGCAGCAGCCAGGCACGGAGGCTGCTGGGGTCAAAGGGCATGACGGCAGTGTCAAAACGGCTCGAATCCGAATATGAGGTGGAGCCGCTATCCAGCCACGAATCGATGCTGTTTTTGCACGGCAGGTTGACGTCTTGCCAGGTACCGCAGCCGGATACAATTTTGCCGACGAACGTGTGTGACAGGATTCACGAACTATCGGGTGGCAATCCCGGGCGGCTAAATGAGATAGCAAAGGGTACGCTCGAGCAAGCACTGTCATTGCCGGCTACCGTTTCGGATGTAAACAAACATCAGCATGCAACAGAGACGGAGCATTCAAACACCAAACTCATTGTATCGTTGGACGGGAAAGTGCTGGAAGAGTACGAATTCGAAGAAAGGAAAATGACTCTCGGAAGGTCGAGCCTGGCAGATATTGTCATTCACAATGAGTTCGCGAGTAAGTTTCACGCACTGATGTTGTTGTACGCCGATGCCCTGATTCTTGTCGATCTCAATAGTGCGAATGGCACTTTTGTCAATTCTGTTAAGGTCAATAGCACGATTCTGCGAAGCGACGACATAATTTCTCTGGCAAGTCATCGCATCAAGGTAGTGCATGCACCGGAGGCGGACACCGATCGGGTCAGCGACGCAACAATGACGGATACGGCGAAAATGAAGACGCTTGCAGATATGCGCGAGGAGCGGAAAATAAAATTTTCGTTTCTCGATATTGAACGAGAGGTGAAAGGGTGATGCAGTGTGTTAGTGACATCATGACCTCGACCGTTCATACACTGAGTCGTGACACCGTCATCTGTGATGTTGAGAAGGCATTCCTCAGCAACAGTATTAGCGGTGCACCACTTGTGGATGACTCGGGGACTGTGGTCGGGTTTATATCGAAATCGGACATCAGCCGGTTCGATTCGACCGGAGATGATCCCTTTTATGCGCGAGCGTATGAGATCGCGAATCCAAAGGTGATAACAACGGAGCCGTCAGCTTCGATTGAGGAGGCGGCGCAGTTGATGCTGCATGAGCACGTGCACCATCTTGTGGTGATGGATGGGCAAAAAATTATCGGTGTGCTGTCCGCGTTTGACTTCGTTAGATTGGCGGCATCTGCGTCAATCGCTACGAGGAACTGAAGCCGCATGAGCCACGCAAAGAAAGAATACGAAGCAAACAAGAGCCGCCGACATAACCGAATTCGTTTCGGTGCAGCTTTTGTTGCGGTGGTGCTGGTCGCTATCGTAACCGTGTCGGTCATCAATCTGGGTGACCAAAACGAATCTACGCAATCCAGGGCCGAAATACGCCTGGCAGCTCTCGCGAGTGACCATTCGCCGACCCTCGGCGATCCCGGGGCCAAGGTGCACATTGTCGAATTCCTGGCTCCGGCTTGCGAAACCTGTGCCCTGTTTTTCCCCATGGTCAAGAAGTGGATGAACGAGGCCCCCGACAAGCTTCGCTTGTCGGTTCGCCATGTCGCGTTTCATTCCGGATCCGACTACGCCGTCAGAATCCTGGAAGCGAGCCGCAAACAGGACAAATACTGGCAGACACTGGAGGCGCTTTTGGCATCCCAGCGTCAGTGGGTGACCAACCACAAGGTTCAACCAGAGCAGATCATGGCTGCCATCGCCAGCGTGGGTTTGAACGTGGACCAACTGATGGCAGATATGAATGGAGTCGAAGTCCTGGCTCACATTGAGCAGGACAAGAAGGATTCCATATTTCTGAAAGTCAGCGCGACCCCGGAGTACTTCGTCAATGGGCGGCCGCTGCAGAGTTTTGGGCAACAACAACTACTCGACCTGGTACGCGAAGAGTTGCAGAAAGCGTACTAAGTCTCTTCCGATCTTGCTCGCGTACCAGGTCGATTCGTAAACGCCATGATGACTGCTCCCAGCAGGCAAACGCCACCCGCGATAATGAACGGGGTCATCCAGACTGCGGGTTGAGCTGCACCTTGCGCGGCGTCTTTGAAGTAGCCAGCCAGTAACGGCCCGGCGAGGCCGGCGACGCCGTACGCTGTGAACATCCAGCCGTAATTGCTGCCAACGTTCTTATTGCCGAAATAGTCCGCTGTGATCGCCGGAAATAACGCGAAACTGCCACCGTAGTTAAAGCCGATTAGGGCCGCAGCGATGATGAAACCGTAGACAAGGCCGAAGCTAATGAATACGTGATACGTCATCAGCATGGTGAGCCCCTGCAGAATCGCCATCAGCGTAATCGTCGTCTTACGACCGATCCTGTCAGAAATGCTGCCCCAGGCAATGCGGCCGACGCCATTGAAAATCGCGTACCAGGCCATGGCCGTTCCTGTAATC
>Ga0164320_10000800_pt1 | contig 10831 bp, 5 predicted proteins | sample GuaBasSediGuay11_FD_113736 | JGI IMG/M metagenome (GOLD analysis project Ga0164320, IMG submission 113736) | Subseafloor sediment microbial communities from Guaymas Basin, Gulf of California, Mexico - Guay11, Core 4567-28, 0-3 cm | ecosystem: Environmental > Aquatic > Marine > Hydrothermal vents...
ACCCCGAGTTGCTCGAAGCCGATGCCGATGCCGAGTACGCCGAGATTATCGAAATCGACCTCGCCGAAATCACCGAACCGTTACTGGCCTGTCCCAACGATCCCGACGACGTCAAAACCCTGTCGGCGGTCGCCGGACAGAAGATCGACGAAGTTTTTATCGGTTCCTGCATGACCAACATCGGTCATTTCCGTGCCGCCGGCAAGTTGCTGGAAAAACTCGAATCACCGGTCGTGACACGACTGTGGATTGTGCCACCGACCAAGATGGACGAAGCGCAACTCACCGCCGAGGGTTACTACAACATCTTCGGCCGCACCGGTGCGCGCACCGAGATGCCGGGCTGCTCGCTGTGCATGGGCAACCAGGCGCGCGTCGCGGAAAATTCAACGGTGGTGTCGACCTCGACACGCAACTTTCCGAATCGTCTCGGCAAGGGCGCCGACGTCTACCTGGCATCGGCGGAGTTGGCCGCGGTTGCGTCGATCCTCGGCAAGATCCCGAATTTTGACGAATACATGCAATACGTCGAAGATATCAACACGATGGCCGACGATGTCTACCGTTACCTGAATTTTAACGAAATGGAAAACTACACTTCCGCAGCAGACAAAGCCTTCCCGGTAAAAGTCGTCTGACCCTTTCGATGTCGTCCCCGACCGCGTGCGGCCTACTTAGCGGGGACCTTTCAAAAACGCCGTAATCGAAATCGCAGATTTTAAAAACATGCCTTCGATCCGAGGCAAGCGATGATTCCCCTCGCGACGGACCGGTTGGCCTGCGGCTTCCCGAAAAAGGGCTGATTTTAAAGGGCACGGCTCTACGCGACGTCCGTGTCGCCTTTCGCCTAGGGCCGCGTCCCTGCGGCCCTACCCTTTAAAATCAGCCCTTTTTCGGCAACCGGCCCTGAAAGTCGCGAGGGGAATCACCGCTTACCTCTGAAATCATCACAACGTTGACAAATCGAAGCTCCGATATCAGAAGTTCGAACACAATTAAGGCGTGGGCGCCGGGAAATCTTTTGCGGGGTATGTAGCGACAGGGACGTCGCGACTAAGCCTACATGGATGTACCGGTCCGACGCATCGGTGCGGCGTCCCCGTAAAAGAATTCCCGGCGACCGCACCGTCGAAGGGATAGTGTCAGGTTGATCATTTGTAAGATGCCTGCGGGTGGGACACTCTCGACGGAACAGGAGGGCTAGTGGGCTTCGTGCCAGTTGAGGCCGATGCCGGCATCCACTTCCAGCGCCACGTCCAGCGTGGCAGCCGAGGTCATCAATTCGGCAATGACGTCGCGGCAAGGATCGACTTCGGCACTGTTGACCTCGAATACGAGCTCATCGTGAACCTGCATTATCATCTTGCAATCCGGCTGCGTGTCGGCCAGCCAGGAATGCACCCTGATCATGGCGCGCTTGATGATATCGGCGGCGGTGCCCTGCATCGGCGCATTGATCGCGGTGCGTTCGGCGTACTGGCGCACGTTGGCATTGCGCGCATTGATGTCGGGCAGGTAAAGCCTGCGCCCGAATACCGTTTCCACGTATCCCTGGTCGCGAGCGCGTTGCTTGGTTTCCTCCATGTAGCGCTTGACGCCGGGATAGCGCTCGAAGTAGGTATCGACATACTGCTGCGCCTCGTTGCGGCCGATGTTCAGCTGCTTACCAAGGCCGAAGGCCGACATGCCGTAGATCAGTCCGAAGTTGATCGCCTTGGCCGCGCGCCGCTGCTCGTTGCTGACCTGTTCCAGGTCGGCGTCGAAAACTTCGGCGGCGGTCGCGCGATGCACGTCCAGCCCGCGGGAAAAAGCGTTAAGCAGGCTTTCATCGGCCGACAGGTGCGCCATGATACGCAGTTCGATCTGCGAGTAGTCGAGCGCCAGGATGCGGTATCCCGAGGGCGCAATAAAGGCTTCACGAATGCGACGTCCCTCGGCCGTGCGGATGGGTATGTTCTGCAGGTTCGGACTGGTCGACGACAGGCGCCCGGTCGAGGCGACCGCTTGCTGGTAAGAGGTGTGCACGCGCCCGGTGCGAGCATTTATTTCCTGGGGTAACTTGTCGATGTAGGTCGACATCAACTTGTTGAGGCTGCGATGCTCGAGCAGCAGCGCCGGGATTTCATAATCGCGCGCGAGCTCCTCGAGTACGTCTTCGGCCGTCGATGGCTGCCCCTTGGGTGTCTTGCGCAACACCGGCAGTTCCAGTTTCTCGAACAGGATTGCCTGGATTTGCTTGGGTGAGCCGAGATTGAATACCTCGCCCGCCTGTTCATAAATCGCTTGCTCGATGCGCTGCAGTTTCCGGTCGAGCTCCTTACCCTGTTTTTGCAACATATCGCTATCGATCAACACCCCGTTCTGTTCGACATCCAGCAGCACGTCGACCAGCGGCATTTCGATTTCGCTGTAAACCGAATGGAGTTTTTCATCCTGGCGCAGGCGCTCGCCGAGAAAACGGTGTAATTGCAGGGTGATATCGGCATCCTCGGCGGCATAGTCGCTGGCCACATCGAGGTCGATCAGGTCGAAGGTTTTCTGGCGCACGCCCTTGCCGGCGATATCCTCGTAATGGATGGTATCGTGGCCGAGATAATACTTTGCCAGCGCATCCATGTTATGGCGGCTCGCGGTCGAATTGAAGTCATAGGATTCGAGCATGGTGTCATGGCCGAGACCGCGCATGCGAAGTCCCTCGCCAATCAATACATGGGCGTCGTACTTTATGTTCTGACCAATCTTGGTGATGGCGGGATCTTCGAGTATCGGTCTGAGCGCGCTTAACACCTGCGCCTTGTCGAGTTGCGATGGCGCACCCTCGTAGCGATGGCACAACGGGATATAACAGGCCTCACCCACTTCCAGGCACAGCGAGATGCCGACCAGTTCGGCCTTCATGTAGTCGATGCTCGTCGTTTCGGTATCGATGGCAAACTCGCTTGCCTCGCGCAGGCGTTGCAGCCAGGCTTCGAAGCGCGCCTGTTCGAGCACACATTCATAATCGGCATCGCGCTTCGCCGGTGTTTGCATCTCGGTATTTGCGCCCGGTTTGTCATCGGCGGCGACTTCATCGTACCAGCGATTAAAGCCGAGCTTCAGGTAAAAATCGGCAAGCTGGCCGCGATCGGCTTCGACCTGGTCAAGCTCGTCGATACTAACCCCGGTCTCACAATCGAGCTTAATGGTCGCCAGCTGGTAAGACATGGGCAGAAATTCCAGCGATTCGCGCAGGTACTCGCCGACTTTCCCCTTGAAATCATCCGCCTTCGCGATTACGCCATCGAGGTCACCATACTCCGTAATCCACTTTGCCGCTGTCTTTGGCCCCACTTTAGGCACACCGGGAATATTGTCCGAGCTATCGCCCATGAGTGCGAGGTAGTCAATAATCTGGTCCGCACGCACCTGGAATTTTTCGACCACGGCGGCTTCGTTCATGTGGTGATTGTTCATGGTGTTGATCAGGCTGACGTTGGCATTGACCAGTTGCGCCATGTCCTTGTCTCCGGTCGAAATCAGCACCTTATAACCCTGTTCGACGGCTTCTCGGCTCATGGTGCCGATTATGTCGTCCGCCTCCACTCCTTCGATGCAGATCAGCGGCAGGCCGCGCGCCTTGATAATCTCGTACAGCGGTTCGATTTGTTCACGCAGGTCGTCAGGCATGGGAGGGCGGTTTGCCTTGTATTCCGGGTAGATGTCATTGCGAAAGGTCTTGCCCTTGGCATCGAAAACCACGCCAATTTTATCGGGCTGTTCATCCTTGATCAGCTTGTTCAACATGTTGAGTACGAAGTAAATGACCTTGGTCGGTTTCTGATCGGGACTCCTCAGGTCCGGTCCGGGCACGTGGTAGGCGCGAAACAGGTAAGAACTGCCGTCAACCAGCACCAGTTTTTTTTGATTATCTTGATTCATTTACTAACCGATGCGCTAAAATGCCCAACCCTGAACCCGGATGATATCACAGCCGTCGCGGCACAACGCCGCTTTGCGCTGCTCCATTGGCGAGAATTATGTCTGTTTACACCACCGTCGAAGCCGGGCAGCTGGCTCAATTTCTAAGGCGTTACGAACTTGGGAAAGCGCTTGATTTCAAGCCCATAGTCGCGGGCATAACCAACACGAATTACTTCCTCGATACCGAACAGGGAAGTTTCGTGTTGACCCTGTACGAACACCACAGCGACGATGAAATCGAATACATGCTCAAGCTGCAGCAGCACCTGGCCGACCGGGCAGTGCGCTGCTCGCAACCGGTAAGGGACCGCCGCGGCGATTTTTACTCGAGCCTGAATAATCGCCCGGCGGCGATTATTCGGCGCCTGCCGGGTGAGGTGGAAAGTGCGCCAGATCTCGCGCAGTGCGCGTTAATCGGCGTCGAACTGGCGCGTTTTCATCTTGCCGGTATGGATTTTGGCGGGGATCGCGCCAATCCCCGTGGTCTCGACTGGATCGTCGCGGTACGCGATATGCTTAGCGACAACCTCGACGATACCGACCAGCAGGCGATCGAAGCCACCCTGGTCGCGGCCCAACGCGCTAATCTCGAAGCCCTGCCACACGGCGCTATTCACGCCGACCTGTTTCATGACAACGCCCTGTTCAGCGGCGACGCGCTGGGCGGTATTCTCGACTTCGACTATGCCTGCAGCGACAGTTTCGCGTTTGATATTGCCGTGCTGTTGAACGACTGGTGTATCGACGAGAGCTACCAGCTCATCGCCGACCGGGTTAGTGTGGTTCTCGAAGCCTATCAGCGCTTGCGGCCGCTCGAGGCCGACGAAACCGATGCCCTGCCGATACTGCTGCGCATCAGCGCATTGCGCTTCTGGCTGTCCCGGCTTTACGACAGGGCCTTCCCGCTGAGCGGTGACCTGACCTTTACCAAAAGCCCCGACACATTTCGTGAAATGCACCGTTTGCGCAGTACACAGTCCATCGTTCCGGGTCTCGCGGATCCAGTCCCGCGTACGGGTTAATTTCCTGGCCGGCTATTTGCCAATACAGAAACTGGAAAATATCCTGCCGAGCAGGTCGTCGCTGGTGAATTCACCGGTAATTTCGTTCAGATTGTGCTGTGCCAGGCGCAAGTCTTCGGCCATCAGCTCCCCGGAACGGGATTGCTCGAAACTGTGTGCGGCCTGGCGCAGACACTCGAGCGCGCGTTGCAGCGCGTCGACATGGCGGCGGCGCGCCATGAAGGTGTGATTGTCCTGGTTATAATCGGAGATGTGGCCGGTAATACGGTCAACCAGCTTGTCCATACCTTTGTCGTCGAGGGTTGAAATACAGAGGCCGGCCGGGTCGCGCCGATCACCAGCCGCGAGTAGATCGCTCTTGCTGTAGACCAGCTGCAGGTTCGCAGCGGCGAGCTTATCGAGTACGCGCCGGTCTTCATCAGTCATGCCCTTGCCGGCATCGATCAGGTATATGACAACGTCCGCCTGGCCAATGGATTCCCAGGCACGGCGTATGCCCTCACGCTCGACCGGATTTTGCGATTCGCGCAGGCCCGCGGTGTCGTTGACCCTGATGGGGACGCCGCGCAGCGAGATGTGTTCACGCAGTACGTCGCGGGTGGTGCCTTCGATTTCGGTGACGATGGCAGCTTCGTAACCCGCGAGATAATTCAACAGGCTCGACTTGCCGGCATTCGGCAACCCGGCCAGCGAGACGCTCAGCCCTTCCTGCAGGGTTCTGCCCTGCTCGGCCTGATCGAGCAATGCCTGCAGTTTCACGCGGGCTTCGTCGAGGCGGCGACCGATAGCACTGTCGTTGAGAAAGTCGATTTCCTCCTCGGCAAAATCGAGGGCGGCCTCGATATAGGCGCGCAGGTTGACGATTTCGTCGACGAGGTCATGCACCTGTTGCGAAAAACGGCCTTCCAGCGAACGCATGGCGGCACGCGACGCCGCCCGGCTGCCCGACTCGATGAGATCGGCAATGGCCTCGGCCTGGGTCAGGTCGACCTTGCCGTTGAGAAACGCGCGTTCCGAAAACTCACCGGCCCGTGCCAGACGGGCACCCAGGCCACAGACGCGTTCGAGCAGCATATCGAGCACGATCGGCCCGCCGTGCGCTTGTACTTCGACGCAATCTTCACCACTGAAACTGTGCGGCGCCTTGAAAAACAGGCATAGCCCGTGATCGATGACTTGCTCATCGGCGTCGAAAAAGCGGCGAAACTGTATTTTCCCGGGTTCGAGGCTGCTGAGGCTCAGTTCCTCCGCAATGGCAAGCGCTCTGCTTCCGGAAAGCCGCACGATACCGATGCCGCCGGTACCGGGTGGGGTAGCGATGGCGGCGATGGTTTCATGCGATGGCATGGTAGTTTTGACGAGCGATGCGGGCCCCAGCGCGGCTTACTTGGCCCCGGCTTCGATGCGCTTGGTGATTATATATTGCTGGGTGATCGACAAAACGTTGTTGACAACCCAGTACAGCACCAGTCCCGCGGGAAAGAAGGCGAAGAAGACGGTAAACACGAATGGCAGGGCCATCATGATCTTGGCCTGGATCGGGTCCGGCGGCGGTGGATTCAGCCGTTGCTGGATGAACATGCTGATACCCATTACGAGCGGCAACACATAGAAAGGATCCATAACGGATAAATCCTTGATCCAGAAGATAAACGGCGCCTGGCGCAGGTCGACGCTTTCCAGCAGCGCCCAGTAGAGCGCGATAAAGACCGGAATCTGCACCAGGATCGGCAGACAACCGCCCATCGGGTTTATCTTCTCGGTCTTGTAGAGCTCCATCATCGCCTGGTTCATCTTTTGTCGATCGTCGCCGTAACGCTCTTTCAGGGTCTTCAGGCGCGGGCTCACCTTGCGCATTTTTGCCATCGAGCGATAGCTGGTCTCGGAAAGCTTGTAGAACAGTGTTTTCACGGTCAGCGTCAACAGGATAATCGCCACGCCCCAGTTATCGACGAAGCCGTGATACCAGGACAGCAACCAGTAGAGCGGCTTGGAAATAAAGGTCAGGACGCCGTAGTCGACTGTTAGATCGAGCCCGGGCGAAATCTCTTCGAGGCGATTGACTATCTTGGGCCCGACGAACAGCTGGCTGTTAAACTCCGCGCTTCCGCCGGCCGCGGCCACCTTATTTCCGGAACGCAGCCCGATGGTGTAAGTGGACGGGTTTCGCCGGGTATTGGCGATGGAGTAAACCAGGTTGGTTTCTTCCTGCTGCGGCACCCAGGCGGACAGGAAGTAGTGCTGAATCATCGCAATCCAGCCGCCGGTCGACTCCAGCTTCAATTGCGAATCTTCCATATCATCGAACGTGACCTTTTCGTACTTGGTTTCTTCGTTGTAGTAAACCGATCCGGTATAGGTATAGAGCAGGCGTGACGTTTCCAGGGGCGGCGAACGCTGGATCTGGCGGTACTGGCTACCCTGCCACTCCTGTTGTGACTGGTTGTTGACCCGGTGTTTGACGTCAACCAGGTAGTCTCCGGGCCGGAAATGATAGCTTTTGACCACTTCGATGCCATCCTGACTCCAGTACAGGGGCACGATCAACTCATCCTGCCCGGCCTCGAGCCGGTACTCGGTTTGATCGACGCGGTAAAGACTGTGGTGAGTTGGCGCGGTCGATTGCTTGTTGCGCAAGCCGCTTTGCAGGATATGTAATGAATCGCTATCGCTGTGCACCAGTTCGAGCCACTCGTCGGGTTGCTCCAGCGAAATCGGGAACTGCTTCAGTTTGAGCGAACGGATGACGCCGCCGCGGGTGTCGATCAACACCTGAATGACATCGGTATCGACGAGCACCAGTTGTTGCGTCTCGGCGCTTGACGTTGTGCCTGCCGCGCCGCCTTGCGAGCTATCCTTGCTGACCCCTTCGGCGAGGTCGGGTAAATCGTCGACGACAGCCTGCTGCCCTGTATCGGTGCCGCTGGCGCTGCTGTCAACCTGGCTGTCGGATGACGCCACCGGCTGCGGGCCATAATCGGCTTGCCACTGCTGCCACAACAACATGCCGACAAAGACCAACGCCGCGAACAGGAAAAGGCGGGCATTATCCATGTTTGTGCTCTATGCCTGCCCCGGGAACCGGGTCATAGCCACCGGCATGCCAGGGATGACAACTTCCGACACGTTTCAATGCCAGCCAAAGGCCCTTGAGAGCACCATGGGATTCAATTGCCTCGACGGCATATTGCGAACAACTGGGAGTATAACGGCAATGATTGCCGAGCAGGGGGCTTAGCAGGTAGCGATAAGCCTGGATCAATAGTATTAGTGGTGCTATCAGGAGTTTTCGCATTTTTTTATGATGCTATTCCAATGTTGATCCAGGGCGGCCAGGATCTTTTCCGGTCCGGTTAAAAGTATTTCGCGTCTTACCATGATCACCAGGTCTCGTGCCGGCAATCGATGTTGCGTTTTACGGAAGCTTTCACGAAACAGCCGTTTCAACTGGTTCCGCTTTACCGCTGTTGGTATCTGTTTACGCGCTACCGCAAATCCCAGGCGCGGACCGTCACCGGTTTTTCTTCCGACCAGGATCGTAATACAGGAATCAGCACATCGAAAATTGTTCTTAAAAACCTGCTGAAACTCGAAAGCACGCGTTAGTCTCGACCGTCTAGGGAAAGATTCACCGGCGCCCGCACCCACGTTATGGGGTGAGACGCGCTCTGCCTTTCGCGCGACGCGCTTTAATAACACCTCGGCCGCCGCGGGTTTGCATGCGCGCACGGAAACCATGCGTTCTGGCACGCTTAATTTTACTGGGTTGAAATGTACGTTTCATATCGAACGCCTCGGCTCACTGTTTGTCGCTTTCAACAAGGCGCGACAATGTACTGTTAGACTTGCGCTACGTCAATAAATAATTACCGCAATCGGGCAGTTTTTACGCTTTTACAGCTCTAGCTCGCATATCTCACCGATTCCCGGCTGCGTACGCATCCTCTGCGAGAACCCTTCTTGAATAGTCCTGTGCCGTGGCGCCCACCGGAGAGATATGCGGGCTAAAGGCCGATACGGGATGATTCGCACTCAAAACATTGCTGATTCATTGCTGATTTTTGAATTCGCCTCTTTGCGCGGGCTGTGGATAAGTATAAGATTGTGCGCTGGCTGATGTGTTTCGATGGAACCTGGGAATCGGATGTAACGTCAGTAATCTAATTCATGAAGATGCCTTCCTGGCTGTGTAATGGTTGGCAATCGATTCCGTGTTGTTTTCCCACGGAAAGACGGACTAGCGGAAAAAATTTGAATTCAATCTGGCAACAGTGTATTTCCTGTCTCGAAGGCGAAATCAGTGAACAACAGCTGAATACCTGGATTTTGCCATTACAGGTCCAGCAGGATCCGAATACGCTCAAATTGCTGGCGCCCAATCGGTTTGTCATGGACTGGGTGCGTAAACACTTCCTCGATCGCATTCGTGAACTTGTCGCAAGCCTCGATGACAGCAAATCGATTTCGGTAAGCCTCGCGATCGGTTCGCAAAGCCGTAGCTTCGAGCCCGAGGCTACCGTATCCAGTCCGCCACCACGCGCCTACCGCTCTTCTGGTCTAAACGATTCGCAGAAATTCAGGAATTTTGTCGAAGGCAAGTCCAACCAGCTGGCGCGGGCCGCATCTATTCAGATCAGCAGCCAACCGGGATCCGAGTACAACCCGCTCTACATTTACGGGGGCGTAGGCCTCGGTAAGACCCATCTGATGCATGCGATCGGCAACCAGATACGCGAAAACAACCCCGACGCCAACATCCTCTATGTGAACTGCGAGCGCTTCGTGTCGGATATGGTCAAGGCCTTGCAGCATAACCGAATGAATGATTTCAAAAACTCCTATCGCAGCCTTGACGCGCTACTGGTTGACGATATCCAGTTTCTCGCCGATAAGAGCCGCTCCCAGGAGGAGTTTTTCCACACCTTTAATTCGCTTTACGAGGCGCATGCGCAGATGGTGATCACCTGCGATCGCTTTCCCAAGGAAATCGAAGGTCTCGAAGACCGTATCCGTTCTCGGCTCGGCTGGGGTCTTGCGGTCGATATCAAGCCACCTGATCTCGAGACCCGTGTCGCGATACTAAACAGCAAGGCGGAGCAGGTCAGTGCCGACGTTCCCGACGATGTCGCCTTTTTCATCGCCGAGCGTTTCAAGTCCAACATCCGTGAGCTCGAGGGCGCATTAAAACGCGTAGTCGCACACGCACGTTTTACCGGGCAGCCGATTACCCAGGAATTGGCACGCCTGGCGCTGAAAGAATTGCTTGCGGTGCAGGATAAGCCGATAACCATCGATAATATTCAGAAGCTGGTAGCCGAGTACTACAAGATCCGTGTCGCGGATCTTTTATCGAGCCGGCGCAACCGCTCGATCACGCGGCCACGCCAGATTGCGATGTCGCTGGCAAAATCATTGACGCGGCACAGTTTGCCGGAGATCGGGAACGCTTTCGGTGGACGCGATCACACGACTGTGCTGCACGCATGTCGTAAAATTGAGGAGTTACGCGGTGAAGATCGGCGTATCGATGAAGATGTCGAAATCCTGGGCCGAATGTTGAGTAACTAAAAGTACGGTAGAAGCTGTGGATAAGCTATAGATGAAAAAAGAGGGTCTTTTTATCCCGCAGTTATTCACAGTTTAGTAATAAGTGCCGAACAGAAAGAAAAGCTAACTTTATTAGATAAGATATTGAATTTAAAGGATAAACAAGAGTTACACAATGATACCCGAGTTACTAATAACAACAGAAAAATATATATAAATGAAAACGACTATTAAAAGAGCAGACCTCCTGGCACCACTCCAACAGGATATCAGTGCGGTAGCAGGTGGACAACCTTTATCGT
>Ga0164320_10000801_pt1 | contig 10825 bp, 11 predicted proteins | sample GuaBasSediGuay11_FD_113736 | JGI IMG/M metagenome (GOLD analysis project Ga0164320, IMG submission 113736) | Subseafloor sediment microbial communities from Guaymas Basin, Gulf of California, Mexico - Guay11, Core 4567-28, 0-3 cm | ecosystem: Environmental > Aquatic > Marine > Hydrothermal...
CGCCAGCCGGTTCCGCGACGGCTTGTGCTTTTGGGTTTGGCGCGCTTTTGCTTGCGCACTTGAGTTTGTGCCTTGCCAAATGCCGCCTGCATTTGCACCGCGTCACCGAAGCGTTTTTTTGGATCGATTTGAATTGCGTTCCTGAGCACTTCAATAAGCTCAGGGCGCACGCGCGCCTCCAATTTATCCTGCCCGCTTAAGGGCCACTCAAACGGCCATTCTGGCAATCGACCTGATAGCAGGCGATAGATCACCAGTCCCAGCGAAAAGACGTCAGACTGAAATTTGGGCCGTCCCATAGCCTGCTCAGGTGCGATGTAATCAATGGTGCCTGAACCAGAGGCCTTTATTGTTCGGAGATTTAATTTTGCGAAACCGAAGTCGGCAAGCTTGAGCTGATTATTCGGAAACAGAATAAAATTTTCGGGCTTGATGTCGCAGTGAATAATCTTATTCTCGTGAGCATGTGCTAGAGAGGCCAGCGCCTGACCGGCCAGATCGAGTGCTCGAGCCATCGAAATGCGGCGTTCGATCCGATCCGCCAGTGACTCATCGCCAAGTTCCATCGCGATAACGAATTTTTCATCGATGTAGCTGGCATTCATGACCGATAGAATGTTGGGGTGCCTGAGATTCGTTGCCACTTGCACCTCGTGCAGAAACTCCTCGTGCCCGGTGTGGTCATCGGCCTTTGGTATTTTCAACGCGACCTTTATTTTCTGAATCGTATCCTGTGCCCGATAGACGTCCGCGAGCGGTCCCGACGCAATGCGCCCGAGAATCCTGTATTTGCCTAATCTCTGTCGCGTCTTTAACAAGGTGTCCTACTCATTCGTTCTTGTGCGACTGACAGCCGCCCTCCACCCACTGAGAAGCTGCTCCCGCTGATCCGACGACATTGTAGGATCAAAGCGAGACTCGCACTGCCAGTATTTCGAAACTTGCGCGCTGTCCTGCAGAATGCCAGCACCGAAGGCCGCGAGATACGCCGCTCCGAGCACGGTGGACTCCACGTTGACCGGTCTTTCGACCGGCGTGTCGAGAATATCGGCCAGAAATTGCAGGAACCAGTCGTTTTGAACCATGCCACCGTCGACACGAATAATGCCCGGTGATATACCGTCTTGTGCCATGGAACGGATCAAATCGTGTGTTTGATACGCGACCGATTGCAGTGTCGCCGTGACAATACGGTCGCCCCCGCTGCCCCGACTCAAACCGACGATAGCGCCACGGGCATCGGGATCCCAGTACGGCGCTCCAAGACCTGCGAAGGCAGGAACGACAACGACATCGTCAACGACTCCGGTTTGCCTGGCTATCGACTCTGTCTCCGGGGCTGACTGAATAATCTTCATCTCATCTCGCAACCACTGGATCGCAGAACCCGCGACGAAAACACTGCCCTCCAGTCCGTAGGTGACCTCACCATTCAAGCGCATCGCTACGGTGCACAGGAGCTTGTTTTGTGAAACTAGCGCTTGGTTGCCCGTATTGGCGATGACGAAACATCCAGTTCCATAGGTGCTCTTGGTCATACCGAATTCGAAACCAGCCTGACCAATCAAAGCGGCTTGTTGGTCGCCAGCAATACCCAATACCGGTACTGCACCGCCTAGACACTCGTCGCTAGCCGAACCAAAATCAGCGGCGCAGTCCTTTACCTCCGGCAAAAGCGCGCGCGGGATATTGAAGATCTCCAGTAGACCGTCGTCCCATTGCTGGCTATGAATATTGAACAGCAGTGTTCGCGACGCGTTGCTCGCGTCAGTCGCGTGCGATACCCCATTTGTCAATCGCCACAGCAGGAAACAATCAATCGTTCCGAACGCAAGCTTGCCCGCCTCGGCGCGCTCACGAACGCCCTCTACATTGTCGAGAATCCATGCAAGCTTGGTCGCCGAAAAATACGGGTCGAGCCGCAGACCTGTTTTGGCCGCCACCGACATCTCGAGGCCGTCGCTCTTGAGCGAACGACAAGTCTCGGCCGTGCGCCGGTCTTGCCACACAATGGCGTTGTAAACGCACTCACCTGACTCGCGATCCCACACCAGGGTCGTCTCGCGTTGATTGGTGATTCCAATTGCAGTGATATCGCCTGCCGTGGCACCCAAGTCGGCCATTGCCTTTTTTGTTACCGCGCGTACTGAGGCCCAGATCGCTTCCGGGTCATGCTCCACCCAACCCGAGTGCGGGTAGATCTGCGGAAACTCCTGCTGGGCACTCGCGACAACGGCGGTTGCGTGATCATAAATTACCGTCCGGCTGCTGCTGGTCCCCTGATCGATAGCGAGTATGTACTTTCCCATTAGTCGTCAATCCGAGCTGAATAGATTGGATGCACAAGTGTCATTTGCTTTCCGGCTTCAGGCGGCCATCCCCAGTCGCCTTGCCGCGTGGCGAATGCAGCAATCCGCTCGAGAATAGCATCAGGCCACGGAGAAACCTTTCGAATATCGAGATCGACATGCAGATTCAACCATTCTGCAGTCGCGGCGAGAAACTTCTTTTCTGCATGATACATGCGCATAAACTGGTGAATCCGTTTGTTGTCATACGCAAGAAGTTGCGAGCTTATGATGTAGGGCTCATTGACGGCCAGCTCACGTTGCCAGGTAATGTGGCTCTCAACAGCGAACGTCGAGCTGCTGCTTGCGTTGATGTAGTCCTCGGTAATGCCGAACTCTTCCCACAATGCATCAACCGCCCCATCGAATGCCAGAACATAATAGGCAACGTTCATGTGCTCGTTAACATCGATCCATTCGGGCAGCACGGTGCCCTGCACTACTTCGATTCCCAACATATCAGGTCGCAAGCTCCGCCAGACCGCTAAAATATTGCAGCGCCTCCGGATTGGCAAGTGCCTCGGTGTTTTTCACTTCTTCCCCGTGTACAACGGCACGCACGGCCAACTCAACAATCTTGCCACTCCTCGTCCTCGGAATCTCAGGAACGGCGATGACCTTTGCCGGTACATGACGGGGCGTCGTATTCTCCCGGATCGTCTTTCGAATTCGATCAATCAATGCAGCATTCAGATCGACTCCCTCCTTCAATAAAACGAAAAGCACGACACGCACATCGTCTTCCCAGTTTTGTCCGATGGCGATGCTCTCGATAACTTCGTCCAGTTTTTCAACCTGTCGATAGATTTCCGCCGTACCAATGCGAACGCCACCCGGGTTTAGAACGGAATCTGACCTGCCATAAATGATGAAGCCACCTTCTTGTGTTCGTTCGGCAAAATCCCCGTGCGCCCAAACGCCGGGGAAACGCTCGAAGTACGCCGCTCGATAACGAACATCACCCGGGTCGTTCCAAAACCCGATCGGCGTCGACGGAAAAGGAAGTGTGCAAACCAACTCTCCGTGCTCACCGATAAGCGACTTGCCGGACTCATCGAATATCTCCGTCGCCATGCCGAGTCCCCGGCACTGCAACTCACCTCGTCGAACCGGCAGGATCGGATTACCCAACGCAAAACAGCTCAGAATGTCTGTGCCGCCGGAAATCGACGCGAGCTGCAGATCATCGGCTATCGCTTCGTACACGAAGTCGAAACCTTCGGGAGCCAGCGGTGACCCAGTGGATAAGACCGCCCGCAGATTCGGCAGCGAATAGTCATCCCTCGGCCTGACGACGGTGTTCTGCAACGCCGATATGTATTTCGCGCTGGTACCGAAAATCGATATACCCTCGCTTTCAGCGATATCCCAGAGTATTCGGCCATCCCTGTAAAACGGCGCGCCGTCAAACAGGATTAGTGTCGCTCCTGTTCCCAGTCCACAGACGAGCCAGTTCCACATCATCCAACCGCAGGTCGTAAAATAGAAAAGCTTGTCACCTTCAGTTACGCCGGTGTGCAGCACGTGTTCCTTGCTTTGCTGTAACAAGGTTCCGCCGTGCCCGTGAACGATACATTTCGGGACACCGGTCGTTCCGGATGAGTACATGATGTAGAGGGGATGATTGAAGTCAAGCGCAGTAAACTCAAGCGGCGCATCGCCAATGAGAAAGTCCTGCCAGAGCATGGCATCGTCAATGCCCGTGTCCACCGCTGCCTCAGTTACGAACGGTACGACGATGGTCTGAATGAGAGAGGGGATCGCCTCCGCTACGCCGGCGACCGTGTCTCGCGTATCGCAAATTTTGCCGTTGTCGAGCTAGGCATTGGTCGCGAACAGAATTTTCGGCTCAATCTGGCCAAAACGGTCGATGACGCCATTTGTGCCGAAATCAGGTGAACACGATGACCAGATAGCGCCGATGCTCGTGGTTGCCAGCATGGCAATAATCGCTTCGGGGCAGTTTGGGAGGTATCCGGCGACCCGGTCTCCCTTTGATATCCCCCTGGCTCGCAAAGCGGCCGCCAGCGACGCAACCAGAGATCGCAGCTCGTCTCGACTGATTTCCTCTCGCCTACCGTCTTCGCCGCAGAACACAATGGCGGCTTCGCTGCCCGTGTGTCGCAACAAATGCGCGGCGAAGTTCAGTTTCGCTCCTTCGAACCACCCCGCATCCATAATATTGTCAGGCCGCGCCAATATCCTGTCAGCGGGTCGGTCGAACCGAATACTGCAAAACTCACAAATGGCGGACCAGAATGCGGGGGACTCGTCGATCGACCATTGATGCAAGCCAGCATAGTTGTCGTGCTGGTGCTTTAGCATGAATTGATACATCGCCGATTCACGGATTCTGGCGGTGTCGGGTTCCCAAAGGACTGGATTCATGCTCTTAGGCTCGATGTGGGTGTATACCCATGTCAGTATCCATAAAACCAAGCTTGTGTCCACGACCAATCGAGGGTGATACTGCGACCCATGAGTGCTACTTCAATCTTCGTGATCGCCGCCGTACTGATCGCCGCAGTGCTGGGGTTCCAAGGTTTTCGAAACGCAGGAAGACCGGTACCTGAGGCATTACGCCGCGGTCAACCCTTACCGGATTTCCATGCTGTCGATGAAAATGGTGATCCCGTTCGATCCACCCAGTTGCACGGCACCGCCGCGGTTATATTGTTTGTTCGCGGCAACTGGTGTCCTTTCTGCAGTTCTCAGGTTGAGAATCTGACCGTACACTACAAAGACATTATCGACCTCGGAGCCAGACTCATACTGGTTACCCCAAAGCCACTTGAAACGACCAAACGCGTGGCGAAATTTTTCGAGGTTGAGTTTGATTTTTGGCTGGATGACGAACTGACCGTTGCGAAACAGCTCGGTTTGCTGCAGGAGTCCGGCGTGCCAAAAGACCACCGCAATGAATACGGTGACGATACCATTTGGCCGACAGCACTGGTGGTCGACACGAACGGGATAATTCGTTACACGGAACTCTCAAAATTCATAGCCGATCGACCAAACCCAAAGACCTTGCTGCGCGAGTTGCGGGTGGCGCTCGGTCGCTAGAACGCCTTAGTAAACGCTCCGGTATTCGGTGTCAGCGGCCCGAATCGCGACTAATGTGGATAGGAAGGAAAATAATTGGCGATGCGAACATTTCAGCTTGTGGTTTTCCTCCTGTGTTCGTCTGTCGCACAGGCTCAGCAGGAACTCGAATTGTGGCCAGATCAGGCTCCGCCCTATTCGAAGCCGGTAGAGGACCGGGAGTACATCGATGACTGCTGGGGAGGAGTACGCTGTGCTCATCATGTGACCACACCGACCCTGACCCTGTATCCGTCGGAAGAACCGTCGCAAGCCTGGGTTCTGGTTATGCCTGGAGGTGGTTATGACGTGGTGGCCATCTATCACGAGGGCAAAGAGATTGCAGAAGCCTTCGTGGAACAGGGAATATCGGCTGCCGTCCTGAAATATCGCATTCCCGACGAACTCACCGCGACGCGACCGGAGAAAGTGCCATTCGCCGATTTTCGCCGGGCCATGCAGATATTGAGGGATGAACTTGAATACAGAGGAATCCGAAACGGAAAAATCGGTGTGGCCGGCTTTTCCGCCAGCGGTCATCTGGCTGTCTATTCGATGGTTCATCCCGATCCGAATGCCGAGCTGAATCCCGACTTTGCGATCCTGACCTACGGCACGTCGCGGCTAACTCCAGTCAATCGGGACTGGCTGGAAAAGAACCTCTACTACCGTCCTTTGACTGACGGTGAAGAGAAAAACGAAATATTATTGAACTGGGTGACCAAAGACACCCCACCGGCATTCCTCGTGCACGCTGTGGATGACGATGTTAGCCACTACACCGAATCGACCCTTTATGCCGATGCGCTCCGAGAAAATGGCGTCGATGCTGAATTACACCTTTTCGCTCGTGGTGGGCACGGTTTTGGGCCGGGAAGGGAGAGCGACGGAACAAGCCAGTGGCTTCAATTGGCGGCGACCTGGATCAAAAGGCTCTACGCACCGCAATCGACTAAATAAGCCCAGTGTGACTGCGCACGGGATGCGCAATCGCTGACCGACACGCACTACTCAGAACTTCACGCCGACTGCGGCACACAAAAACTCCATGTACGGCGTCACCTGCTTGAACGACGATTCAACGCTGCGTTGAAATTGCGGCTTCAGGCAGTCTTCGACCGCGAGGCGTCGGATCGCGATAAAGCTCTTGCGTTTAATGTCGTCAATCATGGGGTGCTCTTTATCAAAACCTCGCGGTGGTCGTTTTAGAGACTCACCACCCAGGCTGAAATGCCGCTTGAATGCCGGCGATCCTATCGCTCGACTCCACTCCCCGGATCTGGCTGCAATGCGTTCCCGGATCTGCCGTAAGGGATCGGAGTCCGGTCGCCACATGCCAACTCCGATAAACACTTCGCTGGGATCAATATGCACGTAGTAGCCGGGTGAGTGAACGGCTTTGGCGCGCTCGTGGCGGAACTGAATTCCTATGTTTGTTTTGTAGGGCAGTTTATTTTTTGAGAACCGGGTATCTCGATACACCCGCATCAATGATCCGCCGATTCGGGTGGGTACAGCCGTGAAATGCGGCGCGAATTCGGCCAGTGGATCCTGCATGGACTGTATGAAATGCAAGGCAACGTCGAGGACATCCTCTTCGTATCGCGATTTGTTCGCCTTGAACCACTCGCGATTGTTGTTGGCCTCAAGTTCACGCAGAAACTTGATGGTCTTCTTTTCGAATCGTGTGTAACGCCCGGCCGGCATCAACAGGTCGCGGTATCTGAATCGGGATTGGCAAACATGTCGGACTCGTCTTCGCCGGGCCGCGACACAAGGCAGGTAAAGTCTTTTTCGACGAGAATCGAAAGCTTCTCACCATCATCGAGAGTCTGCTCACCCTCAATCGATACCTGTTCTGTTGAGGTCCACGCAAGGACCACGGTTTCGGGCAATCGCACCCGAATCTCGTTATCCGAATAGAAGGCGGCAGGATTCACGCTCGCCGGACTGCTTTCGAGCGCATAGCTGAATTTTCGGCCACCCGGAAAACCGGTATGTGACATCACCACGCCTGTGTCACGGATAGTATCGACTTCACCGCGAGTCAGGCGCAAACGAATGGAATTGTCTTTGATGCGAATCTTCACGACAGGCTATTCTTGTTTTACGGGCTTTGATTAGAACAGAATTCTGGCGCACCTGTAAATCACGCAGCTCCTTGCCCCGTTCGCACCGATCGGCGTCAAACTCGGAATTTGGCTGCACAATAACGTATCGGATCGCTTCTTCTTCCGATTCGTCGCTTTCAGAACCTGGCTGGACCTACTCGGCGACTACGTTTTCCGCCTGTGGTCCTTTCTCGCCTTGAGTCACTTCCATCGTGACCTTTTGTCCTTCCTTCAGAGACTTGAATCCTTCCATCTGAACCGCTGTGTGATGCACAAACACATCCTGTCCACCCTCGCGTTCGATAAAACCAAAGCCCTTATCGTCGTTGAACCACTTAACGGTTCCTTCAACTCTTTCGCCTGACATATCTACCTCGTTAAAAAACTACCGATTAAATCCGGTCTAAACACTGAATCATGATGAATGCAGCAGCCGAAATGTTACCCGCAAACTGTCGCACATTTCTACTCAATAGTAGCGCCAAATAGGAAGTCTGTGCGTTTCGGTCGACTTAATACTTTATTTTCCTAGGATATGGGCAACACCGGGGCAGTACCGTATCTGGAATCAAAGCCATGAATTAGAGGAAAAACAGACAGGAAATGCGCGTTTTTGCCACGCCAGCTACTTTAGGGGCGGTGCCTCAGGAAATGCGTCCCCAGCTTTTCGATCGAATCGCAGCCCAGGAGCGCCAGCGTTCGTTCGACCTCCGCGCGCAACAATGTCAGACCCTGTTCCACGCCTGCCTGGCCACCTGCCGCCAACGGATACAAGTACCCTCGACCAATACTGCAAGCGTTCGCCCCCATAGCGAGGGCTTTCACAACGTGGGTACCACGACGGACGCCACCATCACAAATAATTTCCAGTCTGTCGTGCAACGCATCGGCGACAGCGGCAATACAGTCGACTGGCGCCGGCGCTGATTCGAGCTGCCGTCCACCGTGATTCGATAACATCACTGCGGTGGCGCCTGCGTTGGCTGCATTGCGGCAGTCCGCGACGGGTTGAACACCTTTTATAATCAACGGCCCGTCCCAATGACCTGCCAACCATTCAACATCTTTCCAGGTCAGAGAGCGATCCAGTTGCTCGTTGAAATACTCCAATAAACTCATATCACTTCGTTGAGACGGTCGATCGCTCGTCGGCAGATTGACCATTTCCAGGTCCTTTTTCACGATGGCCCGGAATAGCCAGCCGGGATGCCGCAGCCAGCCTGGAATAGCATGAAGGCGCAAGCGTCCGGATGAAAAGCCGTATACCGCATCACGCTCGCGATTGCCTGGAACCGGCGTATCGACTGTAAGACACAGTGCTTTGTAACCTGACGCCTTGCAACGTGCTGCGAACTCAGCCGTTAAACCGCGATCTTTGAGTATGTAAATTTGAAACAGCTTCGGACCATTGCCAACAGCGGCCACGTCCTCAATACTGGTCGTCGACAAAGTGGAAAGGCTGTAGAACATCCCGAACTTCTCAGCCGCTCGCACAACAGCTGGCTCTCCGGATGCATGGAAGAGCTTCGATGCACCGGTCGGCGACAGCATCACCGGCCAGTCAACCTGTTCGCCAAACAACGTCGTTCTGAGATTCAGATTGCTGACGTCAGATAACTGCGCTGGAAGCAACTCGTAATCATCAAAGGCACTCGTGTTTCGCCCGAGCGTCCATTCATCGTCAGCGCCACCATCAAGGTAGTTAAATACCGGTGAAGGCAGCCGTCGCTGCGCGATACGACGGAAGTCCATGATGTTATTGCAGTTCGAAATTTTCATCATTTTAGGTTATCACGCATTGACGGATGTGGCTTTCCGCCTGTAGCGTTCGCAACAAGTTTTACAGGAACACACTGTAGTGGAAAGACCGATGCATTCGTATGATCTATCGCTTCGCGGCGCCGCCAATCGCCGTAACGTCACCGCATGGCTGACGCTCGGACTCATTGCACTGGTGGCGGCCGGCGTTTTTTCCCTGTTACTGGTGCTTGCGCGCACACCGGGCATCCAGGGCCTGATTCCCTTCCTGGATTTCTTTCACATTGCACTGGTCATTCACGTAACACTGAGTGTCCTCATCTGGCTCCTGGCCCTATCGGCGGCGATCTGGAGTCTCAGCACGAGAAATGACAAACCGCTTTGGGATCGAATATCGTTTTTCATGGCGGCGCTCGGTACAGCAATTATTATCATCTGTCCGTTTGTGGGTGCGGGCAATCCACTTATGAATAATTACGTACCGATTCTGCAGCACCCGTTATTTTACGGTGGTCTCGTGTTGTTTATCGCCGGCATTATCAGTCATCTCGTTCGCTGCTTCGTGTCCCGTGCGCGATTGAGCGAAAAGCTCAGCGCCACTTCCGCACTTCAAGCTGGTATCACACTGTCAACACTGCTTACCGGTGTCGCGATCGTCGCCGTGTTCGTTTCGTGGCTTGGTTTGCCTTCTGAGATGGACGGAAAAATCTACTTCGAGTTCTTGTTCTGGGGCGGCGGTCACATTGTCCAGTTCAGCTACACCTTGTTGATGCTGATCGCGTGGGTTGTTCTAGCGGTCGCCAGCGGCTGCCGTTTCGAATTGACACCCCGTCTGACCTTGGTCTTTTCAGTTTTTGTGGCGCTGCCGATAATTACCGTACCGTTTTTGTATGTGGCCCATGACATTACTGCCGTAGGTCACCGCATGGCCTTTACCGAACTCATGAAATACGGCGGCTTGTCGTGCCTGCCGCTTGGGCTCGCGGTTGCAGCCAGTCTCTGGCGTGCTGAAAAACCCCAGGGCGAGGCTCTCTACCTGCGCGCAGCACTGCTAAGTTCTTTGGCGCTGTTTGCAGTAGGCGGGATCCTCGGCTTCCTGATTGCGGGACTGGACATCATTATTCCGGCGCACTATCACGGCGCCACCGTCGGCGTTACGATCGCATTCATGGGTCTGACGTACTACTTGTTGCCTCGACTCGGATTTGGCGACCTGCCTGAACGCCTGGCAACCTGGCAACCCTATTTGTACGGCGGCGGCCAACTCATGCATATCTTCGGACTCGCCTGGAGTGGCGGTTACGGCGTTCAAAGAAAGACCGCCGGCGCCGCACAGGGACTGGAAGGTCTGGGGCAAACGGCAGGTATGGGGCTGATGGGACTTGGCGGCCTGATTTCCGTTATCGGCGGACTGCTGTTTTTGATCGTGGCCTATCAGTCTATGAGCAGGAGACAAGAACAATGATGGAAATAGTGTTATTCACATTGAATGCAATCGTCGTCTATCTGCTCGCGGACTGGGTC
>Ga0164320_10000802_pt1 | contig 10821 bp, 13 predicted proteins | sample GuaBasSediGuay11_FD_113736 | JGI IMG/M metagenome (GOLD analysis project Ga0164320, IMG submission 113736) | Subseafloor sediment microbial communities from Guaymas Basin, Gulf of California, Mexico - Guay11, Core 4567-28, 0-3 cm | ecosystem: Environmental > Aquatic > Marine > Hydrothermal...
AGCTTCTCGTGACCTACCTGGAGCAGCGCTACGAGCGGGCGCCCGAATCGGAAAAGCAGGCATTCCAGGCACTTTTGCAGCTTCCCGATCCTGACCTTGTCGGCTACCTATTAAACAAACAGACGCCTGCCACCGAACTGCAACGTGTTGTCGAACACATTCTCGAGCGAACTGACACCTGATCCTTTGATGCGACGCATCGTCATGGGTACGGGCATCGCTGCCGTCGTTGGCGGCATTTTCGCTGTTTTCAGCCTGCCGTTCGCTGTGGGCTGGCGCACCCTCGGGGCAGGGTTGTGGGCACTCGCCGGTTGCTATGAGCTACGGGTAATCGCACGTGCTTATAGAAACTGCCAGCTCCTGCGTATTGAGCAGGATGGAAACATACTGGTGACGATGACGGACGGTTGTTGCATGCCGGCAACATTGAGTGCGGGGAGCGTTGTTATTGGCTCGTTCGCATGGCTCAGATTCAAAGCGGAAAACGGCCGCCATCATGTCGAGCTATTACGCCGGGAAAGCCCGGGAAACAAGGACTGGCGGCGCTTGCAGGTTATCTGGCGACACTTGGGAGCAGGGCACTGAAGCTGCTACCATGCCCCGGCCTCGATCTAAGTCACAAATCGCATATGATGACCGTTGTTTTCAGAGAACTTTCAAGAGCCCGGCCGGTCTATCCGGGTGTCGGTGGATTACGCACGTATGTCGAATGAATCGACCGACAAAGAACTGGTCAAGCGAGTCCAGAAAGGTGACAAAGGCGCGTTTGATTTACTGGTGCTCAAGTACGAGCAGAAAATCGTAAACCTGGTGATGCGATATGTGCGCGACCCGGAACTTGCACTGGATATTACCCAGGAGGCTTTTATCAAGGCCTACCGGGCGCTGCCGCGGTTCCGAGGCGATAGCGCGTTTTACACCTGGCTGTACCGGATCGCTGTGAATACCGCCAAGAATTACCTGGCAGCACAGCGGCGCCGACCGATGGATATCGAGCTTGATATGCAGGACCCGGATCAATACGGGTTGCATGCCAAGCTTAAGGAAACAGACACTCCGGAGGGTCTTACGATCTCCCAAGAGTTACAGGAAATACTGGAGCGTGCCATAGAAGCCCTGCCCGATGATCTCCGTACGGCGATTATCTTGCGCGAGTTGGATGGCATGAGTTATGAAGAGATTGCGCAGACAATGGAGTGTCCCGTTGGCACCGTGCGATCGAGAATTTTCAGGGCCCGAGACGCAATTGGAAAGAAAGTCGGGAACCTGGTGCGATAACTAGGTGGGAACCTATGAACGATGCAATAAAAACACAAATCTCCGCGTTCGTTGACGGCGAATTGCCTCAGAACGAGGCGGAATTGTTGCTGCGCAGGCTTTGCCAGGACGTTGAGCTCCGGAACCAGGCGGCTGAGTACCTGGCGATGGGCCGGGCGATGCGTGGCGAACGGGCGATCGCAGGCATGTCGACGTTGCGTGAGCGCGTGTCGGCGGCTATTGACGACAAAGAACTGCTGGAAGAATTTGCCGATGCTGATGCCGAGGGCGGTGCACCTCGCTTCACACGGCCGCTGGTCGGTGTGGCGATTGCGGCCACCGTTGCGCTCGCCGCATTACTCGGATTGCAGCAAATGACCGATGTTGCCGAGGTTGAAAACGCGCAAGGTAGCGAGGCCGTCGCGGGTGCGAGGGATGGTAGCTATACAGTGCCGGAACCCGATTACGATCTGTTACGTGACTATTACGACAGCCACGATGCATCGTCGTCTCACATTGGCTTTAACAGCATTACTCCGCGACTCATCACCTACGAGATCAGAGACGGTGAGCTGGTAGAAATCGAAGTCACCGACGCTCCTGCACAAAGCGATGAGCAGGAAGCCGAGAACACAGAAACCTCTTCAGTGGACACGCTGTAACCTCAATGACGACGCGCCGTAGACAGAAATTAGCGACAGTGTGCGTTGCGCTGGGTGGCCTCGTCGCGGCTGCACCTGGTTTGGCGGCAGATGAATTTTCCCCCGACGACTGGCTCGTGAAAATGGCGAGCGCAGTGCAGACCACGAACTACGAAGGCACAGTTAATCGTCTGCAGAACGGTAAATTGGAGACACTCACGGTTGTCCATGTTGTGACCGACGGAGTCATTCGCGAGAAAGTGGTCTTTCAGGAGGGCGACGGTCTGGAGATCATTCGCAATGGCAATGAGGTGCAGTGCATCCTGCCGGACGAAGGAATCGTGCGGGTAGAGGAGTGGAATGACCAGAGCACGCTGTTTTCCTCGCTGCCGTCGACAGACATACAGTTTGGCAATGAGTACGACGTCTCGATAGTCCGCGAAGAGCGTGTTGCCGGTCGCAAGGCCGTGTTGCTTGCGATTCGGCCGCACGACGAGTTCCGCTACGGACACCGTATCTGGCTTGACATCGAAACCGGCTTTCCACTTCAGACCAGCCTTATGAGGGATAACGGCGAGGCGATAGAACAGGTCAAATTTGCGGACATCACGCTGGATCAGGAGATCCACGCCAGCGCATTGGCGCCATCGACGAGTATTGAGAATTTTCGCTGGTTCACGCAGCCGCAGCGCAAGATCAGCCATACTGTTGACAGCCCGTGGAATAGTGCTGAGTTGCCGTCCGGATTTCGGGTCATGTCGACGCACGAAGAAGAGCTGCCTGGCAGGGATGTGCCAGTGATTCACATCCTCTACAGCGATGGATTGGCGAATGTCTCGGTTTTTGTCGAACCAGCCAAAGACAAGAAGTTCGCGCGCCGGTCGAGCGTCGGGGCTTCAAACTCCTACAGCGTGGAGAATGCTGGATACCAGGTCACGGCCGTCGGAGAGGTACCGGCTGCGACCGTCGAGAAGATCGCGACCTCTATGCAACCCAATTGAAACAGGCCTGAGAGGCCTTATTGATCCAGGCCTGTCAGACCTCCTACAATCATCTGAATGGATAACCCCAGGGGCAGAGTCTTGTCACTCGTTGGCAGCACCGATGGTGCGCGCGCGATCATTGCCGTGGACAGCGCCCAGGCGTGCCCGCGTTGCGCGGCAGGGAAAGGCTGCGGTGCAGGAATTTTTTCGGCTGGCGATAGTGAACGCCAGGTTGAGGCCACCGTGCCTGAAGGTCTTAGTCCGACGGTTGATGACATTGTCGAGATTTCGCTGGCCCCCGACAATCTGTTGCGGGCTGCGCTGATCGTCTATGGAATTCCAATGCTCGGCGCCCTTGCCGGCGCTGTGACGGCGTATGCTGCCTCACTGGGCGATGCTGGCGCCGCAATGGCGGCATTGCTGGGCCTTGGCTTCGGGCTGGTCATCAGTCGCTGGCGGGTGCGACAGGCGAGTTGCCTGCGACGCTTCACGCCAACAATTGAGAGACTTTGTTGAAGACCATCGACATATACAGCCGGCAGGGATGCCACCTTTGCGAGGTAATGATCGAGGAGCTGCTGCCGCTCGTGCGCGGCCGTTTCGAGATCGCTGTCCACGATATTGACACTCGCGAGGACTGGAAAAAGGCGTATGACACGCAGATCCCGGTCATCGAATATGACGGCGAGCTCATCTGTCAGTATCATCTCGACCGCCAAGCGCTCACACGGATTCCGGGCTTTGATAAACCGCATACGTAATTTCTCGATCATTGCACATATAGATCACGGCAAGTCCACACTTGCCGACCGGTTTATTCAGCACTGTGGCGGGCTGGCGGATCGCGAGATGGCCGAACAGGTGCTTGATTCCATGGACCTGGAGCGCGAGCGAGGCATCACGATCAAGGCGCAGAGCGTGTCGCTGAACTACAAGGCGCGGGATGGTGAGGTCTATGAGCTCAATTTCATCGACACGCCGGGACACGTCGATTTCTCCTACGAAGTGTCACGTTCACTGGCGGCGTGCGAAGGCGCGTTGCTCGTTGTCGATGCAGCACAAGGCGTCGAGGCGCAAAGTGTCGCGAATTGCACAACGGCTATCGACCAGGGACTCGAGGTTCTGCCTGTACTGAACAAGATTGATCTGCCGGCCGCGGAGCCGGGCCGGGTCAAGGCGGAAATCGAAGATATTATCGGTGTCGATGCCCAGCATGCTGTCGAGGTTAGCGCCAAAACAGGGGCCGGCGTGCCGGATCTTCTCGAAGCGATCGTGCGAGATATTCCGCCGCCCGAAGGAGACGATGACGCACCATTACAGGCGCTGATTATCGATTCATGGTTCGACAATTACGTTGGCGTCGTATCGCTTGTGCGGGTCGTTAACGGCAATCTGCCGAAGCGCAGCAAGATTACCATTATGTCGACTGGCGACACCTACAATGCCGACCGTGTCGGCTGTTACACGCCAAAGATGAACGACCGCGACGCATTGCATGCCGGGCAAGTGGGATTTGTGATCGCCGGTATCAAGGATATTTACGGTGCGCCGGTCGGGGACACGATCACGCTTGCGCGTAGCCCATGCGAAAGTCCCTTGCCCGGATTCAAGCAGGTGCAGCCACGTGTGTTCGCCGGGCTGTTTCCAATTCAGTCAGAGCACTACGAGAACTTCCGTGAGGCGCTGAAAAAGCTGCGTCTCAATGATGCCGCATTGCATTTCGAGCCTGAAACATCAGCGGCACTCGGCTTTGGGTTTCGGTGTGGTTTCCTTGGCATGTTGCACATGGAGATCGTGCAGGAACGACTCGAGCGCGAGTACAACCTGGAGCTGATAACCACAGCGCCTACCGTTATTTTCGAGGTCGTCAATAAATCTGGCGAGTTTGTGTATGTTGATAATCCGTCGAAGCTTCCGCCGGTTAACGAGATCAGTGAAATTCGTGAGCCGATCATTACGGCGAATATTCTTGTGCCGGATAATCATGTCGGATCTGTGATCAAACTGTGCATCGAGAAGCGGGGCGTGCAAAAGCAGATACGGTATCTCGGTAAACAGGTTTCGCTTGAGTATCAAATACCACTTGCCGAGGTCGTTCTTGATTTTTTTGATCGCTTGAAATCGGTAAGCCGCGGCTATGCATCCTTTGACTATCACTTCGAGCGATTTGAACCAGCCAAGCTGGTTCGACTGGATGTCCTGATCAATAGAGACCGGGTAGATGCACTTTCAATTATCGTTCACAGGGACAATGCTCAGACGCGCGGGCGTGACCTTGTCGAACGAATGCGGGAACTTATTCCACGGCAGATGTTCGATGTAGCAATTCAGGCGGCAGTTGGTAGTCAAGTAATTTCCCGAAGTACTGTCAAGGCATTGCGCAAGAATGTGACCGCGAAATGCTATGGTGGCGACGTGTCGCGCAAGCGCAAACTCCTTGAGAAACAAAAGGCCGGCAAGCGCCGTATGAAACAGGTAGGATCCGTTGAGATTCCGCAGGAGGCGTTCCTGGCTGTCCTGCGAGCAGAGAAGTGAGAGTGCGAATTTGAGTATAAATCTGGCATTGATATTGACGGCTCTGACCGTGCTTACCGGCATCGTCGTAGCTCTGGACAAGTTCGTCTGGGGCCGTGGCGAGGAAGCGAGTGGCAGACCTGCCGGGATGAATATACTCGTTGAGTACTCACGATCGCTTTTCCCCGTACTGCTATTCGTTCTTGTGATCAGGTCGTTTATTTTCGAGCCCTTCCGGATTCCGTCCGGGTCGATGATGCCGACCTTGTTGCAGGGGGATTTCATCTTCGTCAAAAAGTACTCGTATGGTCTTCGTCTGCCGGTGATAGAAACGAAGATTCTTGAGACAGGCCTGCCTGCGCGCGGCGACGTGGTGGTTTTCCGTTTGCCGTCGGATCCGAGCATCAATTACATCAAGCGCGTTGTAGGCCTCCCGGGTGACCAGGTGGTCCACGAGCGCCACCGACTGCTGATCAATGGCCAGGAGATCGCTCTCGAGCAGCATCCTGACGCGACGTCCCAGGACCCGAGGTTTATTGAGCAACTCGGCGATCGCGAGCACGAGATTTTGATCACCAATGCGGCTTACATGGTACGAGACGGGGTTTATACGGTTCCTGAAGGCCATTACTTCATGATGGGTGACAACCGCGACAACAGCCGTGACAGCCGCTTTATCAACTCGATCCCGGAGACTCACCTCGTTGGCGAGGCAGTGCGGATCTGGATGCACTTGGACGGTGCCTCCTGGCCGCGTTGGGAGCGGATTGGGAACAAGATTCAATAATGTGGTGCAAGTCACTGAATCCAGCATCGAAATTACGTTAGATTTGGTGTGATTTCAGTGGCAAATGGCGCCCCATGAGGGGTGAGTGAACTATGGTCCGCAGTAGAAAAGTACGATTTGGAATAGCCAGGCGCCAGGTGGGCGCTACGTTGCTTGGGTACATCATCCTTGTGCTGTTCGCTGGTGTGTTCGTCTTCGGGACGCTTCGTCTGGCACCGATTTATCTGAACTACATGAAGGTTGCTGGCGTCGTTGATGGCGTTTTCGACGAATTCGACAGACAAGCTCCTACGCGTCCTGCGATTCGCAGTTCCATCTCGCGTCGTTTCGACGTCGAGAGCGTGTCGATCATTACTTTCCGCGACGTAACGGTCACGCAGGTCGATGGCGGGTTGGAAGTTGCTGCAGTTTACGACCACACGGAGCCATTCATTGGTAACATCTCGTTCACCGTGCACTTTGACAAATCGCGCATTGTGCGCCGCTAGGGTAGATCCCGTCCGTGGCGCGCTCGCGTCACACAATCTATGCAAGAGCTGGTTAACAAAGCCGCGACCTGGCTAAAGAACTCCCTCGACTACGAATTTTCGGATGCGCAGCTCCTTGAGCTTGCGCTGACCCACCGTAGTGCGCCGGGCGAGAACAACGAGCGTCTCGAGTTTCTCGGCGACGCCGTCCTCGACTTTGTGATATCGGAAGTCGTGTTCAGAACACATCCAGACGCTCCCGAGGGAGATCTGAGTCGGCTCCGGGCATCTCTGGTCAATGATGCGACACTTGCAGAAATTGCCGCGAAACTCGGTCTCGGTGAGCATCTCCACCTGGGTGGTGGCGAGCGCAAGAGTGGCGGACACCGGCGGGATTCGATACTGGCCGATGCACTCGAGGCTATTTTTGCTGCGGTCTACCTCGATGCGGGCTTCGATGCGGCCTGCCATGTCGTTGAGCGAACCTACGGCCAGCGCCTGCATGTTTTTCCGGATGTCGCAGAATTACGCGATCCCAAAACACGACTGCAGGAATGGATGCAGGCGCGACAGATGGGCTTACCGGAATATGAATTATTGAACGTGACGGGCAAGGCGCACAGACAGACTTTTGAAGTCAGCTGCAGTGTTAACAAAACGGTTACCAATGGTCATGGCACGACGCGCAGGAACGCCGAGCAAAGTGCCGCTGAGGACATGCTCGTACAACTCAAATCAGGTGAATTCGAATGAGTGATATGCGCTGCGGATTCGTGGCAGTTGTTGGCCGACCTAACGTAGGCAAGTCAACGTTGGTCAACGCCCTGATGGGGACGAAGGTGAGCATTGTCACCGCAAAGCCGCAAACAACCCGGCACCGTATTCTCGCCGTACATACGACGGCCGACATACAGATTATTTTCGTTGACACGCCAGGACTGCATCGCAAGGCCGGTAAAGCGATGAATCGCATGATGAACCGCACGGCAGCCAGCGCGCTTGCGGATGCGGACCTCGTTTTGTTTATGAGCGAGGCGGGACGCTGGACGGAGGAGGATGGCGATGTGTTGCAACGACTTCAGTCGGCATCCGCGCCTGTCATCGCCGTTCTCAACAAAGTCGACCTGGTCAAGCCGAAGGAGAAGTTGCTCGAAATCATCAGCGAGACGGCGGGCCGACACGAATTTGCCGACATCATCCCGGTGTCCGCGAAAAAGAACGACAATCTGGCGACCCTGCTGTCCCTGATCCCGGGCTACCTGCCGGAATCGCCGCAGTTATTTCCAGAAGACATGCAAACCGATCGCGGTGTTGAATTCCATGCCGCTGAGACTATCCGGGAAAAACTGACGTTGTCGCTACACCAGGAAATACCGTACGGCTTGACGGTACAGATAGAACGATTCGAAACAGAAGAAAACAGAACGACCATTAACGCCATCATCTGGGTGGAGCGAGACAGCCAGAAAGGCATCGTTGTGGGCAAAGGGGGCAGTGTGCTCAAGCGAGTCGGCAGGGAGGCGCGCCTCGAGCTAAAAAAACAACTGCAACGACCTGTGCACCTGGAGTTGTGGGTTAAGGTCAAGGACAACTGGGCAGACAGCGAGAAGGATTTGCTAAGTCTCGGCTACGAGTCCACGTAGCAGGGTTGCGCGGGATTCATGTCATCACAACGGCGAATTCAGCAACAGGCCGCATTCATTTTGCATCACCGGCCGTTTCGGGATTCGAGCCAGATTCTGGACGTGCTGAGTCGCGATCACGGCAAGCTTGCGGTCGTCGCGAGAGGCAGTCGCGGGGCGCGATCTCGTCTCAAAGGTATTTTGCGTCCGTTCATGCCACTGTCGATGTCGTGGGTTATCAAGTCGGACCTTGGCACGCTGACAGGCGCCGAAGTACGCGGAGCGCCGCTTAGCCTGTCCAGAGATGCACTGCTTTCGGGCTACTACGTCAACGAACTCATCCTGCATCTCCTGCATCGCCACGATCCGCAACCCGACATATTTGAGGCCTATGGTCAGACCATTCATGCGCTCGCCGGAGCGGGAACCGATGTCGCGCCCGTGCTGCGTCAGTTCGAAATGGAATTGCTGCGGTTCTCAGGTTACGCCCTGAACCTCCATCATGAATCCGGGACGACGCGGCCACTCGAGCCCGGGCAACACTACGAGTACCGCATGGAACAGGGCGCTGTCGCCGTCAGTCGTGGAGATGGGCCCCTGGTATTCAGCGGTGCGATGCTGACTGCGATAGCCGAGCAGCAATTCAATGAGCCCGGTGTCCTGCGTGCGGCGACGAGGCTCATGCGTGAGGTCATCGCGTTTCACCTCGGTGGCAAAGAGCTTAAGAGCCGGAAGGTGCTACTCGAGATGCATCGGCGTTAGAATACCTGTATGAAATCCAACCCACTTTATCTTGGGGTCAATATCGATCATGTGGCGACGCTGCGTCAGGCTCGCGGTACACCGTACCCGCGTCCTTTCGAGGCCGCCGTCATGGCGGAGCAGGCGGGCGCCGACAGCATTACGGTCCACCTTCGTGAGGACCGCCGACACATACAGGATCATGACCTTGTGCAAATTCTCGAGACGATGCGGACACACATGAATCTCGAAATGGCGGTAACCGACGAGATGATTGGCATTGCCGAGAAGCTTAAGCCAACTGACGTGTGCCTGGTGCCTGAAAGCCGCGAGGAACTCACTACCGAAGGTGGCCTCGATGTGTTGAGCCAGTCCGAAAAAGTGAAGGATGCCTGTGAGCGTCTGGCGGCTGCCGAAATTCGTGTGTCTTTGTTTATCGATCCGGATTCCGCACAACTGGATGCCGCGGTTGCGGCAGGCGCGCCTGTTGTCGAGCTGCACACCGGTAGCTATGCCGATGCCGAGGGTGACGCGCAACGAGAGGAGCTAAGCCGGGTGGTTACGGCCGCGAAACACGCAGCGGGTATTGGTTTGGTCGTAAACGCCGGACACGGCCTGCATTACAGCAACGTCATGGACATTGCCCGTATCCCGGAAATCGTCGAACTCAATATCGGGCATGCCATAGTGGCACGTGCGGTATTTGACGGGCTGACGGTTGCTGTCCGGGAGATGAAAAACCTGATGGCCCAGGCACGCGCCGGCAACTAGTCGATGCATTGTTTTTCGTTTGATATTGAGACCGTTCCCGACGTTGAGTTTGGGCGCCGCATGTGGAATCTTGACGGCGTTGCCGATGAAGACGTGGCGACGGCCATGACCTTCAAGCAACTCCAGAAGAGTGGCAGGGACTTCCTGCCCTTGCACCAGCATCGTATTGTCGCAATCTCGGTCGCTCTGCGTACCGGTGACAGTTTTCGCGTATGGAGCCTGGGTGATGAAGATTCAGATGAGGCTGAGCTCGTACGACGCTTCTTCGACGGTATCGATCGCTACACACCCGACCTTGTTTCCTGGAATGGCGGTGGTTTTGACCTGCCGGTACTTCACTATCGTGCACTTCGGCACGGCGTCCAGGCACCGCGCTACTGGGAAAATGGCGAATCCAATCGTGATTTCAAATGGAATAACTACCGGAGTCGTTTTCATTCGCGCCACACTGACCTGATGGATGTGCTGGCCGCATACCAGCCCCGTGCCAGTGCGAGTCTCGACCAGATAGCCGTAATGCTCGGATTTCCGGGCAAGCTCGGCATGAGCGGCGCCAAGGTGTGGGACAAATTCCTCGAAGGCGGCATTCAAGAGATACGTGACTACTGCGAAACGGATGTATTGAACACTTGGCTTGTGTATCTGCGTTACGAATTGATGCGCGGAAATCTCGATGAGCGTGGTCTCGCTCGCGAATTCGAGCTCGTAAGATCGACGCTCACGTCGCTCGATCAGCCACATCTGAACGAATTTCTCGAAGCCTGGGCCGACTAGTGGCCCGACGCCAGCGCCGCCGCGAGCCGGAAACGGCCAGGATCGAGACTGCGTCACATGATGGGCGCGGCATTGCGGCGATCGATGGCAAGAAAGTCTTCGTTGCCGGCGCCTTGCCTGGCGAAGAGGTGCGTTTTCAGCGTCGCAAGTCACGACGAAATTTTGACGAAGCCGAGCTGCTCGAAGTACTTGAAGCGTCGCCCGAACGCATCGAGGCGCGCTGCGAGGCCTACGGGCGTTGTGGTGGCTGTTCGTTACAGCACG
>Ga0164320_10000803_pt1 | contig 10813 bp, 6 predicted proteins | sample GuaBasSediGuay11_FD_113736 | JGI IMG/M metagenome (GOLD analysis project Ga0164320, IMG submission 113736) | Subseafloor sediment microbial communities from Guaymas Basin, Gulf of California, Mexico - Guay11, Core 4567-28, 0-3 cm | ecosystem: Environmental > Aquatic > Marine > Hydrothermal vents...
CGTCGGTCCCATGACGGTCAATGCAGGCGGCATGTCCGTCAGTGGCATGCGGGGCATGAACATAAAAGCGTCCTCGTCGGTAGATGACGGCCTCGTGGCGGCCGACATGCGTCTTGAGATAAGCGGACAGACCATTCCCGGTTTTGGCGATATTTCCGTTATCGCCAACATGGCTTTCAGCCACCTTGACGCGACCGCGCCCGGCGCGGTGTCCGAGCGGCTCGACAACATGTCGGGCACGCAAGACCCGACGATGGTTTTGATGACGGCACAGGAAGAGCTCAAAGATCTCCTCGCGGCTGGAATCAACATTGGCGTTGACCAGTTCGACGTCGCACTGCCGATGGGCACGGTTGCAACGAAGATGTCGTTTGAGTTGCCGAAAACCGATCGTGCCAGTTTTGAGTGGACCTCTCTGCTGCTGGACCTGGTCGGAGAAATGTACGTCACCGTTCCGGAAGAACTCGTACAACTTGCAACATCGATGGACCCACAGGCGGGGGCTCTTGTCGGTATGGGCTTCCTCAAAAAAGATGGCAGCGTCTACATCATGGACGCTCAAATGAAGAAGGGACTGCTAACGGTGAACGGTGCCCCGGTTCCCATTCCCATGGGCGCGTTTCAATAGGCTGATTTGATATGAAAAACCTGATTATTGTTGTTGTACTGGCGATTACGTTTATGGCTTGTTCCAGCGAAGAGGCTGCTACCCCGGTCCCCACCGTCGAAAAGCGTCCCGTGACGCTGGAGATGCACGGTGATTCCCGTGTCGACGACTATTACTGGCTTCGCGAGCGTGAGAACCCGGAGGTTATCGCCTATCTCGAGGCTGAGAACACACACACCAATACAACGCTCGAGCCCTTCAGTGGCCTGCAGGGCATTTTGTTTGACGAGATGAAATCCCGCATTAAGCAGGAAGATCAGTCTGCACCTTACCGACGCGGCGACTACTACTATTACATTCGCTACGAAGAGGGCGGTGAGTATCCGATCTATGCCCGGAAGAAAGGGTCGCTCGATGCGCCTGAACACATCATGCTCGACGTCAACGAGCTTGCGGGCGATGCCGATTACTTTTCGGTACGAAGCTTTTCCGTAAGCCCGGACGGCACCACAGCCGCTTACGGCGTCGATACGGCTGGGCGTCGATTCTACGATCTGTATTTCATGGATATCGAGTCCGGAGAACTGCTATCCGACAAGATCGAAGACACGACAGCGAACCTTGCCTGGGCAAACGATAATCAGACCATTCTTTACGGCAAACAGCACCCGGAGACACTTCGCTCTTATCAGATATTTCGTCACAAACTAGGTGAGGATGACGACTCGCTCGTCTATGAAGAACCCGACGAGGAAAACTACCTGGGGCTGCGCAAGTCATTATCAGGTTCGTTTTTCTATCTCGTCAGTGGTCAAACTGTATCAACCGAGATTCGATACCTGTCGGCTGATTCGCCGGAAGACGAAGCGAAGGTTTTCCTCGCCCGCGAGGAGAACCACGAGTACAGCGTTACGGACGGCGCGGACCGCTTTTATATCACGACGAACGACAGCGCGAAAAACTTCAAGCTGATGGAGGCGCCTTTGGGCGACACATCGAAGGAAGCCTGGACGGAGGTTGTTGGCCACCGGGACGATGCTTTGATGGATGACCTGGATGTCTTCAAGGATTACCTGGTCGTGACCATCGTCGAAAACGGCCTGACGCAAACGGAGGTTATTGATCGCGCTTCGGGTGACATGAAGCGAGTCGCTTTTGACGAAGAGGTATACACCGCTTATTCGAACGGTAATGCGGAGTACGACAGTGGACTGCTGCGTTACACCTATGAGTCTTTGACAACGCCCGACTCAACTTACGACTACGACATGGCGACCGAAGAGCACAGCCTGATCAAGGAGGCCGAGGTCGTCGGAGATTTTGACCGCGCCAACTACGAAACTAAGCGCCTGTTTGTGACCGCGAGAGATGGCACCGAGGTACCCGTCTCGATCGTGTATCGCAAAGGCATGGAGAAGAACGGCCAGAACCCGTTGTTGCAGTACGCATACGGGTCTTACGGCGCAAGCATGACGCCGTCTTTCAGCGCCAACAGGCTTAGCCTGCTCGACCGTGGCTTTGCCTATGCGATCGCCCACATCCGGGGCGGATCTGAAATGGGTCGCGAATGGTATTTTGACGGTCGCCAGCTCAACAAGAAAAACACCTTCACCGACTTCATCGACGTGTCGAAATATCTGATCGACGAAGGCTACACCTCAGCCGATCATCTGTACGCGTACGGCGGTAGTGCTGGTGGCTTGCTGATGGGTGCGGTTCTGAACATGGCACCCGAACTCTACAACGGCGTGCTGGCCGCAGTGCCCTTTGTCGACGTTGTAACGACCATGCTTGATGAGGACATTCCATTAACGTCCGGCGAATGGGACGAGTGGGGCGACCCGCACGAGAAAGAGTTCTACGATTACATGCTGTCCTATTCGCCCTACGACAATGTCGCTGCGCAGGACTACCCGAACATCATGGTGACGACCGGGCTGCACGATTCGCCGGTTCAGTACTGGGAGCCGGCGCAGTGGGTTGCGACGCTGCGTGAGCACAAGACTGACGACAACATGCTGGTTCTAAAAACCGATATGGCGGCAGGGCACAGCGGCAAGACCGGCCGCTTCCGGCGCATCGAGGATACGGCACTTTACTATTCGTTCTTCGTTGGGCTTGAGGACATTCGCGAATAGCTTAGTCGCACTCGAAGTCGTCATCACCCACCGCTCGACACTGCGGTGGGAAGCCGTGCACGCGCCAGTGATCGTCGATGCCGAATTTTTGAATCAGTTGCTTTCTTGCGGGTGACTTTTTGAATTCTTCCGGATACGGATGCCACCAGAATTGCTGATCCAGCTGGCTGATCGCTTCGTAGTTTTTGAAAACGAATGATAAATAGCCGTTCCTGGTCCAGTCGAATTCCGTGCCAGTGAAGGCGCTCATTAACACTTCAACCTTGGCTCGTACATCTTCAAACTCAAAGTTGCGGTCGGTCATGGCCGTATACGTCGGGTCTACCATATCGGCGCCAATGGTGTCGCCCTGAGAATAGACGAGCTCAGACAGAACAACCATATTGTCGCCCGCGGCAAGATAGTAGAACTGAAGGGCCAGCGTGCTGCCTGCAAAGCCCGCTTGTAGCCCCTGCCTGTGCAGCCGCTCGGCCTCCTCGACGTCGCCGGTGAATAGCTTCGTCATTGCCAGGTGCCGGCGGCAGTTTGCGTAGTGGGGGTCGAACTCCAGACAGCGCTTGAGGTCCTGTTCGGCGCGGTTTAAATATCCCAGCGCCATGTTCGCTATGGCGCGCCAAAGCAGCGCCGATGTTTCCTTGGGATTGCGAACCAGCGCTTCGTCCAACAATTTGAGGCCCGCGTCAAAGTCCAGTGGCGGTCGCAACGCGAACTCGCCACCCAGTGCGGCGTAAGGCAACGCAAGATCCGGGTTCAGCGCAATAGCCTTGTTCGCAGCATTCTTGGTCAGCGCCGAATAATCGCGATCGGCCCCGACCCAACCCGGCGCTACGAAATAGCTGCCAGCCAATCCGGCCCAAGCCCGCGCAAAGCCCGGGTCTTTCTCAACGGCCAGCTCAAAAAGCTCGATTGCTTGTTCGACATCGCTGCGCTCTATGAAGAGCTTATGCGCCTTAAGGTAGAGCTCATAGGCTTCAAGGTCCTGTGTATCAGCCGCGGCTCTGGCCTCGTTTCCGTCGGCGCCGCCCGTATTCATAAAGGCCCCGAGCTGCTCCGCTATGGCGCCCGCAATCTCGTCTTGTATTTCAAAAATGCTTTCGGCGCTTAGCGTTCGATCGTAGGTTTCAGACCAGAGATGTTTGTCGCTATGCGCGTCAATTAGCTGTGCCGTTATGCGCACGGTGTCGCCCGCCTTGCGGACCGAGCCCTCAAGCACGTGCCGTACGCTCATCTTCTCGGCGATAAAAGGTATACCTAACGCCTCTTGTCCTTTGAATCCAAATGACGTGGTCCGCGATGCGACCTCAAGACCATCGATACGAACAAGAACGTTAAGAATTTCCTCAGCGATACCGTCCGAGAAATACTCCTGGTCACCATCCGCCGACAAATCCGCGAACGGCAATACGGCGATGGAGTTCTCGGGGGTAACGTCCTCCGCGACCTCTTCCTCTACAACGACCGCGACAGGTTCCGCTGCTTTCTCCGGTATCAGCCGATCGATGCCAATCATGGCAACGGCTATGACCAGCAAAACAACGATAACCGTATTGATGCGTTGTCCCGTTGCTGGCGTCACCGACTGCTCGCGGTCAATGTCCTTTTCTCGTTTGACGCCTTCCGGTGTCAGCTCGAAAACCCAGGAGAAAGTCAGAACGAAGGGCAAACCCAGAGCGAGTATCGCGATGAGAAAACGAAGCCACTCCTCGGGAACGTTCATCGCGCCGAACAAAAGCTCAGCTGCCTGCAGCAGCAACCACGACGCAACGACGTAAAGGACCGCGACCCTTACGACGTTTCTACGCTTCAGTTCCTGCAAGAGTGACATGGCTTTGGTTCCCCGGATGAGCGCGCATCATGAAACAATCGATGCGGCCTGTCTAATCACAGCTCGAGTTCTGCGGCGCGATGACACGACACGCGCGAACCGCCGTACTCTCTCAAGCTCGGTCGTTTATTGCTGCACTCGCTCTGTGCGAAGACACATCGCGGATGAAACACACAACCTGATGGCGGTGTTAGTAAGGAAGGAACCTCTCCCTTGAGCGGTGCTGAGGCTGGCGCCACGAGAGGGTCTGGCACGGGCGACGCCTCAATCAAAGCTTTGGTATAAGGATGTCGTGGTGATGAGAACAGGTTCGCCGTATTGGCAACCTCCACAAGCTGGCCTAAGTACATGACAGCAACACGATGGCTTACCGAACGAACGACAGCCAGGTCGTGTGAGATAAAGATGATCGATAACCCGGTGTCGCATTGCACATCGTTCAACAGTTCCAGCACCTGCTCGCGAACGGAACCATCAAGTGCGGCGACTGCCTCGTCACATATCAGGATTTTAGGCTCGAGTATCAAAGCTCGTGCAATGGCAATGCGCTGTGCCTGCCCACCGGACAGCTGGTGCGGAAATCGTCTCAAATAACTTTCATCCAGACCTACCTTGTTCAATATCGACACAACGCTTTCATTGCGTGTATCCGACGACATGGCGGGTTCATGCACCAGCAGCGGCTCACCAACGATCGTCTGAACTCGCATTTGCGGGTTCAATGCGCTGGCTGGGTCCTGAAAAATTAGCTGCAAATCTCTGCGCTGCGCTGCGGATCGAAACTGCACCGGCCCCTCAAGCGGTTCACCCGCGTAGACCACTCGGCCGGCACGCATTGGGATGAGGCCGAGCAATCCACGAACAAGGCTGGACTTGCCGGACCCGGACTCGCCAACGATCGCCAGCGTTTCGGCTTCACGGAGCGACAGGCTGACATCCGTCACAGCAACCAGCCGTTCCTTCGACTTGTCTCGATAGCTCACCGACGCATTGTCTACTCCGAGTACGGTCTTGCCGTTGGCGGTCGCCCGAATCTCGCCGCGGTCCGTTCGCAGCGCCGCTGCAAGCAGTTTCCTGGTGTGCGCGGTCCCCGGCGATGAAAAGATGGATGTGGTCGCGCCCGACTCCACCAGCCGGCCCTCGTCAAAAACAAGCAGGCGCTCGCAGCGTCCGGCGACGATGCCCAGGTCGTGTGTGATCAATAACAGCGCCGTTTCGTCACGAAGCTCTTCCAGCAGATCCAGAATCTGCGCCTGGACCGTAACGTCGAGGGCCGTCGTTGGCTCATCGGCTATGAGGAGATCGGGTTCGCAGATCAGTGCGGAAGCGATCATTACACGCTGTCGCATACCGCCCGACAGTTCATGCGGAAACGCGTGAAACTGACGCTCGGGGTCCGGCAGCCCGACAAGCTCCAGCATCTTCTTAACGCTCTCGTCCGCCTCGACGCCGTTGGCAAGTTCATGTTGCAGCAGAATTTGCCGCAACTGCTGGCCGACCCGCAGGTAGGGGTTTAATGCCTGCATCGGGTCCTGAAAAACGATGCCAATACGCACCGCTCGAATCGCGTCGAGCTGCTTGTCCGTCTTACCAGCAAGCTCCAGCCCATCAAAACGAATGCTGCCGCTCACTGTGGCGTTGTCGGGCAGTAATCCGAGTATAGACAGCGCGATTTGCGACTTGCCGGAGCCAGACTCTCCAACAATACCGACCGACTCGCCCCGATTGACCGCGAAGCTGACTGCGTTGACTACCGCACTATCGCCGTAGCGAACCGTCAGGTCGGTAACCTCAAGCAGGCTCATGGCGACTTTCTCGCGTCAAAGAAATCACGCAACGCGTCACCCAAAAAGTTAAAGCACATTAGAATCAAAGCGAGCAGCGCCGCTGGAATCAATAACATCCACGAAGCGCCCTCCATTTGATTGACGCCGCCGTCGACAAGCGAGCCGAGAGAGGTTTGTGGCTCCTGAATGCCCAGCCCGAGAAAGCTCAAAAACGACTCCACCAATATCGCCTGAGGAATCGTCAGCGTCACGTATACGACGACGATGCCAAGCAGGTTCGGCGCAATGTGTCGAAATATTATTCGAGCAGTACTCACGCCCGTCAGTCGAGCCGCATCGACAAATTCGCGTTCACGCAGACTTAAGGTCTGGCCCCGAACGATGCGCGCCATATCGAGCCAGTTAATTGCTCCGATCGCGACGAAGATCAAAAAAAAGTTTCGTTCAAACACGACCATCAAAAGTATGACGAAGAAAATGAATGGCAGAGCGTACAGTGTGTCAACAAAGCGCATCATGACGGCATCCACGCGGCCGCCAACATAGCCGGCAACGGCGCCGTAGGTTACGCCGATGACAAGACTCACAAGGCTGGCGACAATCGCGACCAGCAAAGTGATTCGTATACCCAGCATGGTTCGAACGAAGAGATCACGCCCGAGGTCATCCGTGCCGAAAAAATGCACTCCCGCGAAACTCGGCGCGTTGAGTATCGCGTCGAAATTAGTGTCCTGATAGTCGTGCGGACTCAGCCACGGACCAACGATGGCCATTACCAGAATGAAGAGCAAAATGCCGCCACTTTTCTTCACTGGTTTCGTACTCGCGGGTCAATAACCCCATAGAGAATATCGACGATCAGGTTCAGGGTGATGATCAGCGTCGCGTAGAAAATTACGATGCCCAGAACGAGTGTGTAATCCCGGTTCAGCGCGCCGCGAACAAAGAACTGACCTAGTCCGGGTATACCGAAGACCTCTTCAACAACAACTGACCCCGTCAATATCGCGGCGATGGCCGGACCCATGTACGACAGGATTGGCAACATCGCTGGCTTTAGGGCATGCACCCGAATAATCGTTTTGGTGCCGAGGCCTTGCGCGCGCGCCGTACGGATAAAGTCACGGCCGAGCACGTCAATCATGCTCGCGCGCGTAAGGCGCGCGATGTAGGCGATCTGTGGCAGCGCCAGCGTAAAGACCGGCAAGATGTATTTGGCTGCGCCAGGCGTGCCACTCCATCCGGCGGGCAACCACTGCAGCTTCACTGCCAGAAGAAGAACCAGCACGGGCGCAACGACAAAAACCGGAATGGAAATACCGGTCATTGCGAAGGACATAACGATACGGTCCAGCATCGACCCATGTCGCAATGCGGCCACGGTTCCACTACTAATTCCGAGCAGCAGTGCAAGCACGATAGCGAGCAGGCCGATTCTTAGCGACAAAGGAAAGCCGGTCCCGATGAGCTCCGCTACGGTGTAATCGCGATAGCGAAATGACGGCCCCAGATCGCCACGCAATAGACCGGACATGTAGCGGCCGAGTTGTTTCGGTAAAGGTTCGTCGAGGTGGTAGGCCGCCTCGATGTTGGCGGCAACTTCCGCCGGCAGCGCTCGTTCGGCGTCAAACGGTCCGCCCGGCGCAGCATGCACCATCAGAAAGGCCAGGACGATTACCAACAGGAGTGTCGGTATTGCCCCCAGCAGTCGGAGCAACGTGTATCGCAGCAAGAGTTTGTTCCTGCGCGGCTATTCGGCCGCTTTGAGACTCAGGTGCTGAGAGTAATGATAATCGAGAACGTTGTCGCCCCAGCCTGCAATGCGAGGGCTGACCAGATGCTTGCTGACGTAGAAATAGATCGGTATTGCGGGATGATCCGCAAGCATCTCGCGCTCCGCCTCTTCGAGATACAGGCGGCGCCGATCAAGGTCCACCTGCTCCGCCGCGCCTTGCATTAATGAATCGTATTTCTCGCTCTGGTAGCCCGGTATGTTAGCGGCATTGTCAGACTGCAGAATACTCAGGAAGGTGTGTGCGTCGTTGTAGTCGCCCACCCAACTGGAGCGAAACACTTGTGTAATCTCCCGGCTCTGAATATTCGCCAGCAACACCTGGAACTCTTCGTTGATCAGCGTCACCTCAATGCCCAGCACATCGCGCCACATCGATTGAATTGCCAATGCGATACGACGATGCGTATCCGAGGTGTTGTAACGCAGCTCCAGCTGCAAAGGATTCTCTTCGCTGTAACCAGCCTCCTTATAGAGGCTCTGTGCGATCTGGTTGCGCTCTTCCTGCGTAAGCGGCGCATAGCTGAAGACGGTTGGCTCATAGTTGTTGGTACCCGGCGGCACCCAGCTATACGCTGGCGTCTCACCGCGCCCTGTTACTTTTTCTACCAGCAACTCGCGATCGATCGCCATCGACAACGCCTGCCGTAATTCCGGACTGTCTTTGAACGGTGGCTTAGTGAGGTTGTAACCGTAGTAATAGAGATTAAGGTATGGCGAGACGTGCAACTGGTCGCCATATTCTTCTTTGACCTGTTCAAAGCTATCCGGAGGTACAGACCCGGTGACGTCGATCTCGCCAGCCCGATAGCGTGACAGCTCGGTCATCTCCTGGGTCATTACATGATGACGAACCTCATCGATCGCGGTGTTTGCGTTGTCCCAGTAATGTTCATTGCGCCGTAACGTGATAACCGATCCCGGTATCCACTCCGTTAGAACGTAGGCTCCGTTGGACAGGAGGTTTCCCGGGCGGGCAAAGCGATCGCCGAATTCGGCAAGCGACCCCGGGTGCATGGGAAAGGTGGCGGGGTGAGTCAACAAGCTCAGCAGATAAGGGGTCGGCCGAGCCAGGTTGATGAGCAGTGTCTGATCATCAACCGCTTCAAGCGCTGTGATCTCGCTGACAAACTGTGCGTAGAACGCCGCTGTAGCAGGGTTGACAAGACGCTCAACGCCGAAGACAAAATGATCGGCTGTAACGGCGTCGCCATTCGACCACTTTGCGCCAGAACGAAGATGAAACGTGTAGGTCAGACCGTCCTCGGATACGTCCCAGCTCGCTGCAGCGCCGGGCGTCAGCTCGCCGCTGGCGCTGAAGCTGACCAGGCCCTCGCCGAGGTCCCGCAACACATCGGCGGCCTGCAGGCTTCGTGCCTTATGGGCGTCGAGCGACTCCGGGTCGGAACTGATGCCGCGATTGAGTATCGACGACGACGTTTGGGTATCGTCTGAACGTCCACACGCAGAAAAGACGAAGAGGACGACTATGAGCAGCAAGAATCGGTGCGTTTTCATGCGCTAAAGCATACCTGAATGGCCCGCGATAATGCCCGACCGCTTCACAACAATGTTATTGTTCCGCCTCACTTTGGTCTGGGAACCGCATATGCGGGGGTTCATAGAAGAATTGCGGCACCGCAACGTTTTTCGCGTTGGCATAGCCTATGTGATTGCTGCATGGCTATTCGTACAGGCAGCCGATATTGCGACCGAGAGTTTTGGCGCGCCCGAGTGGGTGATGCGTATCCTTATTATCTTCTTGCTGGTCGGCCTGCCGATCGCGCTGTTTCTCGCCTGGGCATTCGAGCTTACGCCAGATGGCGTGGTCAAAGCTGAAGATGTGCCGGAGGACGCGCCCAAAGACCCGCGTTCTGGTCGCAGGCTGAATCGCATAACTTTAGTCGCGCTGGTCGCGGCCGTCGCGTGGATCGGTTGGGACGCGGCAGAGGATCGAAGCGAAGATGCAGCTGTTCCTTTCGCCACGGTTGCTGACAAGTCCATCGCCGTACTGCCCTTCGCTGACTTCAGCCCGGATGGTGATCAGGCCTGGTTCGCGGATGGGCTGACCGACGAAATCCTGAATGCCCTGGCACGCACGCGTGACCTGCGTGTCGCGTCACGCACTTCGTCGTTCGCCCACAAAGGTTCCGAGGAAAGCGCTCCCAGTATCGCTGCCGCGCTCGGCGTCGCACACATACTGGAGGGCTCGGTTCGCCGCGCCGGTGATCGTATTCGTGTCACGGCGCAGCTAATCCGCGCCAGCGACGACGCCCACCTTTGGTCGGACACTTTCGATGGCAGTAGCGAGGACTCGATTGAGATACAGGAAACCATCGCTTTCGAAATTGCGTCGGTGCTCGACACAGCGCTTGACCCGGAAGAGCTCAGAAGAATGGTCGCGGCGGGCACTGACTCGATCCGTCCCTGGGAACTGTATTTGCAGATACGCGAGCTACAAGTTCAGGCTTCCAGCAATTTTGATTCTCAGTATGGAAATGATCGCATCATAGGACTCTACGAGGAAATCATCGCGGCGGATCCTTCGTTTGCCGATGCCCATTTTGCATTTGCGCAGATCGTTCTCAGCTGGCTGGACTTTGCCACCATAGCGACAGCGCCGACCGGTTATTCGGTCGAAGACGTACAACAGCTGTTTGCGGA
>Ga0164320_10000804_pt1 | contig 10810 bp, 6 predicted proteins | sample GuaBasSediGuay11_FD_113736 | JGI IMG/M metagenome (GOLD analysis project Ga0164320, IMG submission 113736) | Subseafloor sediment microbial communities from Guaymas Basin, Gulf of California, Mexico - Guay11, Core 4567-28, 0-3 cm | ecosystem: Environmental > Aquatic > Marine > Hydrothermal vents...
ATGCTCGATAAACGCGCGACGATGAACGGTCTGATGGCATCAATCGGCATTGACATCAAACTGGTCGCGTATCGCGGCATCATTGGCAACCTTGCTTACTGGAGCCCACAGTCCTGGCTCTATCTTCTGAATCCCAGAATTGATCGAATTATCTGCGTCTGTGACGCAATCCGCCGTTACCTGCTCGATCTCGGAATGCCAGGGATGCGGCTACGCCGGGATGTACCGGTTACGATTCACAAAGGCCACGGGCAGGAGCTTTATAAGGGAGAAGCGGAGGACATCACACAATACGGTATCCCCAATGACGCCTTTGTTGTCGCCTGTACCCTTCGCGCAGTACCGAGAAAAGGCGTACCTGTGTTCATCGAGGCTATCGACGGACTGCCGCCCGGGCTCAATATCCACGTACTGATGGCGGGCACGAAAATGGACAGCCCGTTACATCAGGAACTGGTCGCGAAAAATTCCTACGCGAAAAATATCCACCTGCACGGCTTTCTAAAGCGCATGCCCTGGATACTCAAAGGCGTGGACGTTTCTGTATTGCCATCGCTCAAACGCGAGGGACTACCACGCGCAATGCTGGAGGCGATGATCGCCGGTGTCGTGCCTATTGTTACCAACTCAGGTGGTAGCCCGGAATTGATCGAGCGAGATGTTTCCGGTTTTGTTGTTGAGCCCGGTGACCCTGTCGCGATTCGCGAAAAAATCCTTGAGCTATACAACGACCGTGAAATGTTGGCGCGGATGAGTGCCGCCGCGAAGCAACGTGTGTTGACAGACTTCACCATCGAAAAGACCGCCCGCGAAACGATCGCTGTTTACGAAGACTTGTTGAAACCCAAAGCGGACATTCCGCCGTTCTCACGCTGAATAACCCCCCCCAAATCGAGACCCCATGATTGATAGGTACAAGTACCTGGATCTCCCTATCTAATGTACGTATCAATACGTACTATCTGGCCTTTGAAGATAACCGCACTACCCTTGTTCCTGAAGGTGATCTGAAGCGGTATGAATTCGCAATGAAGAAGTGGGGCGAAGAGAACCAGAAGTTATCCGACAAGATAGTTGTGACATACCCGGATATTCGCACAATTACGGGCGAGTACCTGATGCGAGAAGTAACTTTCAAGTAGATTAGATTAGTTTCTTCAATCTTTATTCAGAGGGGCCTTCCTGATTATTCAGGAGGGCCTTTTCTTATAGGGCACCCGCTGGGCATAAAGCCGATCCTACAGTTGGTCGAGGTAGTGTTTTACGCCTTCTTCTACGGGGCGAAATTCTACGTCGCAGCCTGATTGGCGTAGTTGTGTGAGGTCTGCCTGGGTGAAGCTTTGGTACGCGCCCTTCAGGTGGTCCGGGAATGGTACGTAGTGAATTTTCCCCTTGCCGTGCCATTTGATGACGGCCTTGGCGACATCGTTAAAGCTTTGTGCGCGCCCGGTGCCCGCGTTGAATATGCCGGACACAATCGGATTATCCAGAAACCACAGATTGACGTTACTGATGTCATCGATATAGACGAAGTCACGTAGCTGTTCGCCATCTTTGTAGCCGTCCGTGCCTGAGAATAAATTCGCGACGCCCTCTTCACGGATCTGATTATTAAAATGAAAGGCAACGCTCGCCATCGAGCCTTTGTGCTGCTCGCGTGGACCGTAGACATTGAAGTAGCGAAGTCCGACAACCTGACTTTCGGCGTCTGCTGCCACGCGGCGCACATAGCGATCGAATTGAATTTTCGAGTAGCCGTAGACGTTCAACGGATTTTCGAACAATGGATCTTCAACGAATTCTTTCGCACCGCCATACACGGCCGCAGATGATGCATAAATAAACTGTGCTTTGTGCTGCAGGCAGTGATGCAACAATTTCTGCGAATAGCTGTAGTTGTTCTGCATCATGAAACGACCGTCCCATTCTGTCGTTTCTGAGCAGGCGCCCAGATGCAGGATAGCCGTGATGTCTTTCGCAAACTTCTTATCGGCAGACAAGCGATCAATAAAGTCGTCTTTGTCGAGGTAGTCAGCGATATTCAGATCCGAAATATTGACGAACTTGTGGCCGTCGGTGAGATCGTCAACAACCACAACGTCGTCACAACCACGCTCCGTTAGCGCCTGAACAACATTACTACCGATGAATCCGGCACCGCCGGTTACGATATGCATGGGTCTTTATTCGTCAACATCGATCATGTGAAATTGCGCGCCACAGTACGGGCACATTGCCTCACCTGTCGCCTCGACAGGCAGGTAGACCTTGGGATGTGAATTCCACAAATACATACCTGGCATAGGGCAGCTCAGCGGCAGGTCCTTGGGCCGTACTCCGTATTTGCTTTGCGCATTGGCCGGAATCAGTTTCTGGTCGATGGTTCCTGCTCTTGCTGCCACAGTGCTCTCTTAGGGTTCATTAACTGGAGCGCGAAGTATAAGCGCATCAGTCCAGCCAGTCATTCCAGATCTTTGCGACGAAATCACGCTCGGACTGGAACCGGCCGCCGTCACATAGCGCTTTCTGACCATCGAGAACGAGATGGTGAAGGTGCAATCGATAGTCTCGGTAGACATCCTGCAGTTGTTCGCCCGCCGCTTTTCCAAGCAGGCCCGTGGCGACCAGCGCATCCAATTGGCGAATATTGTCTGAATAGAAAATGACGTCCGGGTGCGAATCAGCCTCTTTCAATACAAGGTATTGAACCAGGAATTCAATGTCGCCAATGCCACCGCTACCATGCTTCAGGTCAAAGACGGTCTTATCGCTACGATCAAGTTCTTTGCGCATTCTTCGCCGCATGGCGATGACGTCTTCCCGCAACTTGTCGCGACTGACGCGGCCCTTGAGTGTTTCCTGGCGAATGCGTTCGAATTCGCTGCCAATCTTGTCGCTGCCGGCAACAGCTCTCGCACGCAGCAACGCCTGGTGCTCCCACGTCCAGGCATTTTCTTCCTGATAGCGTTCAAAGGCTTCGGTACTCGAAACCAGCAGACCTGACCGGCCATCCGGTCGCAGGCGGGTATCAATTTCGTAGAGTTCTCCCGAACCCGTTTGCGTTGTTAGAAAATGCACCAGGCGGCGTACCAGCCGGCTAAAAAACATGGTGTTGTCCAACGGCTTGTTGCCATCGGTGTGCTGCTCATCTCCTTTGGAGTCGTGTAGAAAAACGATATCCAGATCGGACCCATATGACAGCTCCAGACCACCGAGTTTGCCATAGGCGATAATGCCAAAACCCGCTGCATGGCTGGTGCCATCTACCACGTACCGTGGCACGCCATGACGTTCTGTCAGATCAGTCCACGCGACGCGCAGCGCTTCGTCCAACACCACTTCGGCAAGCCAGGTCAGCCCGTCACTTACCTTCATGATAGGTAACTTGTCATTAAAATCCGCCACTGCAATACGAAACATCGCGGCACGTTGAAACTGCGCGATGATCTGCATTTGTGCTTCGCTATCAGTTTCCTTTTCGCCAGCGAGTCTTTGCTGCAGTTCCTGAGCGAGATCGTCTTTGCTTACACTCTCGGAATAATTTCTGGGATCGAGCAACTCATCCAGAAGTACCGGATAGCGCGCGATTTGATCCGCTATGTACTGACTTCGTGCGCACAGATCCACAAGTTTCGATAAAGCGTGATGGTTTTCATTGAGCAGTGCCAGATACGCACTGCGGCGCAGTATTCGTTCTGTGACTGCCAGCGTGCGTGACAGGGCAGCGACCGGGTGTTTCGATTCTGTGGCCAATTCCAGCAATTTGGGAAGAAATCGCTGCAGTCGTACATTCGACACAGTGTCAATTTGCTGGGTTACCGAAGAGGATGCGAATGCGACTATTTTTTCGGCCAGCTCGTCGGCAGCTTCGCCTTCCAGCTCGCTCGCCCACTCCTGTACGCTGGCGCGCGACTCCCATAAGCGGCTGAAAGTGGGCGCTACCGAACTCTCACTGCCTTGACCACGAAAAGCGATCGCTTCGAACTGAGCCGAGACGGCATTGCGATGTCCGTCGAGGTCGTGCACGAGCTGATCCCAGGAATTGCTGTTCATTGCCAGGCACAGGCGCTCGCGGTCGATATCACGATCGCTGCCGGGAAGATCATGGGTTTGCTCGTCACGGATCGCCTGTAAGAAATTTTCCAGACGCCGCATATATCGGTAAGCGCGAAGAATCTCTTCCGCATCGCCAGCAGAGATACCGCGCTCACTGACCAGCCGCGGCAATACCGTCTGCAACTCACGGCATTGCAAAGCCGGCTCGCTGCCACCTCGCACAAGCTGCAGTGCCTGTACGATAAATTCTGCCTCGCGAATTCCGCCCGGTCCGAGCTTGATGTTGTCGGCAAGTTCCCGGCGGCGCACTTCAGCCGCGATCAGGTTCTGCATCTCGCGGACAGATTCGAAAACACCGTAGTCCAGATAGCGCCGATACACGAACGGCTGAATCAGGTTTGAGTACAACGCCTGTTTGATCTCGGCGGAAGGCTGCGAGCCGACAATTCTTGCTTTGACGTAAGCATAACGCTCCCAGTCACGACCGTGCTGCAGCAGGTAAGACTCCAGCGCGTCGAAACTTACGACGGGCGGCCCGCTGTCACCAAATGGCCGCAACCGGGTATCGACGCGGAACACAAATCCATCGACAGTAGTTTCACCGATGAGTGCAATAATTTGCCGGGACAAACGGGCGAAGTACTCTTGCGCACTAAGCCTTCGGTCGCCATCCGTTTCGCCGTTCTCCGCGTAGCAGAAGATAATGTCGATATCGGAAGAGAAGTTCAGCTCACGGCCACCGAGTTTCCCCATGCCAAGGATAACGAGCGGAACAACATCGCCGGCTGCGTTTCTTACGCGACCAAAACGCGGCTCCTGTTGCCTTTCGGCGTAACGAGTCGCCGCATCGAGCAGGCGATCTGCGAGTTCGGAAAGTTGCTGCAGTGTTTCATCGAGATCTGCCTGCTGTTGAATTTCCCTCCAGAGGACCCGCAACATGTAGCGGTTCCGAAAGCGCCTTAATTCAGACTTTACCGTCGCAGCATCCGCATCGCTTGATGCAATGGCCTCCACAAAACTATCAATTTCACCGCTATCCGAAGGGCTCTTGAACGACGCAACATTTTCAAGAAACCACGGGGTTTCACGGAGCAAGACTTTGCCTGCAAATTCGCTACAGGCGACGAGGCGTGCGACAGAAGCAATAAGGGCCTCGGGTACGAACGCATCTTGCTCAGCCAGTCTTTCGAACCAAAGCCTGGCAACTGGCTGCAGCTTCGCCGGTAAGCCGGCAATGTATTGTGCGGTGGATTCCCCCATGTACGCAGTTTAACCAACCACGTCTCGTGCCGACACTTTCTTAGTCTTTGTCAACCTTCGAGCTGATGTCTGACAGGTCGGACAATACGGAATCGAGGGTAATTGGTTTCCCGATGAAATGGCCTTGTGCGAAGTCGACACCGAGCTCGCCTATTAACTTATACGTCTCTTCAGACTCGACGTACTCTGCAACAGTTTTGAGTTCCATCACCTTCGCAACCTGCGTAATCGCCGCAACCATCGATTCAGATATACGGTTTTCTGTAATGTCCCGAATAAAACCGCCATCGATTTTCAGCGTATCGACATTAAAGTTTTTCAAGTAGGCAAATGAACTCAGGCCGGCGCCAAAGTCATCCAGCGAAATCTGGCAACCACGCTGCCGCAGTCGATCAATGAAGGACTGTGCTTTCTTCATATTTGAAACAGCGGCCGATTCAGTAATTTCAAAACACAGTGATGACTCAGGAATGTTGCTATTGTCGATTTCCTGTTCGATAAACTCAAGGAAGTCATCGTCTCCCAAGGACTGGCCAGACAAGTTTATTGCGAAAATCGCACCCTGACCTGAAACGTGCTCAAGTACCTCGGCAAGCTTCGCGATGCTGGTAGAAACAACCCAGCGATCGATTTGCGGCATCATGCGATAACGCTCCGCGGCAGAGAACAAAGCTTTCGTTTCTACGCGGCCACCTTCACCGTCTTCCATGCGCAACAGGATTTCGAATCGCGGATTTGCGCTGTTATCAGAAAGACTGGCAATCGGTTGTGCCAGCAATTCAAATTCATTGCCGTCAAGCGCCTGCTGAATCTCAGCAACCAACTGCATGTCATCATAGCGGCGGATGACACTGCGATTACCCTCATCGTAAATCTCAATGCGATCACGACCATGTTCTTTCGCGGCTTCGCAAGCCATACGTGCCGTTGTCAGCGCGTGGCCGCCGTCAACACTGCTTTGGTCAAATCCGGCGATACCAATACTCATGGTCACCTGCAGCGACTTGTCTCCCTCGAGATACCGCAGAGCGGCCGTCTTGCCGCGAATTTTATTGGCGTATTCAAGCGCGGACTCAGCATTGGCATGCGTCAATAGCATGCAGAAATCGTCACCTGTCAGGCGCGACAATACAGCACTCTTCGGCAGGTCTTCTTCGAGCGAGCGAGCGAAGCTCAGTATGACCTCATCACCAGCCTCGCGGCTAAAAGTGTCGTTAACCAGCTGCAGGTTATCGAGATCGAAATAGATGATCTGGTGTGTATCTCTGTCAGATATCAAAGCCTCGAATGATTCCTGCAATTGCGCCTCGAATCCCGAGCGATTCATGAGTCCTGTCATCGCATCGAACGACTGCTCGATGACATACTCCACTTTACGGCCGATGTGCGACATGAACCGCCGATCGCCCCTGCTGAATTTTCTTTGATCGACGCGCCCGAGTTGCGCCAGGACGCCTTCTACATTGCCCTGTTTGTCGAGCAGCGGGCACAACAACGCCTGATATCCAGACGCAGTATTGCCTGGGCTATCGTTAGCGGGAATTTCAAAAATTAAAGGTCTTCGCTGACCTTCCAGCTTCGGCATCAACTGATCAATAAGGTAACGATCCAGGACCTTCCTGTTGACGTTTTTCCAGCTTGAGTGCGTCGCACTGATTCGAATGCGTTTCGAGGGCATCAACAGTACGCTGTAATTGATACCGAGGTAGCGGCCGCTGCGACCTACCAACTGTGCCAGGCTGGAATGACGCCCCGATGCACCGTGAATTTTTTCGTCTACTTCGTAAACGAAATTCAGCTCTTTTGTTGCCTCTTCGGCGTTGCGCTCGAACTCTCGCATCTCCTTGCTAACGCGCAAACTCTCGCCGATCATTTCGATAGCAGGCTCAAGAATGCTTTTCAGCAGGCTTGGATTAAACGAGGATGACTTGCCGTCATTTTTCGAAAACAATGCTACTAACAGTCCGGAAACTCTGCCGTTTTCACCAGGCACAGGCAGCGCCAGCACAGTGCGGCCGGACGACAGAGTGCGGCGCAGAGAGTCGTTATTATCAACCAACCTGTCCAGGACCTCGTTGGGCAGGTCAGCGACAAAGTTATCAATTTCATAGTCTTCAGCGCCGTCACTATTCCAAACGCACTCTTTTCTGCGGTCGTAGTAACAGAACACCTGTGCACGGGGCACGAGCGAGTGCAGCAAGCCGCCGGCCTTGCTGATATTTCGTTCGGTAACGAGCGCGTGTACGTTTGCTGACACTTAGGGTCTCGGGCAGTTGACTGGATAAAATCAGTACCCCACGATGCCAGCGGCATGGCGCCGCTGCTGTGACATAAGTCTCAGCTGTAACGGTTTTAGCCCGGTAATTCAGCCATTTACGTACTTTTTAGAGCAACTGGTCACAAACTTTCGAGCCAGTCGTCATCCGAGCCTTCATTGACGCCTTCGAACAACGGTGTGCTCAGATAGCGTTCACCAGTGTCCGGCAGCATCGCGAGGATCGCAGAACCCTTCTCCGCCTTCTCCGCTATAGCCAGTGCTCCCGCCAAAGTGGCGCCCGATGAGATACCGGCGAAGATGCCTTCTTTGGCCGCCAGCTCTCTCGCCACCTCAATTGCCCGGTCATCAGAAACCAGCAACAGGTCGTCATAAATCTCTCGGTTCAGGACCTCGGGAATAAAATCAGGGGTCCAGCCCTGAATCTTGTGCGGTGCCCATTCGGCACCCGACAAAAGTGACGCTAGCTCCGGCTCAACAACAATTATCTTTGTGTCCTTGCGAGCGGCTTTCAAGATTTCACCGGCGCCTGTCATGGTCCCGCCGGTACCGTAGCCCGTTACCCAGTAATCGAGTCGCTTGCCCGCAAAATCGCTAAGTATCTCGGGACCAGTCGTATTGCGATGGAACGCCGGGTTTGCTTCATTTTCAAACTGGCGTGCCAGGAACCAGCCGTGCTGTTCGGCCAACTCCTCAGTCCTTTTGACCATGCCCGTGCCGCGTTCGGCGGCAGGTGTCAGAATAACTTTCGCACCCATTCCTCGCATGATCTTGCGGCGCTCAATCGAGAATGAATCCGCCATAACCGCTACGAACTGGTAACCCATGGCGGCGCAGACCATTGCCAGTGCAATACCGGTATTTCCGGATGTTGCTTCAACGACGGTTTGTCCCGGCTTTAACAGGCCACGCTTTTCGGCATCAATTATGATCGCAAAAGCGAGTCGATCCTTGACCGACGCCATCGGGTTAAACGACTCAACCTTGACATACAAGTCAACGTGGTCGGGGGCCATTTTATTAAGTTTCACGACCGGCGTATTGCCGATGGTTTCAAGAATATTGTTGTAGATCATTTCTTGTCCTTTATTTAGCGATCGTATGACTAGGTGTAGCACAAATCTGAAGCTGGCGAGGTCCTGTATCGCTACCCGCGAGCATTGGCTTAACTAACAGTTTCATGCGATATAGCTTTAGGTTATAAGAATCTGGTATACGTAGCACGGGAATTGAAACTCACCCCGCTGATGATGGTCATAGTCTGGAACAACCTCGAATAAGTGCGCTCATGAAGTTGCAACAACTCAAATACCTGCTGGCAATTGTCGATAACGGTCTGAACATCACCGCGGCAGCTGATCGTATGTATACAAGCCAACCCGGCGTCAGCAAGCAGCTCAAACTGCTTGAAGAAGAACTGGGTATGCAGTTATTCACGCGCAAGGGGAAAAGCCTCGGCAGCATTACCCCGGCTGGCCACCAGGTCATCGATCGCGCCAGAATCATCATGCGCGAAGCAGATAATATCCGCAGCCTGGCCGCAGACTATTTTCAGGAAGAAGAGGGTTCATTGTCGATAGCAACGACGCACACGCAGGCGCGTTACGTGCTGCCGGAAATCGTCGCTGAATTTCGCAAGCGCTTCCCCAAAGTCGGACTGAATTTACACCAGGGCACATCAGAACAAATTGCCGACATGGTCGCCGCTAATAACATCGATTTTGCGATTGCTACCGGATCCAACGAGTTGTTTGCCGACCTGATGCTGGTGCCAAGTTATCGTTGGGACAGGTCGATCGTTGTCCCAAAGGGTCATGAACTTGCACAGCTGGATCGTAAGGTCACACTGCACGACCTCGCCAAGTTTCCGCTGGTCACGTATGTATTCAGTTTCGGTGGCGAGTCGTCGTTAAAGCGCGCGTTTGCAGACGAAGATCTGGAGCCTGATGTTGTATTCACCGCGCGCGACGCTGACGTTATCAAAACCTATGTCCGCATGGGACTGGGTGTCGGTATTGTCGCCAGCATGGCGGCTGATTGCTCCGATAAAGAAGACCTGCAGGTCATCGATGCTGAGGGGTTATTCCCGCGTAGCACAACCTGGATCGGATACCGGAAAGACGCCGTGCTGCGGCGATACATGGTGGACTTTATTCAGCTTTTTGCATCACACATATCATCGAAGCAGCTTGATGATATTCGTCGTGCGACGTCGCAGGAAGATATTGACGGACTGTTCCCGCCGTCCGAGTTGCCCGTGCGCGGCGGCTGTGACGAAGGTGTGACAGTAGCGGCCTAGCCTAGACTTAGTAGATCCGAATACCGCCGTGACGAATGCGGCTACGACGATCAACCCACCACATCCCGAACAGGAAACCGGCGACCAGGCAAACACCAATCGCACCGGCAACCCAGGTCAACGGCAGGCTGCCTCGATATTGTTTTTTGAGTCCCTGGTAGCCCGCATTTTCATCCTGCAAATTAGCAATTGTCGCATCAGCTTCAGCGAGCTTCGCATCGAATGCGAGAGCATCATTTCTCAAGTTCTCAATGGTTGCAGCCGGTGCGGCAAACGCCTGTTTGATCTGTTCAAGCTCTGCCGCGAGCGCATCACGTTCCGCGGTAGTTTCAGCAACGATTAACTTGGCTGGTTTGTCATCAACAAGGTACGCCGCCTTAACCCAACCTTCCGTCGCGTCCGGCAGTCGGACATTCGCGTAGTTTCGATCGCGTGTGAGAATTTCCATCGCCTGACCGCTATCGAGGTAGCGAAATGCACGGTCGGAAGTATCCGGCGCCTGGTGCAGGCCCAATCTAAGGTTATCTGTGACGTAAGCTGTTTCAGCAAACGCCGGCAGTGGCGCCAGCGCCAGAATCCCTAATAGTCCCCACATCGTTGCACGCATTTACTATCTCCGTTGCCAATCTTCCTGGCTCGCCGCGAGTGTACCTTATTGTTCGTATAGCCAGCGCAATAATGCTTCCTGTACTTCTTCGCCGGGTCCGCGATGGATGTCCTCGAAATTCTGCATCGCAACTACAGCAAATCGTCGCCCGGACCGCGACTGCAAATATCCCGCAATTGCCGTGACATGATCAAGCGAACCGGTCTTTAGATGAGCCTTGCCAACGAGCCCCGTATTTGCAAAGCGTTGCCGTAGCGTTCCATCCAGGCCAGACAGGGACATCGATGCCAGGTATTCCGGCATGTACGGCTGC
>Ga0164320_10000806_pt1 | contig 10805 bp, 7 predicted proteins | sample GuaBasSediGuay11_FD_113736 | JGI IMG/M metagenome (GOLD analysis project Ga0164320, IMG submission 113736) | Subseafloor sediment microbial communities from Guaymas Basin, Gulf of California, Mexico - Guay11, Core 4567-28, 0-3 cm | ecosystem: Environmental > Aquatic > Marine > Hydrothermal vents...
GGCAGCGACCGGTCTCGACATCCAGGACGGCCGCATCGTCGGTGTAGAAACCAGTCGCGGTTATATAACCGCCAATCACGTCATCGTCTGCACCGGCCTGTGGGGCCGTAGCATTGCCGAAATGGCTGGTGAGGATCTCCCGGTGATGCCGGTCGATCACCCGCTGAGCTTTTTCGCTCCCTACAATAAATTCGAAGGCACCGGCAAACACATCGGTTACCCGCTGCTACGCGACCAGGGAAACTCGGCCTATATGCGCGATACCGGTGATCCGAAAACACCGGAAGGCGGTCAGATCGAGTGGGGTTATTACGAGGAAAAAGAACCCCGTCTGGTACACCCGCGCGACCTCCCCGAACCCGGCGAGACTCACTGGTCTCCCTCACAGAGAGATCTCGAACTCGATCAGGTCATGGAACCTCTCGAGCGCGCCATGGAGCTGACCCCGATTCTTGGCGAAATCGGCTACAACGAGAAGCACTCGTTTAACGGTTTGCTGCAGGTGACCACCGATGGCGGTCCTTCGGTCGGTGAATCCACGCTAACCCGCGGACTCTGGTACGCGATCGCCGTATGGGTTAAAGACGCCCCCGGAATCGCCAAAGTGCTGGTGGACTGGATGACCGACGGCGTCGCCGAGATGGACTTCTTCGGTATCGACACGGCGCGCCATTACCCGATTCAGAAGACCCCGTCCTATATTTACGATCGCTGCTACGAATCCGCGTTCAAGATTTACAACCCTGCAGTGCACAACCGTGAACCCTACTCCAAGGGCCGTAATCTGCGTCGCAGCCCCTTCTGGGCACGTGAGCAGGAGTTGGGTGGCTACTTCATGGAACTGTCGGGCTGGGAACGCGCACATGGTTACGCCTCAAACGAGCACGTGCTGGAGAAATAACGCGAGCGCGTGCCGGTACGCGAACACGAGTGGGATAACCGCCACTTCTGGCGTGTATCCAATGCCGAGCACCTGGCGATGTCGGAAAATGTCGGCATGATCAACCTGTCGCATTTCGCCGTGTACGATGTCCTGGGCCCCGATGCCGAGGCCTTGATGGAATACACCTGTGTCGCAAAAGTCGGCGGCGATACGCCCATCGGCAAAGGGGTCTACACGCATTTTCTGGACAAGCGCGCCGGTGTACGGGCAGACCTCACCGTCATTCGCCATGCACATGACCGCTTCCGCGTAATCGACGGTGCCGATGCTGGTAATCGCGACTACATCTGGCTCAAACGCATGGCCGAAGACAAGGGCTGGAATGCCTACATCGACGATCGATCGGATCACATGGCCTGCCTGGGGGTCTGGGGGCCCAATGCGCGCAAGACCATTCAGGCGATCGCTGACGATCCCGCCGCCTGGGACGAGGAAAACTTCCCATTTGCCGCAACCCGGCAGCTCACCCTGAAGGGTATCCCGGTTGAAGCCTTCCGCATCTCTTATGTGGGCGAACAGGGCTGGGAGTTGCACGTGGCATTCAGCTATGGGCTGTCGCTATGGGATCTGGTTTACGCACAGGGTGCGACGCCGGTCGGAGTCGAAACCTATGCTAACAGTCGACGTATGGAGAAGAGCCTGCGCCTGCAAAACGCCGATCTGCTGACCGAATACAATCTATACGAGGCAGGTCTGGCGCGCCCCAAAGTTAAGGAAGCCGATTTCTACGGTAAGGCGCCCTACCTCGAACAACGCGAGCTCGAACACCAGGCAGCCTACCTGTGCACGCTGTCGATGACGGACAATGTCGATTCAGAGGGCATCGCGCGCTACCCGGTCGGCTCGTGCCCGCTGATGATTCCCGATACAGGCGAGGTGCCGATAGATTCGAAAGGACGCCGCTCATACCTGACCAGCATCGCCTATGGTCCGAGCATCGGCAAAAATATCGGGCTGGGTTACCTTCCTCACGAACTGTGTCAGGAAGGTCGTGAGTTCATCACCGAATATCTCGGCGAGCAATTCCCGATGAAGGTCGAGGCAGTCGGTTACAAGCCGCTATATGATCCGGAGAATAAGTTGCCGCGAAGCTGATGATAAGGCCTATTTAATATGGCGGAAGGGTAAGTTTATAACCCTCCGTTTTTTTCGTAAGCGGCAAGCAAACCCGTCATTCCTGCGGAGGCAGGAATCTTGTTGTGATAGGTCGAATACAAATTTGTAGCTTGTTAACCCGCTCGCCCCAGTATTCGATCGAGCATACGGTCGCTCATCATCCGTTTTAACCAGGCAAATAGATAAGTGGGAAAGGTGACCGGATAGCGTATTTTTGGTTGTTTACTTTCCAGCGCGTGCACTACGCGTTTAAGTACGGCCTCCGGGGGCAGCGTAAATGGCTGCACATTTCCGCTGGCTTCAAAACGCTTAATCATTTTTTTATAGCGATCGCGATGAACGCTGTTATCAATCACAATATGTTGCTGGAAGGCCCGATAAGCATTCGATCGAAATTCGCTCTCTATCGGGCCGGGCTCGATCAAGCTGATATGAATATCCGTACCGGCAAGCTCCAGTCGCATGGTGTCGCTGAATCCCTCGATGGCAAATTTGCTGGCGTTATAAGCACCACGCATCGACATTGTCACAAAACCGAGAACTGAACTGTTTTGAATAATGCGGCCATAGCCTTGTGCACGCATCACCGGAATAACGAGATTGGTCAATTCCATCCAGCCGAATACATTCGTTTCAAATTGTTGGCGTATCGCCTCGCGACTAAGGTCTTCACAGGCACCCGGTTGGCCATAAGCACCATTATTAAACAGGGCATATAATTGCCTATCAGTTTTATCCAGCACCTGCTCAACTGCAGCCTTGATGCTCGCCGAGTCACAGTAGTCGAGCACCAGACACTCTATGCCCGCCGTTTCAAACGCAGCACGATCGCCCGGATTGCGGACGCTTGCGAATACACGGTATCCGCGCTGATGTAATCCATGTGCCACGCACTCACCGATACCGGTTGAGCAACCGGTGATTAATACATTTCGCTTATCTGTACTAACAGGGTGAGCCACGGTTACCTCGTTAAGATGATTAGCCTATGTCTCTAAGACAATGCTCAAGGTTAATTGGTAAATAGATGGGGAGTATATCGATTAAATGTCTACTGAGTCTTAATAGGTATACTGTCCCGGGAATTCTCCAGGGTTTTTTAATGGGTCTGACTTTTCTTTATCGAATATCCCTTGGGTAACAACTCAAAAAGCTTCCCTTGCTGCTTCATCAGACCCGCCATTTTTTCAGCTTCGTCTCCCCGGCCCCAAAAAACATCCGCGCGAACATGGCCTTTGATGGCGCCACCGGTATCCTGGGCCAACATGAGCTTGTTGAGCGGTGATTGTTTTTCGTTCGGCAATGTAGTCTGCAACCATACCGGTGCACCTAAAGGAATCACATTTCGGTCTACTGCAATACTACGTTGGGGTGTCAGCGCTACGTTGAGAGCGCCAATCGGTCCATCTTCCCGGGCGTCCCTAAGTTCGAAAAATATATAACTCGGGTTCTTCGAGAGAACCTCGTTCAATCGGGTTGGGTTCGACTTTAACCAGTCCTTGATCGTAAATAGCGTGACTTCTTCTTTATCCAGCTCCCCCATATAAGTCAGAACTTTGCCAATGGATTTATAAGGGTGACCATTTTGCCCGGCGTAACCCACGGCTGTGGTAGAACCATCCGTGAGCTGTACTCGACCAGAACCCTGAACATGCAGGAAGAACACGTCCACTAAACTGTTCACCCACAAAATCTCAGTGCCCTGAAGCAAGTCCTGATCGCCGTCCAGTTGCGCGCGATCGTAGTAAGGTACTACTCTGTTTCCATCCAGTTTTCCGCGCAAACGCATGTTCTTCAGTTCCGGATAAATACCGCCAAGATCAACAATCAGTAAATCCTTTGGAACACCATAAAGCGGATAACGGAATTCCTCAGACCGTTCCCAACTACCTTTTAACAAAGGCTCGTAGTAGCCTGTGATCAATCCCTCGGTTACACCATCCTCCGCGTAGACTGGCCGAACGTCGAAATTTAATTCAAAGAATTCCCTGACTTCAGCATCGCTCAGGCCTCCGCTATTCCTGGCGAGATGGCAGACTTCTTGCCATTGTTCGTGGCGGAGTTTTTGGCAACTCTTTAGAAAACCGTCCCACACGTCACTTTGATTGTCCGATGCCCAGTTCTGAAGACTTGACCATTCAATCGGGCCACCTATTCCGGGCGGTCGCGTTGTACACGCGCTCACCATTAATGCACAGAATACGAAAATTGACAGGGATTTAGACATGGTGAAATTGTACCTTTGTTACCAGGATGATGGTGGTTTTGTTTTGTAATCGAAGCATCGTCTGTTACTTGATATGTAAATTGGGTGTCAGAGTGCAATTATTTCTAAAATTAGAGAAAATTCCGCTCTGACAACTAATAATGTTATGCCCGTGCGAAACTTGAGCGATTAGCGCGGCGCGCCGATTCCCTATATTATCGCTGCCTCCCAATGTAGGCATTCGCATGCACTAGACGATGAATCAACTACTCGACAACATCACCTGGTTCACCCTCACCGGCCCGCATGCCGTGTACGCCTCCGGCACGAAGGATGCGCGACGGTACGCCGTCGGCTTTTCGCCCATCGTCGGGTTTGCCGATCCCGCGCGCCCCGATTTCGCCGCGCTGGCCCCCTATTGTCAACCCGATGAGCACCTCTACTGCCCGGACTGGAAAGGCGAAGCGCCTGCAGGCTGGCAAATTCATAACGAAAAATCCCTGTTCAGGATGGTCTGGGAGGAAGCCATGCCCGAGGCCGACAAGTTTCCTGACGCGATCAGGCTCGGCCCACAGCATGCGGCCCAGGCGCTCGAGCTGGCGCAGCTGACCAATCCCGGTCCTTTCGGGCCGAGAACCATTGAGCTGGGCGACTACTTCGGTTGGTTTGAAGACGGACAGCTGGCGGCGATGGCCGGTGAACGCATGTACGCGGGCACGCTTCGCGAGGTCAGTGGTATTTGTACCCACCCCGATTTCCGCGGTCGTGGACTGGCGCGTCGATTGACCTTAAAACTGATCCACCGCGAAATGCAGCGCAACGAAACTCCCTTTCTTCACGTCATGGGCGATAACACGAGCGCGCGTCGGCTCTACCGGAAAATGGGGTTTCGCGACTACTGCGAGACAACGCTGCGCGTGATCTCACCGTGCTGATGCTGGAATTCCCGACTGACTGGCTGGCGTTTCAGCCGCCGGCAAGCGCCGCCGTAGCGAATTCAAATAAATAAATCTGTCCTAGTGGTCGAACAACTAATTTTACTTGCGTTTGCTGCCGCCGGATATCACAACATTGACAGATCCGAAATTTGTGGCATGCTCCACGCTATCCGTAACAACATAAAGGGGGTGATCTAGTGTCTACAGAGATATTGGAGAAAGGTGTCAAAACGTTCGGAGATACCGAGGTTTAAAAGAAGGCTGAAAGACCTACAGGCTTTTGGCCAGGCCCGGTTTAACCGATGCCCTTGACAGTCTTTCTCCCAGGTAACTCGAAGGGCCACCGGAAACGGTGGCCCTTTTTTATTCCCATTTTAGAGGCGCTTTTAGTCACTCGGAATAAGGGGACGTTAACCTTTATGATTGCGCCAAAAAAGGAAAGTCCCTAATATCATTGAGAGCCGGATTCATTCTCCCAGGTTTCCACTTGCAACAGTTGCCAACTCACTTTTGCGCCGCATCTCACGATAAATCGTAAAAATTGCCGCAGCAACGACGATAACCGCACCGAACCAGGTCGACATATCGGGTAACTGATCGAATATCAGGAAACCAAACAAGGTTGCCCATAGCAGGCGCACATAGTCCAGCGATGCCAGTAGCGACGCTTCCCCGTGTTTATAGGCGAATATGTTGCACTTTTGCCCGAAGTAGGAAACCACCGCTACCGCGGCGAGCAGGAGCCATTCCGATGCTGTCGCTTGCTGCCAGAAATATATCCCCGGTATTATCATAACCAGGCCGACGCCCAGCGCGCCATAAGTCATAATCGTATCCGTGCTGTCGCTGCGCGACAACAAGCGCAGTAATATCATCACGGCAGCGGCACCCGCTGCGCCTGCCAGTGAAGCCAGACCATATATGGAAAAATTGTCGGTGCCGGGTTGCAGCATGATCATCACCCCGACGAATCCGATCAGCACTGCGCTCCAGCGGTACACGCCGACCGTTTCAGCGAGAAAAAACACCGCGAAAACTGTGACGAAAAAGCTTTTGGCGAAGAAGATTGCGGTAGCGTCGGCCAATGGCATATGAATGACTGCGGTAAATCCAAAGAGCATCGCCACCAGCGCGCAAAGGACGCGGATCAGCTGCAATCCGGGACGCGTCGTACGCAGCGAACCGGGGAAGTTCCGCAGTATCGCCGGTGCTACCATGATGACCATGCCTATTTGACGTACCAGCAATATCTGCGTGATATGCAGGCGCTGCCCGAGCAGCTTGATCATCAAGGCCATTAGCGAAAACACAAACGAGGCCAGTATCAGTAATACGATACCCTTCATGTTATCGGGCAGACGATGGAACCAGTTCAAGCCATACAGCCGTTTACGAGATTAGAGGCGGTGGTGATGACCTTTCTGCTGAGAAAGAGAATCGCCGATCCGGACGGATAGGCGGCATTGTCTCCAATCCCGGCTCGAAGCGCAAAAAAAGGGTTGATAATGAGAGGCTGACATTTCGTGTAAATCAGGAGTTCAAGTCCGCATTTACACAAAATTAGTGTATTTACTGGAAAGTATTCTAGTATCCATAGCATTCAGCTCGGTCTATATTTCTACTCAATTACTCGTGGCGGAAACCGCTCACACCTACCCCACGTCCCTCATTAAATAGCAAAGGAATCGATGGGGTCAATATCGATTGAAAATCGGGAGCAGAACACGTCTCATCCCAAACTTCTAGAAACAATCAAATTCTAAACCCGACTAACACCTAATAACCGCAGGATTGAAAACTTTCCCAACCAGGAAATATTGATCTCTAAGACCTGGCACAGTCATACTAGCTTTTTCTCGACATAATAACCTAAAAATGGTAAAACAATATAACCTAATAGGCGTAAAGCCTAATAACCTAAAATTTATGCAACAGAATACCCTAATAGAAATTTAGGGTGGAGCACAATCATGGCAAGCCCCTCGGAAAAATTAGCCGAATCCCTTGATGCCCTGAAAATGCTTCAGGATAAGGGCATCGTTGCTATCCGCTCAAGAGACCTGAGCCGGACGCACCGTGAACGACTGCTCGGCAGCGGCTTCCTGATGGAAGTCATGAAGGGCTGGTATATTCCGACGCGCCCAGATGAACAGGCCGGAGAAAGCACGGCGTGGTACGCCTCGTTCTGGGACTTTTGCTCCGCCTATCTTAACGAACGCTTTGGAACCGCGTGGTGCCTTTCACCAGAACAATCGCTGTTCCTTCATGCCGGTAATTTCACGGTGCCCAGGCAGCTATTGTTGCGCACTCCAAAAGGCGGCAACAAACCAATCAATCTGCTGCATGGCACCTCGCTCTTCGATGTGCGCGCTTCTCTGCCCGAACCGACTGAACGGCAAGAGCTACAGGGCTTAAGGGTCTTCTCACTCCCGGCGGCGCTAGTCCGCAGCGGGGCCGCAATCTTTAAAGACAATGCGACAGAAGCACGAACCGCCCTCGCGATGGTTCAGGACGCATCAGACGTTCTGACAATCCTGCTCGATGGTGGGCACAGCGTTATCGCCGGGCGCCTCGCCGGGGCGTTTCGCAATATCGGTCGCGAAAAGATCGCCGAGCGCATCGTTAACGACATGACCAGGGCTACTTACAAGGTCAGGGACATCGACCCGTTCGATACACCTGCGCCGTTCGGCGTCAGCGCACGCGAACCCTCGCCCTACGTCACGCGCATGCGTCTGATGTGGCATACGATGCGCGATCATATACCCGACCTTTTCCCCGCTGCCCCAAAGACACCCGTTGATATCGACACCTATATGAAACGTGTCGAGGAAATCTACGTGACGGACGCCTATCACTCGCTATCGATCGAAGGCTATCGCGTTAGCGCAGAGCTGATCGAACGCGTGCGCTCTGGCAACTGGAATCCCGATAATGATGAACAGGACAGGGAGCATCGCAACGGGCTTGCCGCTCGCGGTTATTACGATGCATTCCAGACCGTCAAGCAAAGTGTCGAAAAGGTCCTGAAAGGAGAAAACTCCGGAACCGTCGCTGGTAACGACCACGCCGAGTGGTACGCGCAGCTCTTTGGGCCGAGCATTACTGCTGGCATCCTGCGCCCGGGCGATCTTGCAGGCTACAGGAACGGTCCCGTCTATATCCGCAATTCGCTGCACGCGCCGCCATCACGCGAAGCTGTGCGTGATATGATGCCGGTGCTCTTCGAGCTACTGGCAGAAGAGTCCGAACCTGCTGTTCGTGTCGTGCTCGGTCATTTCATATTCGTCTATATCCATCCGTACTTTGACGGCAACGGGCGCATCGGTCGTTTCCTGATGAATGTAATACTCGCCTCCGGCAGCTACCCGTGGACCGTGATCCCGGTCGAGCACCGCAAGGACTACATGCAGTCGCTCGAATCCGCAAGCGTCAATCAGAACATCGAGCCTTTCACCGAATTCCTGTCAGGCCTCGTCAAAGACAATATCGAAGGCAAGCCGGGACCCAGGGTTCCGGGTGCATAATGCCGACGCTCCACTAACAGATTGCTTGTTCGCACGTACGCTCGGTTGCCGTATTCTGCGTAGAATGGACGGATCCCGTTAAACTTATCGATTTGCAATAACTAGCTTGTTGGACTCTGTATAGATTCTACCTATGCAGAAATATTCGCAGAATTGCGTGTTTCAAGCCCTGTTGACCCTGCCCCGGACCCCTTCCGACACTCTCCGGGTGACTGATTATAGTAACGTTTAAACATTCGCGAGAACGACGGCAGCGAGTTAAAACCGGAGCGAATCGCAATTTCGCGCATGCTGAGGCGGGTATCGATCACCAGGCGGCGTGCGGTTTGCAGGCGAAGCCGCAGGTAAAAGGCACCAGGTGATACTCCCAGGGTTTGCGCAAACAGGTATTCGAGCATTCGTACCGACAGGTTCAGCTTTTTCGCGATGGTCGATATCGATATGGTTTCGTCAATTTGTTTCTCCATCAACTGGATCGAAGCGGCGACACGTGGTTCGCGATTTTCGACCAATCCGAGAGAAATCAAAGGCTGGGTATCGGTTGCGCTATGCACACCGTCGTAAATAAAGGCACTCGAAACTTCCAGCGCAAGCGGGTAACCGTAGCGGGATCGAATCAGGTGGAGCATTAAATCGAAGGTGGGTGAGGCACCGCCGGTGGTAAATACCGCGTCGTCGATGACGAAGCGATCTGCCTTCAGTTTTACCAGCGGAAACCGAAGTGAAAACTCTTCCTGGTCTTCCCAATGCGTCGTTGCTTTCCTTTGCTCCAGCAAACCGCAGCGAGCGAGTATCCAGCTGCCGGCCTCGATACCGCCAACGGCATGGAAACGTCGGCACAGGCTCCTGATCCTTTTAAGTTGAGGTGTTGCAACATGCTTGTCCTGGTTAAACCCGGCAACAATAAATAACGCGTCACCGCTAATCTCCTGATTCAGTTCGACATCGGGTGTAACTGGCAGACCACAGCTGAGTTGGGCTGGTTTGCCGTTTAAGGTCACTATTTGCCAGTGGAAAAGACTACTACCGGCAATGCGATTGGCGGCCCGCATCGTGTCCAGGGTCGAGGCGAGCGTCATCATCGACGACTCTGGTATGATAAGAAGGGTCACCTTCATGGTTTGATTGCTGGGCGAGAAGATATTCATTTCGTAAATTATTAAAAATATTGCGTAAAAGTGCAAACATATAAATATTTTCCGTGACATGATCGCATGAAATATGGCGGAGACACCTGATGCCCTTAACACCGAATCTAAATCCATTTATCACCTGTGCGGTGACCGGTTCCGGCAGCTCGCAGGACCGCTCGCCGCATGTGCCGCGCTCACCCGAGCAGATTGCCAATAGTGCGATCGACGCGGCCAAGGCCGGCGCGGCAGTAGTCCACTGCCACGTTCGCGACCCCGAAACAGGTGTACCGAACCGGCGTACCGATTTATTCCGCGAGGTAGTCGACAGGATTCGCGATTCGGACACCGATGTTGTGGTTAACCTCACCGCCGGCATGGGTGGCGATCTGGTGTTTGGTGACCCGGAGTCCCCGCTGCCACTAAACGACACTGGCACCGATATGGCCGGCGCGACCGAACGCGTGGCGCACGTGAAAGAATGCCTGCCCGAAATTTGCACGCTCGACTGCGGTACGATGAACTTCGCCGAAGCCGATTACGTGATGACCAACACGCCCGGCATGTTACGTGCGATGGGACAGATGATGACCGACCTCGGCGTTCGCCCCGAAATCGAAGTGTTCGAAACCGGGCACCTGTGGTTCGCCAAGCAACTGGTTGACGAGGGAATTATCGAGGACCCGGTGATGATCCAGATTTGCATGGGAATTCCCTGGGGCGCACCCGACGATCTCAATACTTTCATGGCGATGGTGAACAATACGCCCCCGCACTGGACCTTTTCGGCATTTTCTATCGGTCGCAATGAGATGCCATTTACGGCTGCCGCGGTACTCGCCGGCGGTAATGTCCGAGTCGGCCTCGAAGACAACCTGTGGTTAAAGAAAGGCGAACTCGCGACCAACGCCCAGCTGGTCGAAAAGGCAGCCACCATCGTCACCA
>Ga0164320_10000808_pt1 | contig 10797 bp, 12 predicted proteins | sample GuaBasSediGuay11_FD_113736 | JGI IMG/M metagenome (GOLD analysis project Ga0164320, IMG submission 113736) | Subseafloor sediment microbial communities from Guaymas Basin, Gulf of California, Mexico - Guay11, Core 4567-28, 0-3 cm | ecosystem: Environmental > Aquatic > Marine > Hydrothermal...
AAAACCTGCCGATCTATAGAAAAATCCTCGATATGTCGCCAAAAGAAGTGAAAAATCCGGTATGCCAGCAAATTTGCTACTCTGCTGACGATGTCGATCTGTCGATGTTACCAATCCAAACCTGCTGGCCAGGAGATGCCGCGCCTCTGATCACCTGGGGTCTGGTCACCACCCGGGGACCGTTAAAGCCGCGACAGAACCTGGGTATTTACCGACAACAACTGATAGGCAGGAATCGGCTGATCATGCGCTGGTTGTCGCAACGCGGTGGTGCGCTCGATTACAGGGAGTGGCGCCAACACAAGGGTGATGAGCCTTTCCCTGTTTCCGTGGTGCTGGGTTGCGATCCTGCAACCATACTGGCCGCGGTAACGCCAATACCGGATACCTTGTCTGAGTATGCCTTTGCCGGGTTGTTACGGGGCGCCAAAACCGAGGTCAGTAAATCCCTGCTTTCAGATCTGCAAATACCGGCGCGCGCGGAAATTGTGCTGGAGGGGCATATTTATCCCGGAGACGAAGCAGACGAGGGGCCATTCGGCGATCATACCGGCTACTACAACGAGGTTGACAGCTTCCCTGTGTTCACTGTCGAAGCTATGAGCATGCGCAACAACCCGATCTATCACAGCACCTATACCGGCAGGCCGCCGGATGAACCATCGGTTCTCGGGCTCGCGTTAAACGAGGTGTTCATCCCGATTTTACGCAAGCAATTCCCCGAGATAATAGATTTTTACCTACCCGCCGAAGGCTGTTCATATCGTGTTGCCGTGGTGAGCATGAAAAAACAGTACCCGGGTCATGCCAAACGAGTAATGATGGGAGTATGGTCGTTTTTACGCCAGTTCATGTATACCAAGTTTGTCATAGTGGTCGATGACGATATAGACGCTCGTAGTTGGGAGGATGTGATCTGGGCGATTTCGACGCGTGTCGATCCGGCTCGCGATATTACCCTGATCGAAAATACGCCTATCGATTATCTCGATTTTGCCTCGCCCGTTTCCGGGCTGGGTTCAAAAATGGGGCTCGACGCGACCAATAAGCTTCCCGGCGAAACCAGTCGTGAATGGGGCAGACCGATTAAAATGTCTGCCGAGGTGGTAGAAAAAATCGATGCGCTCTGGGCCGAACTGGGTCTGGATGGACAGGAACCAGGTTGCGGATAATATCACCCATTTACCGGGTATTTTGCACCACTCGCTAAATTGAACGATAATTCCCTCAAATAGTAAGACAAACACAAGGCGGCAAAATGCGATCAATCATGGTATTAAACTCAAAAGGGGGTTCGGGGAAAAGTACCGTTGCCACCAATATTGCGAGTTACTACGCCTCTCAGGGTAACAGGGTCATGCTGGTGGATTGTGATCCCCAGGCTTCCAGTCTCGAGTGGCTGGCGGCACGACCCAGCGGACGCAGTACCATTGTCGGCGTCGATGCCTCGAAGAGAAATTTCCGTGTACCGAGAAGCATCGACTACGTGGTCTACGATACGCCGGCTGCGATCCAGGTAAAGGAGCTCAACGCCTACCTGCGGCGCGCTCAAAGTATTATTGTGCCGGTATTACCCTCACCTATCGATATGCGAGCGGCAACGCCTTTTATTAAAAAGGTACTCGAAAACGGTCGAATTTCACGCAAGGAATGTCGTATTGCGATAATTGCCAATCGCTGTCGCGAAAACACCAATGTTTACCACCAGCTTGATACTTTTTTGCGCAGGTTGCGCAAGGTACCGTTTATCAGCGTGTTGCGAGAAACCCAGAACTACAACAGGGCGGCTGAACGCGGACTGGGAGTTTTTGAGCTTGCGCCTTACCTGGTGCGGCGCGATATTGATCAATGGGACCCCATCATTCGGTGGTTGAACAGCAAGCGCAGCCAGCCGGTCGCCTAGCCGGGTAAAGCTGTTATATGGGTCATCGCATCAGGGTGTCACCAGGCGGTGATCAATTCCATTGCCCGCAGGGAAAAACCATACTGGACGCGGCTCTTATGGCCAATATCCTGATTTCCCATGGTTGTCGAAATGGCCAGTGTGGCAGCTGCCGGGGGCGCGTGATCGAGGGGAAAATTGAATATCCTGGCGGTCTCCCTGACGCGATTAGCGAGTCGGAAGCCGAACGCGGAGATGTGCTGTTGTGCAGTGCCCACCCACTATCCGATGTAACAATCGAGCTGCACAGGCCTGAAGTTCCCGAATTCTAAACAGGGAAACCAGGCATGGATTGGGGTATGTGTGGCTTTGCTCCAGATTCACCGGGCTAAGAAAGCGCCATTGCGACCGCCTGCTGGGCGTGAATGGTAGTGGTGTCGTATAGCTTTATATCGGTATGCTCCGGTTTGATCAGCATGCAGATCTCGGTGCAACCCAGTATCACTCCATCAATATTCTCTGTGCGGAGGCGATCGATGATTGCCAGGTACACGTCGCGTGACTCGGCTTCTACTTCACCGAGACATAGCTCCTGGTAAATAATATCGTGAACCATCTGGCGATCATGCATTTCGGGAACGACAACTTCGATACCATAATTGTCGCTAATGCGGCGCTTGTAAAAATCGAGTTCCATGGTGAAGGCCGTACCGAGCAAACCTATGCGCCTGACAGCATCCTGCTGCAATACCCTGGCAGTGGCGTCGGCGATATGCAATAGCGGGATATCTACCGCGGCACTAACCTGTTCGGCCACGCGGTGCATGGTGTTGGTGCCGATGAGGAAAAAATCGGCTCCACCCGCTTCCAGCCTCCTTGCCGCATCGATTAAAATATCCGCTGCTCCATCCCAGTCACCGGCATGCTGCAGGGACTCGATTGGCGCAAAGTCGACGCTATACATTAAAATCTTTGCCGAGTGAAGTCCGCCGAGGCGCTGTCGCACATCTTCATTGATAAGCCGATAGTAAAGCAGGCTGCTTTCCCAGCTCATGCCGCCGATTAGTCCAATAGTTTTCACCAATTAGTCCTATCGCCAAAAATCGCACTATAGCAGCTTAGGGGTCGACGTCGCCCGGCCATTACCGCAGAGGTGCAACGTCGCAAAGACGATCAAACTTAACTGGCCTTGCGGCGTTGAGCTTCCCTGGCTTCGAGTTTCAGCTTTTTATTGCGTTGCGCCTGTTGCCTTGCATCGGTTCCGATATGGTCTTCGCCACGCTGCTCGGCAAGGCGCATCTGTTTCTCGCGCTCCTGAAATCGGCGTCGCTGGGCATCCGATTTACGGTCGTAACAGGCCGGACAACTAACGCCTTGCTGGTAATGTTCGCTGTGTTTGTCTTGCGCGGTAATCGGTCTCCTGCAGGCATGACATTGATCGTAACTACCCTTTTCCAGACTATGGTTAACGCTAACGCGATTGTCGAAAACAAAGCATTCGCCCCGCCACAGCGAATCTGCCTCGGGTACTTCCTCGAGGTATTTCAAAATACCCCCCTGCAGGTGATAAACTTCTTCAAACCCCCGTTGTTTTAAATACGCGGTCGATTTTTCACATCGAATTCCACCGGTGCAAAACATTGCTACCTTGCGATGTTTTTGCGGATCCAGGCTGTTTTCGACATAGTCCGGGAAATCACGGAAGGAGCGGGTATGCGGAATTATCGCCCTGTCGAAACTTCCAATGGCGGTTTCATACTCATTACGTGTATCCACCAGGGTTACCCCGGGGTCGGAAATTAATGCATTCCAGTCGGCGGGTTTGACATAGGTGCCAACGCAGCGGGCCGGATCTATACCCTCGACGCCCAGCGTAACGATCTCCTTTTTGAGTTTTACGCGAGACCGGTAAAACGGCATTTCGTCATCATAAGACAATTTGCAATCCAGCTTTCGCAGGCGTTCATCCTGGCGCAAAAATTCGAGTAACTTCTCTATTGCAGACTCACTGCCTGCGACTGTGCCATTGATGCCCTCATCTGCGAGCAACAGCGTGCCGCGCACCCGGTTATCAAGCATATGCTTTAACAGGGGTTTTTGCAGGTCCCGATAATTATCAAGGCGAACGAAGCGGTAGAGCGCCGCTATGACGATGGGTGAAGACATAATTCTATCCTTCCTGTACGGGATCCGAATCCGGGGAGGGGCCTTTGCCGATAACGTCAATGTGATGATCGATAAAATCGATTTGATCGCCGGCACGGATCTTTTTACGTTTACGCGTTTCCACTTCACCGTTGACGCTGACGAGACCATCGGCGATGACTTTTTTGGCGATGCCGCCGCTTTCCGCGAGGCCCTCGAACTTGAGTATCTTGTAGAGTTCGACGAACTCGGACTCAAGCTCGGCAATAATTTTATCGGTCTCGCTCATCTATCTCAGTCCAGGTCGATTTGTACATCATCCGGGTAGGGCTGGCCACCACCGAATCGAAACTCTATGGCCGAACCAACCTCTCCGACCCCGCTGGTGTCGGTCGTCCACCATTTGCATAAACCTGCATCGGTGCTGAGCAATTCATAAACCTCGGAGGCGTTGCCAGCGATGCCGACGCGATGTTTGATTTCTGCCATGGTCGATAGTTTAATCCTTTTAATGACATTGGGAATAGACTTGGAGAGAATAACCCGGTCCAGTTTCGGTAAACACCCATGATTCAGTGGTTTCCAGGTCACATGTACAAAGCGAGCAAGGAATTCAGGAATATCCTGCCGTAGGTCGATGTTGTCATCGAAGTACTCGATGCGCGTCTGCCTGGTTCCAGCGAAAACCCGATGCTGGCGCGTTTACGACGCGACAAGCCTTGCATAAAATTGCTTAACAAGAGTGATTTATCCGATCCCGAGCGCCTTGGCGAATGGCAGACAAGTCTTGAACTGCAAAGCCTGGTCAAGACCCTGACTTGCAGCAGCCAGGATAACGCGATTGCAAATCTGCCCGCGCTTTGCCGCTCCCTGGTACCGGCTCGCAAGAATCGTTCTTCGATGATTTACGCGATGATCGCCGGCATTCCCAATGTCGGTAAGTCGACCCTGATCAATAAACTTGCGGGGCGCAGCATTGCGAAAACAGGCAATGAAGCGGCGTTAACCCGGATGCAACAGCGTATTGAGATTTCTCCCTCGCTAACCCTGATCGATACCCCGGGTATGCTGTGGGCAAATATCGAAAACGAAGCCAGCGGTTATCGTCTTGCCGCCAGTGGCGCTATTCGGGATACGGCGTTTGATCTACAGGAAGTTGGTAGCTTCGTCGCCGGGTTTTTGCTCGAGACCTATCCCGAAAGACTGGTTCAGCGTTATCATATTGAGCCGCTGCCGCGAAGCGAGTTCGAACTGCTTGAAACGCTGGCAAAAAAACGCGGATGTCTTGTTTCCGGTGGACGTGTTGATTTTGAAAAGGTGTCACGCTTGCTGATCAATGAACTACGCAGTGGCGATCTCGGTGGATTATGCTTTGAGACACCCGCAATGTTTAACGCAGAATGGGAACAGGTAGAAGTAAATCGGGTAGGAAAAGCCGCCAAAAAGAAAGCGCGCAAGGATAAACGTCAGAAAAACAAAAGTGGAAACTAAATCATGATAATTCGCCAGGCATTATCGCAGGATGCCGCCGAACTCGCCGAGTTTAATATCAACATGGCGCGCGAGACCGAGGGTATCATGCTGAAACCTGAAGTAATCGCCAAAGGCGTCAAGACGCTGGTCAAAAATCCGCAATTGGGATTCTACCTGTTGGTTGAACTGGACAACGGGATTCAGGCTTCGCTTATGGTGACTACCGAATGGAGCGACTGGCGCAATGCTATGTTCTGGTGGATTCAAAGTGTCTACGTGCGTCCCGCTTATCGGCGCCAGGGTCTGTACCGCGAGCTCTATGAGCGTGTCAAGGAACTGGCCGAGCAGGATCCCAGTGTCTGTGGCTTCAGGCTTTATGTAGAACGTGAAAATACAGTAGCGCAGAAGGCCTGCCAGTCTCTCGGAATGCGCGAAACCGAATACAAGTTGTTCGAAGAACTACAGCAGGGCCTGGAATATAAAGAGTGACAGGAATTAGTTGGGGTTCGTTCCTCACCCCAACCTACACGAATATATCAGGCATCTGTCATTCTAGTTGGTTCTAATGAGGAACGAACCCCAACATTGATCTGCCACTATCCAGACTCCTACCACTTGATAGAAATTGTCCCAGGGTCTATAGTCATGCCTCCTCAACGGGGTGCTCGATCGAGCTGAGAGATGTTATGCATCAACCCGATGAACCTGATCCAGTTAATACTGGCGTAGGGATGTGAGCGAGTCCTCGATATTCTCCATCTCTTCGTTTTTTCACCAAGTTGAATGGAGGTAGTAATGTCCTTAATCCTGCGTCTGCTCGTTACCTCGTTACTGGGATTGTTTCTTGTGTTCGCCGCACAGGCCGGTAAACCTGCCCTGGTGGTATACACCTATGATTCATTTACCAGCGAATGGGGTCCCGGCCCACAGGTCAAAGCTGCCTTCGAAAACAAATGTGGTTGTACCCTCGAACTGGTGGGCCTTGCCGATGGGGTTTCGATTCTCAATCGCCTCAAGCTCGAAGGCGCCCGTTCAAAGGCCGATATGGTGCTCGGTATCGATACCAGTTTAACCGCCGAAGCACGCGCCACCGGCCTGTTCGAAAAACATGGTTTGGCCCTGCACAACTCGGTGTTGCCGAACCCCTGGGTTGACGATAGCTTTCTACCTTACGATTTCGGCTACTTTGCCTTTGTCTATGACAAAACGTCGTTGTCGAACCCACCCACCAGCCTCAGGGCACTGGTAGAAAATCCTGATGGACCCAACATTCTGATTCAGGATCCACGCACCTCAACCCCCGGTCTGGGATTGCTGCTGTGGATCAAGATGGTATATGGCGATCAGGCCGATCAGGCCTGGGCACAGTTGTCGGAACGTGTTGTTACGGTGAGCAAGGGCTGGAGCGAGGCCTATGGACTATTTCTTAAAGGTGAGGCGCCGATGGTGTTGAGTTATACCACGTCACCTGCTTATCACCTCATCGCCGAACAGGATGAGCGTTTCGCCGCCGCGCGTTTTACTGAAGGGCACTACCAGCAAATCGAGGTTGCTGGTCTGCTCGAATCCAGTCAGCAAAAGGAGCTGGCGCGTGAATTCCTGCGATTCATGCTCAGTGAAGAATTTCAAAGTATCATCCCCACGACTAACTGGATGTATCCGGCAGCACTGGCGACCGCGAAACTACCGAAAGATTTTGACCAGCTGATTGATCCGTCACCGGCACTTTTGTTTGACGACGAACTGGTGGCCCGCCACCGCAAGACCTGGGTCAACGAATGGCTCGAGGTTATGTCCCGCTAAAGTGAACAGACCCCCTCGCTCGGCTTACCTGGTACTCGCTATTCTAGCAATGGCGATACTGGCGCCAATTGCGGGTCTGTTGCAGCTGAGTTTTATTCCGGGTTTCGAGCAGGGTGAATTTCGCGTCTGGGAAAGCGCTTATATTCGCCGGGTATTTGTTTTCAGTCTATGGCAGGCATTATTGTCTACGCTACTCAGTATCGCACCGGCATTGCTGGTAGCCCGCGCGTTTGCCTACCACCCGGTATTTCCATTGCGATCGCTATTACTGAAGCTGTTTGGATTACCGCTGGTGGTTCCCGCGGTGGTTGTGGTGATGGCTATCGTTTCGGTTTACGGTAGCGACGGCTGGATTCCCCAGGGGCGTTCACTCTACGGACTCAAGGGAATATTGTTGGCACATGTGTTCTTCAACATGCCGCTGGCAGTTCGACTATTGTTGCCGCTGTGGCAAGCTATTCCACGACAGCATTGGCAACTTGGCGAACAGCTCGGTTTTACCGACTGGCATCGATGGCGCTACCTGGAGTGGCCGATGTTGCGAGAGGGGCTGCCCGGAATATTGTTGCTGGTATTCATGCTTTGCCTGACCAGTTTTGCGGTGGTGCTTACGCTCGGCGGAGGACCTAGAAGTACCACACTTGAAGTCGCCATATATCAATCCTTACGTTTTGATTTCGATCCCGCGCAAGCGATTGTTTTAGCGCTTTTGCAATTGGCCTTGTGTACCCTGGTAGCGCTAATCGCGTTGCGATTTCAAAAACTGCCCCAGGTAGAAATTACACTTTCGCCAGCCAGCGGTGCTACCGCCAGTTCGCACAATCTGTTTGCGTCTGTTGTCATTCTCGCCGCCGCAGTATTCGTTGGCATGCCGCTGCTGGCAATGTTTCTCGATGCATTATCAGGACCGCTGGTCCGCGTGCTGGGCAATATCCACCTCTGGAAATCTGCCGCCAATACCCTGATGATAGGACTGTGCGCATCGGCTATAGCGGTGGTCGCAGGGTGGTTATTGCTGCGCACCAGCAGTGAACTGGCGAACAGGGGTCAGACTCAAAAAGCAAAATTTATCGAACTGTCGGGTTCTATCATTTACGTTTTCCCGCCGCTGGTAATAGGTACCGGCATATTTGTTTTACTGGTTGGCAAGGTTGATGGTTTCGACTGTGTATATGCCGTGGTTATCCTGGTCAATGCGTTGATGGGTTTACCCTTCGTGATTCGTGGCCTGGGCCCGGCCATGCGCCAGAGCAATATGCGTTATCAACGGCTATGTCAAAGCCTGGCATTGGTAGGCTGGCACCGCTTCCGCCTGGTCGACTGGCCGTTATTACGCCGACCTGTCGGTCTGTCCGCAGCCCTGGTTGCCGCGCTGGCAATGGGCGACCTCGGCGTTGTAGCGCTGTTTGGAACACCGCAAACCGCGACCTTGCCGCTGGTCATATACCAGCAGCTTGGCGCCTACCTGATACCACAGGCCGCGGTAACAGCGGCGGTCTTACTGTTACTTTGCCTGCTGGTATTCTGGCTACTCGAGCACAAACTGGGCGGTAAACCAAATGCTCGAGATTGAAAAACTTTGCTTCCACTACGAAACCCCGGGCGCCGATAATATGTGCTTCGATCTGTCGCTAGCCCGCGGTGAAATGTTGAGCCTGATCGGGCCCAGTGGCTCCGGTAAATCTACCCTGCTCAACCTGGTTGCAGGGTTTCTACAGGCCGCAAGCGGGCACATACGCGTTGCCGGTAAATCCATTGAGCGTCTGCCGGCGGGTGGGCGCCCGGTATCCATGGTTTTCCAGCAACACAATTTGTTTCCACAGCTTGATCTCTATACCAATGTCGCGCTAGGCGCCGATCCTTCATTGAAACTCAGCCAGGAGCAGAGAGACCGGCTCGAGGACGCACTGGCAAGGCTTGGCCTGAGCGGACTGGAAAAGCGCATGCCCGGTGAGTTGTCCGGAGGACAGCGCCAGCGAGTCGCTCTGGCCAGGGCGATGCTGCGTAAATGCCGGGTCCTGTTACTCGACGAGGCATTCGCCGCGCTCGGGCCGGCCCTGCGTGAAGAATTGATCATCCTGGTAAAAACACTGGTGCAGCAGGAAGGCATGACCGCATTGCTGGTGAGCCACCAACCCAGGGATGCGTTGATCGCCTCCGCGCGCACCGCGTTTGTTCACCAGGGACGGATTTTAACTGTCGAATCAACCGCGACGCTGCTCGAACAATCTGAATTACCCGAAGTGCGCGAATACCTGGGATCGACGTGAATCTCCGGGTACTGGACCATGCCTTCACCCGCATCCCGTTACTGGCGGGCGCAAAGGCGGCAGATTTCAATGTCAGCTCAATGCCGGGATATACCAATCAGAATTTTCGCATTCAGGATCGCGGTCGCGATTGGGTGGTTCGTATTCCCAGAGACGACACCAATCAGCATATAGACCGCGCGGCCGAGGCCTGCAACCAGACGCGAGCAAGCGAACTGGGAATTGCGCCGCTATACCTGTGGCGAGATAGTGACGGCCTGAGCATTACGCCGACGCTTACAGCCAGCCGTGAAGTCACCCCGGCAGACTTTGATAACGAGGTAAACATTCGCAAAATTGTTAATGTGCTACAACAGCTGCATGGAAGTAACCGGCCTTTTCAGGGTAACCAGGATCTGGGCGAACTGATAACCCGGTATTATTCGATGTTACCTGGCGCCCGCCAGGTGCAATTTCAGCAGCGGTTCGAGCGAGCGCAGCACCTTCTCGACGATATGAAGACGCAGGTCGCTAAAGTTGTGCCTTCGCATAATGACCTGGTACTGGAAAACATGCTGCTCGATAAAAGCGGTCTGTGGCTGATCGACTGGGAGTATTCGGCCATGGCCTCTCCCTACTGGGACCTGGCAACAATATGTAACTCCGCGCGCTTGTCCGCTATGCACAGCCGGCGCCTATTACAAATCTATTGCGAAGCGGCCGATCCAATGGAAGAATCCACCCTATTCCAGTATCGGCAACTACTGCAGCTATTGAGTGATTGCTGGATGGCGGCTTTCGTCGGCAACTGACCCCTGTAAAAGGACCAACCTTCATGCTAATGCATTCGACCAGCTTATACCTGACCTCGGTATTGATCTGGGGATCAACCTGGTTTGCGATTAAATTCCAGCTTGGCGTTGTGGCCGCCGAGGTGTCACTGGTGTATCGCTTCGCGCTCGCCGCCTTGATTTTGTTACTGTTTTGTGTGCTGACCCGGCGTAACCTGAGGTACTCGCTGCAACAACACGGATTTATCGCACTACAGGGCCTGTGCCTGTTTTCCGCCAACTACCTGGTGTTCTACTGGGCCACCGGGTTACTGACTTCGGGCATTGTCGCTTTATTGTTCTCTACGGTTATCCTGATGAATATCATCAATGGCGCAATTTTCATGCGCGCCAGGGTGAGTCAGCGGGTGGTGCTGGGCGCCTGTATCGGCATCGCCGGCATAGGCACGATTTT
>Ga0164320_10000809_pt1 | contig 10788 bp, 8 predicted proteins | sample GuaBasSediGuay11_FD_113736 | JGI IMG/M metagenome (GOLD analysis project Ga0164320, IMG submission 113736) | Subseafloor sediment microbial communities from Guaymas Basin, Gulf of California, Mexico - Guay11, Core 4567-28, 0-3 cm | ecosystem: Environmental > Aquatic > Marine > Hydrothermal vents...
CCCGAGTGCACCGAGCACGCAAATCCCCACGATCCAACCGCGCAAGTGCGGAAACCTAATGTGTGCCATACGAATCTCTCGCCACCTCTCGAGTTTCACCAAGTTAACAGACAGTCAACTAAGATTACCCTTACCAGGAGGGACGGTTTTCGCCAAGCCCCAACAGGAACCCGGACACATCCAACGCCACCGCGCTACTTCTTGTAGGCTCGCCGCATGACGCTGATGTAGGTCTGATCGATGGCTCGCAGCGGTAGCTTTTCGAGGGCGGACCGGAGCGGGTCGGGCTTGACCGAGTAGACCGGCTTCGGCCGCTTGGCGGTCAGTGCCGTGAAGATAACTTGAGCGAGAATGTCTGGGTCGTGCGCGGTGTTGATTTGCTTCGCGGCAAGTCCCTTGAAGGCGGAGAGCACGCTTGCGAATTTCGTGGTCTCACCCTCTGCCTGGCTGAACGCCCGCTCGATGCCTGCGACCATGTCGGTACGAAACGGACCGGGCTGAATCGTGATCACTTTGATTCCGAGAAGCGCGAGCTCCCTCCGTAACGCGGTCGAGTACGCCTCGATGGCGTACTTGCTCATCGCGTATGGGCCGTTGAACGGCGCCGCGCTCTGCCACCCGGTCTCCGAGCTGATGTTCACGATGCGCCCTTGGGCGGCCTGTACTAACGGGAGAAACTTCTTGTTGATCCGATAGGTGCCCATCACGTTGACGTCGAGGATGCGTGCTAGCCGTTCTTCAGGAATGTCGGTCAGCGAGCCGATACCCATGATGCCGGCAAAGTTCACGATGGCGTCCAGACGATCGGTGTTGCTCGACACAGCTTCGAAAGCGCTCCGAATGCTCTCGCGGTCCGTGACGTCGACCACCACCGGCAAGACGTCCGGGTCGTGCATCGAGCTCCGGAGCGCGTCCTTGTTGATGTCGGCTGCAAACACCTTCCAGCCGTTCGCAACGAGGCGCTCCACCATCGCGTGGCCGAGACCCCCGCCGGCGCCGGTGACGAGCGCTGTCTTCTTGGTCATGAGCTTTCTATAGACCGCGAGCGCGGGGTTTCAATGCTCTAGCTCGGCTCGTGCCTCGCCGACCAGGTCGCGCAGCCAAAACACTTCGTAGTGGTTCTCGTCGTTGCTTTCTTCGAGCCCGTGCACTAGAGGATCAGCTGGCTATCGGTCAGTTCACGCTGCGTGCCTGGTCGCCCCAGAACTGTTTGCGCAATGCCTTCTTGTCGGGCTTTCCGAGCGGAGAGAGTGGAATCGAGGTCACGAAGTCTACCGACTTGGGTGACTGCACCGCTCCTTTGGCCTCCTTGACGGCGGCCTTGAGCTCTGTTGCGAGCTCCTCGGTGCCTTCATGCCCAGGCCGCAAAATGACGACTGCTTTGACGGCTTCGCCCCACTTTTCTTCGGGCACGCCAACGACCGCGACCTGTGCCACGGCTGGATGCGCGGAGATCACATCCTCGATCTCGCGCGGGAACACATTGAACCCCCCGGTGACGATCATGTCCTTTTTGCGGTCGACGATGTGAAGGAAGCCCTCGTCGTCGAAGCGACCGATGTCGCCTGTGTGAAGCCAGCCGCCCGCAAAAGCCTCCTCAGTTTGTTCGGGAAGTCCGTTGTATCCCTCCATGACCAGCGGTGCGCGTACGCAGATCTCGCCGGCTTCTCCTTCGGCGACGGGCTGGTTGTCGTCGTCGAGCAGAGTCAAGTGCACCCAGGGGCTCGGGCGCCCGCACGAAGCAAATCGCTCCGGCTTCGATAGATCGTGGTCGGCTCTTTTCAGGTGAGTAAGCGCCATCGGGGCCTCGGACTGACCGAAGCATTGGAAGAAGATCTGCCCCCACTTCTTCACACCCTCCTCGAGGCGGGCCGGGCTCATCGGAGACGCACCGTAGAACAGTGTTTCGAGGCTCGACAGATCCGCGGTGGTTGCCCGTGGGTGGTCGAGCAGCGGATAGATCATGACTGGCACCAAAAAGGTCGCCGTGATCTTGTGCTTTTCGATTGCGTCGAAGAACAGATCCGGAGTGAACCCCTGCAAGGCCACGAATGCGCCGCCGCGTTGCAGCGTCGGGACGAAAAACGCAGCCGCCGCATGCGAAAGAGGCGTCGCGATCAGGAACCGCACTTCCTCCGGCCACTCCCACTCGGCCATTTGAACCATCGTCATGTACGCCGCGGAGCGATAGGGTTGACGCACGCCCTTGGGACGCCCCGTGGTGCCGCCGGTGTAGATGATCGTGTTGAGGTCGTTGGGCGCAATGTCGGGCGCGACCAACGGCTTCGGGTCGAAGGTTGCGGCAAGCGCGTTCAGGTCCTCGCCGACTTCGGTCGGTCCAAAGGCAAGCACATGCTTCAGCCCGGGAACCCGTTCCTTGAGCTCCGCGGCCCGTGGCGCAAACACGCTCGGGTCGTAGACCAGGGTTTCGATTTGTGCGTCTTCGAGCACAAACGCCTGGTCCTCCGCGGAACCGAGCGGGTGGAGCGGCGTGTTGCACGACCCAACCAACAGGTTGGCGCAGAGGTTGTAGAGAACCTCCGGGCGATTCGTCGACAGGACCGCCGTGCGCGAACCCTTTACGATGCCCTTTGCCTCATACGCCTGCGCAAACCGGCTCGCGTCCGCACGGACGTCGGCATACGTGATCGTCTGGTCACCGAGAAACAAAAAGGGCCGGTCGTCGTAGCGATTGAGCCCATCGATGATCAGGTGGGGCAGCAAGGGCATGTCGAAGAGGCGTTCGTTCGTCATTGCGGGGTCCTTTGTACTCGATCTTCATTTGTCGTGTCCTCGGGCGGGAAACGCCGAAGGAGAAATTCTTTGACCGTGTTTGTGAACACGTCGTTGCGGTCGCCAGCGACCATGTGGTGGGCGTCCGCGAGGTCCACGTACTCGGCGTGCGGCACCATCTCGAGGAACTCCGCCGCAGTTTCCGCCGACACCAAGTCACTCAATCGGCCGCGGATCAGCAGGGTCGGAATGTCGAGGCTGCTGAGGTCCTCCAGCCGCTCTTTGAGCCGGCGGTCGTCCTCTTGGGTGTACGGGCTCGGTCCGAAGGTCTTCAGCATCTTGGGGTCCCAGTGCCAGTAGTACCGACCGTCCTCCCTGCGCCTCAGGTTCTTCACCAACCCCGAGAGGTCTTTCGGGCGTTTCCTGTGGGGCAGGTACTGCGAGATCGAATCTGCGGCCTCGTCCAGCGAGGCGAATCCGGATGTGCCGCCCCTCATGAACCCAATGATGCGGTCCACGCCAACGGTCTCGAGTCGGGGAGTCACGTCCACCAGAATCACGCCCATTGCGACCGACTCCTCTTGCTCGGTTTCGGCGAGGAGCGATGCGATGCCCCCGAGGGATGCGCCGACCAGGATCGGTTTCTGATCGAGCTGTGTGAGGAGGTGCTGCAAGTCCTCGACGAAGTGGAAGACGTGATACTCCAACTCGCCGGCCCAGCTGCTCTCGCCGTGTCCACGATGGTCCGTGCAGATTGTGTAGAACCCGTGTGGCGCCAGCGTCTCGGCAGTGTTGCCCCAAGCGTGTCGCGTTTGCCCTCCGCCGTGAAGGAACAGCACGGGTTGGTGGCTGGGGTCGCCGTGTACATCGGCAGCGATCGAAATCCCGTTTGGCAAGTCGAAGCGGAGCGAAGGGGCAGGGGGTGCGAAGGAGCTGGTCATCATCATCTCAGGAAATGGGTTCTACACGGGGCCAGGCGCAAATAGGGTGCGCGTCAGTCAACATGTCGACGACGCGGTGCGCGATGCAGCCTGGCAGCTTCGGCGAAAACGATTGAACGCCGGACGTGAGAAAGAGCAGGATTGCAGGTGTCACCATCCCGAGCAGCATCATGCGCGCGAACACAACGCGAGACTCCGACGCGCTGTCGGCCACTGCACGAAGCCGCACTTGAATGATGCCCTGAGGGCGCGCGAGCGTTTCACCCACGACGTCCCCGGGAATGTTCTGGCGGGGTCCGAACATGATCCCCAGCAAGAACTTCGCAGTCGTCGGCCGCTTGGTCATGTTGGTCAACACGAACTTTACGAAACGCTGGCAGACGTCGAATGGGGTTTTCGCCAGTGCCAAGTCCGCCTCGAGGTCGTCGCAATACGCGGTGTGCCGGTCGTTGATCAGCTCGACCAGGAGATTCTCCTTGCTCCCGAAGAAGTGATAGAGGCTTGGCGCCGAGGTGTCCGCTTCCCCCACGATGTCGCGCACGCTGGTCGCCGCAAACCCACGCTCTGCAAACAGACGTTCCGCGGCCTCGAGAATGATCTCCCGCGTACCTGTGTTGCGCTGCTCTGGTTCGGCTCGCGACATCAGGAACCTTGGAACACCGGCTTCCGCTTTTCCATGAAAGCAGTCGGCCCCTCGATTGCATCCTTGGTCTTGAACACCGGCTGCCCGATCTCCAAAGAGCGCTGCAGAGCCTCCTTCGCCGGCACCCCGTCGTTCTCGATGAGGGATTGCTTGACCGCGCGGACCGCAACAGGCCCGTTCGCTGCCACGCGCTCCCCGATCTCGATGGCCTTGTCGAGTGCCTGCCCCTTCGGCACGACGTGCCCAATCAGTCCGTAGTGGAGCGCCTCTTCCGCCGAGAGCCGTCGACCCGCGAGCAACATCTCCGCCGCAATCGTGTACGGGATCTGCCGACGAAGCCGCACGCTCGAACCGCCCAAAGGGAACAAGCCGAGCTGCACTTCGGTCACACCAAACACCGCGCCTTCACCGGCAACGCGAATGTCCGTGCCTTGCAGGATCTCCGTTCCGCCTGCCAGCGCGTACCCTTCTATGGCGGCGATCAAGGGCTTCTGGGTGAGATAGTGGCGGAGGAGCGCCTTCCAATGGAGGTCGGGGTTTTCCTTCATGCGGTTCAGCCATTCATCATCGGCGTCCCACTTCCCGGACTTCATCGAGCCAAGGTCGCTCCCGGCACAGAATACGCCGCCCGTGCCCGTAAGGATGATCGCCCGGACATCGGGGTCGCCGTCGGCTTCATCCCATGCGTCCGCCATGCGCACCAGCATCTCGATGCTGAGCGCGTTCTTCTTCTTGGGCCGGTTGAACGTGCAAATGGCGAGGTGACCGCGCTTCTCATAGAGGAAATGGGACTCCGACATTTGGCTTCTCCACTGAGGGCTTCGAGTTGCATGGCTATAACGAACGTTACATATAGTGTCAAGCATGCCTGAGAAAGAGTTCGACTACATCGTCGTCGGTGGCGGATCCGCCGGTTGTCTGTTGGCCAATCGACTATCGAGCGATCCCAATCATCGGGTTCTCCTCTTGGAGGTGGGCGGAAACGACAAGAATCCGCTCATCAAGATGCCCATCGGCTTCACTCAGCTGATGTACGACGAGAAGGTTACCAACCTCTACAAGACCGAGCCGGAGTCCGAGCTCAACGGCCGCGAGGTGAGCGTCGTGCGAGGGCGAGTCATCGGAGGTTGCAGCTCGATCAACGGAATGATCTACACCCGCGGCCAACGCGAAGACTACGACGATTGGGCTGCGCTTCCGGGCTGCGAAGGCTGGTCCTACGACGAGCTTCTTCCCTACTTCAAACGACCAGAGCACTTCGAAGTCGAATCGGACAACCCCTACCACGGCAACGATGGCGAGATGAACGTCACCCACGTCGCGATGAAGTACCCGATCAGCGAGGCGTACATGAACGCCGCCGAAAGCATTGGCATTCGGCGCCTCGATGACATCAACGGCGAAACGCAACGCGGCATCGGGTACATGCAGGTCACCATGAAGGACGGCCGCCGCTGGAGCTCGGCCGATGCGTTTCTAAGTCTGGACGTACGCGCGCGGACGAACCTCACGATCATCTTGAAGGCGGCGGCGAGGCGCGTGCTCCTCGACGGCCAGCGAGCCGTCGGCGTCGAATACGAAGATGCCAAAGGGCGAATGCATCAGGTCCACGCGCAGCGCGAAGTCGTGCTCTCGGCGGGTGCGTACAACTCGCCGCCACTGCTCGAAATGTCCGGAATCGGGCGACGGGATGTGCTCGAGGCGCTCGGCGTCGAGGTGCTTCACGAGCGTCAGGGCGTGGGCGAAAACCTTCAGGATCATCTTCAGGTGTGGGTCCAACACGGCGTGAAAACCAAGGCAACGCTATCGGAAGACGGGAAGTTTCCGCGCGTCGTATTGAACGTGTTCCGTTACCTCTTCGCGAAGACCGGTCCGCTGGCGTTCCCGGCGGCGAATGTCGGTGCGTTCATCAGCTCGAAGACCGGAGGGCGACCGATCTTTCAGCTTCACTTCACCCCCGGTTCGGGAGGGATGAACGAGAATGGAAAAATGGTGGCTACGAAGGAGTCCGGCGTGAACTCCACCGTGTGCGTCATTCGCCCAACGTCGCGGGGCAGGGTACATGCGCAGAGCGTCAATCCCAAAGACGCGCCCAAGATCGTGCACAACTACCTGTCGACCGAGCGCGACCGCGAGCTCAGCATCGAAGGCTTCAAGCTCCAGCGGAGCATCTACGCTGCCGCACCGTTCCGCGAGCAAGCCACCGAAGAGCTCGTCCCGGGCCCCTCCGTCCAGACCGACGAGGAGATCCTGGAGTTCTGGAGGAGCGATTCGATGAGCACCTACCATCCAATCGGGTCGGCCAGGATGGGACCCGCGGAAGATCCTGAGGCGGTCGTCGACAATGAGCTCCGCGTTCACGGCCTCGAAGGCCTGCGAGTCGTGGACGCGTCGATTTTCCCGCTGATTCCATCCGGCAACACCCATGCGCCAGTGGTAGCGGTTGCTGATAGGGCTGCAGATTTGATTCTCGGCCGCCCCGTGCTTCAACCGGGAGCATAGATGTCCATCACGGAGCCACTCGACGATCTCGGGACGTGTCTGGTTACCGGCGCCGCTGGTTTTCTCGGAAGCCATTTGGTTCGACGCCTCCTCGATGAGGGCTACCCGGTCCGGGCCGTCATCCGGAACACACCGCTCGACCTCGAACACCCCAAGCTCGAGATCGTCAAAGGTGACATCGAAGACGCGCCGCGAATGCTAGAGCTGTGCGAAGGCATCGATACGGTCTTCCACACAGCCGCGCACCTTGCTCTTCTCGGGGGAAGCGCCGCTTCCGCCGCGTATCGCCAGGCTGCGTACGACGCCAACGTTGGCGGCGTCGAGAACCTCGTTGCCGCGTGTTACGCGCAGGGCGTGAGCCGCTTCGTGCACACCAGCTCGATCGACGTTTGCTTCAACTCCGAAGAAAACCTCGAGATGAACGGCAACACCCCATACGCCACCAACATGAGCTGCCTCTATACCGAGACCAAGATCGAAGGGGAGAAGCTCGTCCTCGCAGCGAACGGCGAACGGGGCTTACTGACGACCTCTCTGAGACCGGATGGTATCTACGGGCCCGGCAACAACCTCATGTTGGACGAGATGTTCAAGCAGGTCACCAAGGGACGGCTCGTCGCGACGATCGGCTTTCCGGGAGCACTCCACGACCACATTTACGTCGACAATCTCGTGCATGCCGAGATCCTCGTTGCCAAGCACTTGGTCCCCGGAAGCCCGGTCTGCGGCAAGGCCTACTTCGTCACCGACAATCACCCCATGCACTTGTTCGAGTTCATGCGTCCTTTAATAGAGGGCCTGGGCTACAAAATGCCGAGACTCAACATCCCGTACCGCCCGGTGATCGCGTTTCTCCGGTTGTGGCAGTTCCTTCACTTCCGAATCGGTCTCCCGGCGCCCCTCTTCGGCCCACATGAGGTTCGAAAGCTCGCTATTTCCCACTGCGCGAGCAGCACGGAAGCCGAGCGTGACTTTGGGTACCAGCCGGTCGTGCGCCCCGATGATGCGATGGAACACTGTCTGGCCCACTATAAAGAGCGATTGGTCAGCATTAGGTCATTGAATCCGCCTCAATAAGCGTTGACCGTGCCTGATGATACCGTTATCTGCGACCGGGCAAGTTGCACCCGTTCATTGCTTGAAGGAGAGGACCCATGCGTCGCCTGTTCGCACTAACTTATCTGCTACCCGTCGTGCTGCTCGCCGCGTGCGGGAGCTCGACCTCTACAAACACGAAGTGCGACGCAGACAGCACCTTTGGCCTCGTTCAATCGGTGTTTGACGCTCGTGGATGCACCAACGCCACGTGTCACGGGCAACGTGCAGAGACGGCTGGCGGCGGGCTCGATCTTCGACCGGAGAACGCGTACGCAAGCCTGATCAACATCCGCGGAACCTCGGCCGATCTGTCACTCGTTTTCCCAGGCGAGCAAGATCTGAGCCTCCTCTACCTCAAGGTCGCTGCGAAAACGCTCGGGACAGAGTTGGCTGCCGCGGGAGTATCGGGAAGCCCGATGCCTTCGAGCCCAGACATGCTGAGTGAGGGTGAGTTAGAGCTACTGCGGCAATGGATCCGCGGCGGCGCCCCGGAGACGGGCATCGTCAAGGATGCGGCGGCGGGGTTCGGGTGTGATTCGTCAGACGCCACCGCTTCGCCCAACAAGATCCCGCCGCTGCCGGCGCCCGATCTCGATAAGGGGATTCAGTTCTACTCCGGGGCTTGGTCCTTGCCCTCAGAGTCGGAAGACGAAATCTGCTTCGTCACGCACTATGACTTTGCAGACCGTATTCCCGAGGGCGCGACGCTGCCATGCCCCGAAGAGTACGGCGGCGCTGACCGAGACTGCTTCGCCTACAACGCTGTCTTGCTTGCGCAGGATCCACAGTCGCACCACGCGATCATAGAATCCTACATTCCTCCCGCCGACAAGCCAGAGCAATGGGACCCTAAGAACGAGGCGAGAAAGAACTGGCAGTGCCTGGGAGGCCAAAAGAACGGAAGCACATGTGACCCCGTCCGGGAGGGCGAGTGCGGCGAACGTAGCGTGTGCGCGACCGCGCCGGTCACCGCAATCGGCTGCATCGCCTATCCCAACGGGCCCACGGAGATGGCGGGAGCCGACGGGTTTTTCGGTAACGCTTCAGCACGGCGGAACATCGTTTTCGCTCAAGAGGCAACGTCCTCAGAGAACTTGATCCCCGGCGTGTACGGCGTGGTGCCAGTGTCCGGTTTTGTCATTTGGAACAGCCACGCGTTCAATCTCACCGTGGAAGAGACCACGGTGGAGCAGTACTTGAACTTCACGTACATCGACGCCTCAGAGCGCCGCTACCAGCGCCGGGATCTTCTCCGCTTCGACAACATCTTCGCGATGGGAGAAATTGCACCGTTCGAGAGCACCGAAGTTTGCGCTACGTTTGCTGTCGAAGTCGGCACTCGCATCGTGCTGTTGTCTTCGCACACTCATCAGCATGGGCGTGACTTCCGGATTTGGTATCCTCCGAACGAGCGATGCGCGGGCGTTTCGGGCTGCACGCCACCGACCGATCGGGACCCGGACTACCAGAGCTTCGTGTATGAGGACCCGCTGTATCAGCGCTTCGCGGCCGACGAGCTGATCGCGCTCGATGACCCAGACCCCGAAGGTCGGACATTCCGATACTGCGCCGTGTTCGACAACGGCGCCGAAGATCCCATGACTGTCCGACGCAACTCAAAGCGGCCCGACGCACGGACGTGTGGCTTTGCCGAGCTCGCCGGAGGATTCATTTCCACGTGCGGCTGCGAGCCCGAGTTTCGAGCCTGTCTCGGGGGACCCAACCAAGGTGCGATCTGCGGTGAGGACGACGCCTTTTGCGGCGAGGGCGGCATCTGTGATGCTTGCCCGCTGGCCGGTGGCGTCACCACCGAGGACGAAATGTTCGCTATCCTCGGCGCGTACTACCTCATCGACTAGATTCTCCAATACTTCCAACCCCTTACTGCTAACTCCTCAAAAGGGGACGCTGCGAAGCAGGCAGCCGACGGTGCGCAGGATCAACAGGGCTACAGCGATCCTTAAACCCTGCAAAAACCGGGGTGCCGCTCTTTTTGAAAGTTGTTGATTGAAAGAGCTTGACCGATTTGGGGAAGGCCGCTAAAGAAGGCGTCCGTTTGCGGCAGAAGGCGGGGACGGGAACCCACAAAACGAAGTAGTTTTCAGGGCTTAGGCCCAAACCAGCTTCGAAAACGGTTCGCGAAAACGGCTTCTGACGCTCTTTGACAGTTTGCGAGAATACACGGGGCACTAGCTCAGGTGGTTAGAGCGCACCCCTGATAAGGGTGAGGTCGCTAGTTCGAGTCTAGCGTGCCCCACTAATAAGGACGGGGCTGTAGCTCAGCTGGGAGAGCACCGGCTTTGCAAGCCGGGGGTCAGGGGTTCGAGCCCCCTCAGCTCCACAAAATGGGGAGGGCAGAGACCCTTGCCAACAGCACTTTGAAGATCCAGTCTTGATTCCTTCGGTCGGCAGCGCACCAAGCGCTTTCGACCCGAGTAATCAAGTTTCAACGCTCGATTTCTCGCACTCTTTGACAACTGAATATCTGTAGAAATTTTCTCTTTCTAGCCGTAACTGTGACCAGGCTCTTCTTTCGAACCCTGGTCTCGAGTTGCGAAGGTGTCCTGCCATAAAGACTTTCCGTCATGGCAGGCGCCACGGTGCGGAACTGGGTATCGCAACTCAGGGAAGCACCAACCTTAGCGCTAAGACTTCGGTCGAAGCGCCGAGACGAAATGCGTCTTAGGAAAAGGTCAAGCTATGAAGGGCACACGGTGGATGCCTTGGCATCGAGAGGCGATGAAGGACGTGGGCAGCTGCGAAAAGCTTCGGGGAGTGGCTAACACACTTTGATCCGAAGATATCCGAATCGGGCAACCGTCTGGGGTCATACCCAGAAGTCCAACACTGAATTCATAGGTGTTGGATAGC
>Ga0164320_10000810_pt1 | contig 10787 bp, 9 predicted proteins | sample GuaBasSediGuay11_FD_113736 | JGI IMG/M metagenome (GOLD analysis project Ga0164320, IMG submission 113736) | Subseafloor sediment microbial communities from Guaymas Basin, Gulf of California, Mexico - Guay11, Core 4567-28, 0-3 cm | ecosystem: Environmental > Aquatic > Marine > Hydrothermal vents...
CCCATGCCTGGATTTCAGCGACCTATGCCACTGCCAATATCAATTCTATCGGCTGGACTTTGTCGGCCACTTATGAATCCGAGCAGCACTACCATGCGAATGATACATCGCTGGAAGTTTCCAATAACACTTACGCCACCGGCACCGTGGAAATGGACGAGTACATCCAGGGTCCGGTGACATTGGGTATGCGTTACTATCCCGTGTTGCCCGGCTGGGCCTTCGATAACGACTGGCACAATAGCATAATGATGGGTTATGCCAATGATTACCGACCCGATGCCAATGGCGCGGCCGGCGACTGTGCGGTAAACGCTCCCTGCCTGCAAATTCTCGGGCTCCCGGGTACCAATAATGACGAGGTTTCGATTCTGGTACTGGCGGGCGAACACATCTGGGCGGATGGAGATACTGTTCCTTTTGTGGCAGTAGACGGCAATTTCGATAATGAAGTCGGCGACGTGTTTAACATTGAAAATTCTGATCTGGACAACGTGTTTGATATAAGAACCCTGCAGAATACCGCCGCTCCGGGTGATGCACAGCTGGACAAGATACTGGTAATCGAATGAAGCAAGACAGCATAGAAATTACCCGGGCTAATCAACAGGGCTTTACCCTGGTCGAAATCGCAATTGTATTGTTGATCGTGACCATATTGCTGGGATACACGGTGGCGTTGTTTCCCCGCCAGCAGGAGCTGAAACAGTATCGTGCGGTCAATCAGGAGATGGACCAGATTATTGCGGCCATTATCGGCTTTGCCCAGGTCAACGGTCGTCTGCCCTGCCCATCGGCTCCCAATTTGAGTGGTATTGAATCGGGTGGAGGCGCTGTTGACTGTACTAATTTTGGTGGCTTTGTGCCAGTCAATACACTTGGCATAACAGGTCGACTTAATGCTGACGCGTTGTTGTTGGACCCCTGGGGAAATCCTTACCGCTATTACGTGACTGGCACGGGTATTGATAGTAATGCTAGTGGCTTTACTGATTTTGTGGTTGCCAACGAAATGAGAAACGTAGGTCTGGTTAGTACAATAACCGCTAACTACCTGGACCTCGATGGACAATTTGTCATCTGTGACCGGGCCGATGCCACGCTGAACAATCTCTGCGATGCGCCCGCAGTTCCGGTGTTTGGAAATGCGTTCGGTGCCGGAGGCCCCTATGCAGGCGCCCCATTTGTACTGGTATCGCATGGTAAAAACTGGAACGAGGGTGCGGCAGCAGGCGATGAACTGGTCAACATGGGTGCTACTTTAACTACCGCACTGACTACTCCAATGGCCAATGGCCCGGCGGGAATAGCCTATCTAATGAAGGATGAAGAGGCCGGCGAAACCACATTTGTGCGCAGGATCACAGGCTTTGCCGATGACTACGACGACGTGGTCAAGTGGGTGTCACCGAATATTCTCTATTCGAAAATGATCGAAGCGGGGCAGTTACCTTAAATCTCCCGGGTTATTCGGTTTATTGTAGGGCCGAATTCATTCGGCCAGCCGTTAGTAAGCATCTTGATTCCCGAGCTGTTCTGTTTCATTCGGCCAGGTGCTGGAACAGATTAAAACAGACTCTCCCGGGTTCATTCTGACTCAGTTCGAGCTCAAAGTTGAAGGCATGCGCCATGATCGCCGACTGGTAGAGACCGATCCCCATTCCGCTACCCGATGACACCGGATGTACAAACAGGTTATCTTCTATCTCCGCCGCGATTTCCTCCCCGTTGTCACACACCGAGAGCAGGATAATACTGTCATTGGCCAGGAGTCTTACTTCGATTTGCTGCGCCGATGTTTTCTTCAGGGCATTGTTGATCAAATTTTCGACGACGCTATCAAATAAATCGATCGGTAGATTGATGTCATTTTCGATATCACCATGGAAGTGCAGGCGCTTGTTTGCGTGATGTTGTCTGCCAATAGCATCGATCCAGCCGCTACAGTTGACCAGGTTGATTTGCGTGTTGAGCTTGGGTGCCTTGAGCTTGTTGAGCGTGGCTTCCAGCCGGGTACCGATCTGGTTCAGATTGGCTTGCAGCAGTTTTTGAGAATGCTGGTTTTCCTGGTCCATATCGAGGATATCGAGCGAGGCCTTGATTGACTGGAGAATATTCTTGATGTCGTGGGTGAGCCTGGCGCCGGTATGGTGGATGGTGGCGAAATGCTCCTGCGCCCGCATTTTTTCCTGGTTGCGTTTGGCCAGGTAAAACTGGTAAGCCATGCGCGTTAGCAACAGGGTATGCTGTGTCAACGCGGTACCCGGATCCGATTTGAAATAGAGCACCACGCTTACCTTGTCATTCAGATGATGTTCGAGTTGCGTGCCGGTTTTTTCACCGGCGCTAATATTGAGTCTCTCGAAATTCCACTGAATCGCGTTCAACCAGTCGTTTTCGACCAGGTGCTCGCAGGTCGCCTGGAGATACTCGGCAGGGGTAAGGTAATGTTCTTCGATCAGTGTGGTCAGTGTATTGATCCAGGTTTCGAATGGCCCGCCAATCGTCATCGCGTAACGATTCCATAACGCGCCAATGCCCGAATAACCGACGCCGGGGTTCCAGAACCAGCTGATTCCAATGGTCAGGGTGGAGACGATAAATACCGTCAATAACAGGCCATCAATATAGTCAACCCCGTAAAGCAGGTTGATGACTATGCCACCCAGTAAAACAATAAACAGCAGGGTTGTTGCCAGCAATCCGTGCATCAGGTCGACCTGGTTGCGTTGCTGTTTCTGGTGATCTGGATTGGGTGCGAAGAAAAATAATAGTACCGGCACCAGGATTACGGTCTGCATGTATTCCGAGAATAAAGCGGGCATCTGGATCTGGCTGAAGGTATCAGGTACCAGGCCGACTACCATCTCGAGGGTAATTATTAACAGGGCCAGCAGGTCGAAGGAGCGGTACGAGGTCTGGCTGAGCAGGCGGCTACCGATCAGGCCGGAGAGGATCAGGCCGAAGAAAGCCAGCGATTCGTTGGGGAAGAAATAGGTGAGCAGAATAAACACGGTCGCCGCGATACCGACCGGGAGTTTTTTGATTTGCGCTTCCTTGCTCCACAGAGGTTGCCAGAGCAGGAATAGACCATACAATATGAAAGACAGGCTAAACTGTAACAGACGGTCATCGATTACCCAAATCAGTATATGGTAAACCAGCAGGGTCGATGCCAGGATTTGTTGGCTGAATTGCAGTATGAATTTTATTTTGATCAGGGTGCCCAAACTCGAATGTTCGCTCAAACTATATCACTGTTTCGATACCTGCTGCTGGGAATTCTGAGCAAACGATTGCTTATCCTGGTGGCTATACTGTCCCTCGTGGCACTACTCGTGGGGAGTTTTTTCAGCGAGCTTGCCATCATCAATGGCGATGCCATCGTGGTCGCATTAATTGCCGACATCCTGCGCTATAGCCTGGCCTTGCTGGTACTATTGCTGGTTGCTACCAGCGTCGCAGAGGACTACGAGTTTCGACAGTTCGAGCGTTTGCTGACCATGCCGCTGGCGCGCTGGCAGTATATTGCCGCGCAGACAATGGTAATCGCCAGTATTTGCCTGGTATTGATGCTGCCAGTGCTATTGGTGGTATCGATTTACAGCAACTGGGCAGTTGGAATTTACTGGGCGGCGGCTGTCTGGCTGGAAGTCTTTTTACTGGGGTTGCTCGGGTTTCTGGCAATTTTGAGTCTCGAGAAAATTCCCCAGGCGGTGTTCTTCTCACTTTCAGTTTATCTGCTGGCCAAATTATCCGGCCTCATAACCCTGATGCTGTCTGAATCGGTAAAGCTCTCGGAAGGCAGCGCTACCAGTCGCTTCGTCGATTCCACTTTCGGTGCGATCCTTTACCTCATCCCGGGCGTCGAAAGTTTTGCCGAAAATGATGTGTTTTTTGAAGATATCGACTTACTGGCGACGATAGGCGTACAGGGATCGGCGGTTGGCATATACGCATTGTTTTTATTATGTGTCTGTCTGATCGATTTTTATCGTAAGGAATTTAACCTTTAGATGCGCCGGTCGGAACGTCCATTATTACAACTACCTGGCCCCCTGCTATGGGGGTTCCTGGTCTTGCTGGCTGGCCAGATTTTGTTTCACCAGTTCCGTCAGGCATCGACCGCTGCGCATTACCAGGCGTTGACAAAACCATTAAATGCCTCCGTCTATCGGGGTATCGCCATGGGGTCGGAGCATTTAATGAGTTATCTACTGGTAGTCCGCCTGCAACTACACGACAACCAGGCCGGGCGGCATTTTAGCTATGCGGGAATCGACTACCAGCTGCTGATCGACTGGTTGGAGCAAATCACCGAGCTTAACCCGGCCTCCGAATACCCGATGATGCTGGCATCACGGGTCTATAGCCAAACCCGTGATCATGGTCGTTTGCGCCTGATACTCGGGTTTATCCAACGACGTTTCGACGATAATCCGCAACTTCACTGGCGGCGACTTGCCGAGGCTACTGTAATCGCCAGGCATCAGTTGGAAGATCTTGAGCTAGCCTTGCAGATGGCGGAAAAACTGGCCCGGCAACCCGCCACTGTGGTCATGCCGGCGTGGGCGCGCGATATGCGTTTTCTGTTGCTTGCCAATTTGAATGAGCTGGAATCCGCCATAGCGATCATCCAGGCTTTACTGCAATCCGCAGCGGTCACCGATGAGGACGAGCAGCGATTCCTCCAGGAAAAATTGTTGGATTTTCAACAAAAATTGTTTGAATCTCAACAAACTTCGAAAAATTACTTATAAAATTTTCCAAATGCCCAAGATATATAAAGTTTTATTCAAATTGGCACGGTAAATGCTTTGTATTAACCTAAGTACACAGGTACATAACTTCACAATCAGGAGAAGCAAATGCAGTTTTCAAAACAAAAGGGTTTCACATTGGTTGAAATCGCAATCGTACTGGTAATCGTAGGCCTGCTCATTGGCGGTGTATTGAAGGGCCAGGAAATGATTACCAATGCAAAGCTCAAGCGCATCGAAAGTGATAACGCGGGTATCGCCGCGGCGATGTTCTCTTATCAGGATCGCTACCTGCAATTGCCGGGCGACGATGATGGCGCGGATACCCGCTTCACTATTTTCAACGGCCAGGCGGCGACTATCAACGGTGACAGCGATGGCAGCATCAATGGTAACTGGGTAGGTGCGTTAAACACCGAGACCGCGAACTTCTGGAAGCACCTGCGCGCATCCGGCCTGGTTCCGGGCGGTGGTAATGATGATACCCAGCCGACCAATGCCTACGGCGGAAATATCGGCGTACGTGATGGATCGCTGCTGATTTCAGGCCATGTGACCATATTTGGTTCGATCGAAGGCCCGATTGCCAAAATTATCGAAGCCAGGCTCGACGATGGTGACTCGAGCACCGGGCGCATACAGTCGGATATAACGGTAGCCCTGATGGACGGAAATGTAGTCAGTTCCCAGGTAGGTACCTATGCCGATAACTTGAGATACTACATGGCTTTCCGCCTGTAACAACAGGGTCACTTCTGCGATAATGGCCTGCCAGTCTGGTGGGCCATTATCGTTTGAACCGGGGTAGCGACCCCGGCTTTCTATTTTCAGGTTATGAATCCAGCACTTGCACTAAACAATATTTCTTATTCTGTTTCCGGGATCGAGATACTCAAGACCCTGAATTTTGATGTCAGAGAACAGAATTACTATGCAATTGCCGGGGTTAACGGCGCTGGCAAGTCAACGCTGATCAAATTGATACTCGATCTCATTCGTCCGCAGCCGGGTGGTGAAATCCGGATTTTTGGATCTGACAACCGGGAGCCACGGTGTCGTGATCAACTGGCCTACCTGCCGGAAAAATTTGACGTCAAGAAAAATATAAGCGCAAAGCAATACCTCGATTTTATCGCCGCGGTTTACCGCCAGGATATCAGCAGAGACAAGATCAACGGGCTATGTGAACGCCTCGACTTTCCTGCCGAACGCCTCGATTCGAGGGTTGCCAGCTACTCCAAGGGCATGGTGCAAAAACTCGGGCTGGTCAGTTGTTTTATGCTCGATCGAAAACTCATCATACTCGATGAACCCCTCAGCGGCCTCGACCCGCGTGCACGTTATCATTTCAAGGAACTGCTGCGCGAGGAAAAGTCCAGCCAGCGAACCATCTTGTATAGCACCCACCTCCTCGCCGATGCCGAAGACCTCTGTGATCAGTTTGGTATCCTCCATGATGGCGAGATGAAGTACCAGGGCACGCCGACAGACTGTATGCAACACTACCAGTCAGACAGCCTGGAAAATGCCTACATGAAGTGTATTTCCGAATAACCGAACCCTCGGGGTCAGTTAGTCCGGATTTACTCCCAACTCCTTCAACTTGCGCGTCAAGGTGTTCCTGCCCCAGCCCAGTAAACCTGCCGCCTCCTGTTTGCGCCCATTGGTCGCTTCCAGCGCGGATTCGAGCAAAGCCCTTTGAAAAATACGCGTGGCCCCGGCAAGGATATTTTTCTCGCCATGCGCGAGCTGTTGCCTGGCCCAGAAGCGAAGCTGGGTTTCCCAGTCCCCTGCTACGGATGGCAAATATTCGGCATTTCGGAGTGTTACTTCGGTAGCCGGGTTACAGGCGCGGGCAACCAGTTTGAGTGTGTCGTCGATATCGAATGGCTTCGCCAGGAACTCGAAAGCCCCATCCTGAAAACCCTGCATGGTGCTATCCAGGTCACTATAGGCGGTCATGACGATTACCGCTGTTTGCGGCGAGATATTTTTTATTTGCTTTAACAATTCGAAGCCATCGATTCCGGGCATGCGTACATCGGTTAGTATCAATTGTGGGCGTTGATCATTCTGCGAGCGCTTGAAGCGGGTCAGCGCAACCGATGCGGACTCGAAGGCGGTAACCTGGTAGCCGTTGTTGGTCAGTGTTTTCTCCAGTACCCAGCGAATCGATTTGTCGTCATCGATGATCCAGATAGAATTCGGATTTTCAGTCATCAGATTCATTGTTTCTCCGGGGTCAAGGGGCAGGTTTCTTAATGGGCCTGTCACCGCCTGGTTTTAGAGGGAGGATAGTGCTGAAGGTTGTACCCGGCTCAGAGCTTTGCAAGCGGATAGTACCGCCGTGTCGAGATATGATTTCCTGGGCAATTGGCAGTCCAAGTCCGCTTCCGTCAGGCTTGTCGGTGACCATTGGCAGAAAAATAGTTTCGCCCAGTTCCCTGGGTACACCCCGACCGCTGTCGCTAATGTCTACCTGCACAACTAGCGCATGGGTTAGTTTGCCGATCGTAATATGACGACCAATACGGGTTCTAAATGTAATCTCACCCTTATCGTCGATGGCCTGTACCGCGTTGCGGGCGATATTCAAGAAGGCCTGAATCAGCATATTACGGTCGGCCTGTATTTCGGGGATACTGGGATCATAGTCACGATGAATCTGGATACGATCGGGTTCAGCCGCGAGGATAATCTTGCGTATGTGTTCCAGTACCTCGAGGATATTGACGGCTGTGGGCTTTAACAGGGTGCCGGGGCCGGTCATATTACTGATCAACGATTGCAGGCGGTCGACTTCGCTAATGATTACTTCCGTGTACTCGAGCCACTCTGGATTACTCAGTTCCTTCTCCAGTAATTGTGCCGCACCACGTATTCCGCTGAGCGGATTCCTGATTTCATGGGCGAGCCCGCGCCCGAGTTGCTGACTTAGCTGTTTTTGCAGCTGGTTCAATTCTTCCTGGGCAAACTGTAACTGGTATTCGAGCTGGCGAATTTCAACCAGGATGGCGCTGGCGGTTGAACTCTCCGTGAATGGATAAATACTGTAGTCGGCGATGAATGACTTGCCGTTGGCGAGGGTGATTACGGCCCCGCGTTCGGTTATTGCATCACTGTTGTCAGGATAGGATTTAAGTTTGTCCTGTATGGTGCACGCTTCCACCTGGCTGAACAGGCTATCGAAACGGCGACCTAGCAGGTTGCTTGCGCTACTGCCGAATAATGCCTCGCCACTGGCATTGAGGTAACGGATGCAGCGGCTGGCATCGAGGCAAACTATGGCTACATTCAGCGTGTCCAGAATGCGGTTGCTTAGCTGTGCTGTCATCAGGACAAGATGTGCACTGTGTTGGTGCAGCTATGGTAGTTATTTAACACAGAACTCGCAATAGTCCGCAGACAAAAAAGGCCCCTGACGGGGCCTTTCAATGCGTCGCTCGTGGGCTAGCAGCTGAAGTACATGTCGAATTCGACTGGATTTGTCGCCAACCGCAGGCGCTGCACTTCTTCATCCTTGAGCTCGATGTAACTATCGATCACGTCGTCGGTGAATACGCCACCCGCTTTTAGAAATTCGCGGTCCTGGTCGAGTGCTGCCAGGGCTTCATCAAGTGAATATGCCACCTGGGGGATTTCCGCTTCTTCCTCGGGCGGTAAATCGTAGAGGTCCTTATCCATGGCTTCGCCCGGATGAATCTGGTTTTTGATGCCATCGAGTCCGGCCATTAACAGCGCGGCAAAAGTCAGGTATGGATTCGCGGTAGAGTCAGGGAAGCGGACCTCGATGCGACGTCCCTTTGGGTTACTGACATAGGGGATACGAATCGATGCTGAACGATTGCGCGCCGAGTAGGCCAGCATAACCGGTGCTTCAAAACCGGGCACCAGGCGCTTGTAACTATTGGTCGCGGCGTTGGCGAAACCATTGATTGCACGCGCGTGCTTGATCACGCCGCCGATATAAAACAGCGCGGTATCGGAAAGCCCACCGTAACCGTCGCCGGCGAACAGGTTAACGCCATCCTTGACCAGCGACATATGCACGTGCATTCCGTTGCCATTGTCACCAACCAATGGCTTGGGCATGAAAGTAGCGGTCTTGCCATAGCTGTGGGAGACGTTGTGAATACAGTATTTCAATACCTGTACTTCGTCAGCCTTGCGCACCAGGGTATTGAACTCGACCCCGATTTCGCACTGGCCCGCGGTCGCCACTTCGTGGTGGTGGACTTCGACCTTGAGGCCCATTTCTTCCATCGCCAGGCACATGGCGCCGCGAATGTCGTGTAGTGAATCAACCGGGGGGACCGGAAAATATCCACCCTTGACGCCCGGGCGGTGGCCGATATTGCCTTCTTCGTAGGATTTGATCGAATTCCACGAGGCTTCTTCCGAATCGATCTGGTAAGCGCAGTGGCCCATTTCCGTGGACCACTTGACGTCGTCGAAAATGAAAAATTCATTTTCCGGACCAAAATAGGCGATTTCCGCTATACCCGAAGCTTTCAGGTAGGCCTCGGCACGTTCCGCGATAGATCGTGGATCGCGTTCGTATCCTTCACCAGTGGCCGGTTCAACCACGTTACAGGTGATATTCATGGTAGGCTCGTCGGTAAAGGGGTCAAGCACTGCCGTGCTCGCATCCGGCATCAGAATCATGTCGGACTCATTGATGCCCTTCCAGCCGGCAACCGAGGAACCGTCAAACATCTTGCCCTCGGTGAAAGTCTCTTCTTCCAGTGTGCTCGCCGGAAAAGAAATATGCTGTTCCTTTCCCCTGGTATCGGTAAAGCGAAAATCGGCGAACTTGACACCGTACTCATTGATCTTGTTCAGCACATCGGCAGCGGACATGGTTTAGTCTCCAGAATTCGGGGTGTAAAGGCAGAGGGCATTGTACTGAATATTTTTCCAATACCAATTTATTGTGTCGAATCGCCTGATTAAGGCGCGCAGCTGGCTATTATGCACCAAAATAGGGCATTATGCCGTGTAATAAATGTTTACCTTACCCACGTAGCTGATCTGCTGTGCCAGGGCTTTTAACTGGCCCACTTCGATATGATGTTCCTGGTTGTTTGATGCCAATGGAAATATCAGGTCGATTTCGATAGCCCGGTTCAGGTAATGCAGCCTGATCTGGGCAATCTGGTGTCGATGGAGCAGCGCCTGCCATATCTGCTCCAGGTCCTTTTCGACCTGGCCACGACCGGGTAAATCGACCACCGAATCGTGACCCGATTCGCTAAGCGGATCGACGTGAATTTGCACATCTATAATCTGCGGAAATTGCTGTTTGATCGACTGCTCAAGCTGGTAGGCGATGTGATGTGCCTCGGACACGGTCAGGTGTGGATCGACCAGGATTTCCGCATCGACATAACCGAGGCCACCCATCGAGCGGGAGCGTAACCTGTGCACCGTTTCAACGCATTCACTGGTTTCCATGCTTGCCATGATGCGCCTGACCAGGTCCGCGTCGAGCCCGGTATCAATCAGTTCATACAATGCCTTGCGGCTGAGTCGAAAACCCATGGCCAATATCATCGTTCCGACCACGATTGCGGCCACTGCGTCCATATAGGGAACGCCGAGCAACTGGGTAGAAATTCCAGCCACAACCACGATAGAAGAGAGCGCGTCGGAACGATGATGCCAGGCATTGGATTCGAGCAGGCTCGAATGGCAGGTACGTGCCGCGCGCATGGTGTATCGATAGAGGGATTCCTTGGCGACAATTGCGAGCATGGCAAAGAGGATGGTAATCGCCTGCGGGTTCGGTTGCGGAGGACCGAACACTGTTTCCACGCCACGCAGGCCGATGCCGATTCCGACCAGGCCCAGAACGCATCCCAGGATTACCGATGCCAGGGTTTCGATACGACCGTGTCCGTAGGGGTGATCTTCATCCGCCGCTTTGGCGGACCTTTGCGAGGCAAACAAGACGATGAAATCGGTGGCCAGGTCGGACAGGGTGTGGATGCCATCGGCGAGCAGGGCCTGGGATTTACCGAGGATGCC
>Ga0164320_10000811_pt1 | contig 10784 bp, 5 predicted proteins | sample GuaBasSediGuay11_FD_113736 | JGI IMG/M metagenome (GOLD analysis project Ga0164320, IMG submission 113736) | Subseafloor sediment microbial communities from Guaymas Basin, Gulf of California, Mexico - Guay11, Core 4567-28, 0-3 cm | ecosystem: Environmental > Aquatic > Marine > Hydrothermal vents...
AAGGTGCCGTTGGTGCGATCATCATTCACACACAGCCATCAGCGGGTTACCCGTTCCAGGTCGTGCAGACGTCCTGGACAGGCGAGCAATTTGAATTGCCGGCTGGCGATGAACCGCGTGTCAAAGTGCCCGCTTGGGTAACAGAGGACACGGCACGCGAACTGATGGCGATGGCGGGACAGGATCTCGATGAGTTGCGCGAAGCCGCCTACAACCGCGACTTCGAGCCGGTTCCTTTGGGTATCACCACATCAATCGGCATGGACGTCGAGCTAAACCGCGTGCAGTCCGCCAATGTACTTGGCCTGATTCCTGGCAGCGATCCCGAGCTCAAAGATGAAGTTGTCATTTACACAGCTCATCACGATCACCTCGGCATCAGCACGCCCAATGAGGCAGGCGATACAATTTACAACGGCGCCTACGACAATGCATCAGGTGTTGCTCTTGTCATGGGCATCGCAAAAGCGCTTAAGGCGCTTCCCGAAGCACCACGACGATCCGTGCTGATCGCGTTGGTCGGCGCGGAAGAGCAGGGCCTGCTCGGCTCCAAATATTACGCGCAGAACCCCACATTTCGACCCGGCAAGATAGCGGCAAATCTCAACTACGACACTGTCAATGTATGGGGACACACACACGATGTGACCTTTATTGGCCTCGGCAAGTCAACCGTGGATCAACTCACCGAGTTGCTGGCTGCGGAGCAGGGTCGTGTCGTCAAACCTGACCAGTTCCCGAGCCGCGGATCGTTCTACCGCTCCGACCAGTTCAGCTTCGCACGAATCGGTGTGCCGGCTGTTTATCTCGACCCTGGTATGGATTTCGTTGACCGGCCACCGGGTTGGGGTAAGGAGCAAGTCGACCACTTCACCGACGTCAACTATCACCAGCCCTCGGACGAGTACGATCCGAGCTGGAATCTGGATGGCATGATCAGCGACGCGCAGCTCGGCTTCTGGTTAGGCCTTGCTGTTGCGAACGCTGACGAAATGCCGTCCTGGAACGAAGGTGATGAGTTCGAAGCAACGCGACTTGAGGCGCTCGCTGCCGAAGAAGAATAGGCTCGCCGTAGCTAGCTGCTCCGCACCACCAGGATATCGCAGGGCACGTGATCCAGTACGTGCTCTGCGGTACTGCCGATGATGCGCCGTTGAAGGCCGCTGCGTGCAACGGCACCCATCACGACCACGTCGGCATTTTGTGTTCGGGCAAACGCCGGCAGAATGTCGCGGGTGCGCCCTGGCAGTAAGTGAAGGGCCCCGGCATCGACATCGTTCCTGGCTGCCAGTGAATCCAGGTGGCGCCGATGTTCGTCACGCATTTTCTCTTCAAGCTCGCGGACGGGCACTTTCATCGGTTTGAATGCGAGTTTCGCGAATGAGCTCACTTCCTCAAGCCGTTCATAAGCGTGCAACAACAGCAATTTGCCTCCACATTTCTCGGCAAGAGACTTCGCGGTATCGACAATCACCTGAGTGAGCACACCTTTCTTATCATGCGGATGCATTGGATCTACAGCCGCGACAATGATCGGGGTACTGTCCCAGTGGTTTGGCTTGGCCAGCCAGAGTGGGAAATCAAGTTTACGAATTAGCTGCCAGTCGTTAAACGTAAACGTCGCCCGTTCTGCGGGGCTGTGATACACCGTGCCCTTGACCACGAGCAGGGGCTCACAGTCCAGTGCCTTTGCAACCATCGCATCACTGGCCGGGCGGTCCTGAATGACCGAGGTCGAGATATTCAGACCCATGTCCGCGATTGCCGCAACAATTCGATCGAGTTCTTCTTCCTGCGCCTGTCGAACTGTATCGGCGATTTGTTTTGAGTCCACAGAGATCATGAAACTGCTACGCAGAAAACTGACCGTTGGGTCGCTCAAAACGAGCTCAAGATCGGCGTCGTAGAATTTGGCAATCCTCGCGGCCCGTGTTGCAACCTCCAGCGGGAAGCGTTCCATTTCAACAATGGCGAGAATCGTGTTGCGCATTCCGGTCTCCGGCCAAGGCGTGTCCGACTCGGAAATAAGATTAGCGACTGGCTAGAACCCTGACAATTCGTATTTGACGTATGTCAAGCGGCAAAACGCTGGCGGTTGATTCGATTTGCTCTACACTCTGGGAATTGCACAGTCGTGCAAGATAATAATTGGGGTTATAAAAAAATGAAAATAATCAAAATCATAGCGGCAACTATGGGTGTGACGGCATTGACACTCGCATGCGTCGCCCAGGAAGAAGAAGACGAAGGACCGATCGCGTTCACCTACGCGACGTATTACTACTGTGGCGGAGGGCCATTGAGTCGTGTTGACGAAATCATCGCGGACGATGCAGACCGCATGAACGGATTCGTCGAGGACGGCACCATCACGGGCTGGGGTTGGCTGAAGCATCACACGGGCGGCCGATGGTCGCGTGCTCAGTATTTTCAGGCGGAGTCAATGGAGGCACTGCTCAATGCCTACGATGCGGTGAATGCCGATGATGACGGCGACGATGAGGCGGATGAGGATGATGCTCCTGGCTTCGGAGAGATTTGCCCGAGCCATGAAGACTACATCTGGCAGGTCGACAGCGGTTCCGACAGCGAGACGCGTGGAGCGGCCGGTTTCTCTGTTTATTACGTTTGCGACATCAACAAGGAAGAACGCGCCGGCGAAATCGTTGACGAACACATGGCACCAATTCTCAACGGCTTTGTTGAGGGCGGTACGCTTTCTTCATGGGGTTATTCGACGCACGTCGTTGGCGGAAGATTCCGCGCCTTACAGACGATGACAGCGCCGGACATGCAATCACTGATGGCAGGTCGCGGCAAGGTGATTGAGGCGGTCTACGCTGAGGATAGCGAGGCCGGCGAAGAGTTCTCCCAGATTTGTGGTCCGCACGTAGACTACATGTGGAATATCGGAATCGAAAAGTAAGACGACACCAGTCGTAGAAAGTAAGAGAGCCGGGCATTGCCCGGCTCTTTTTTTGTATTCGTTTTTTGTGCGCCTACGAGCGCTTGAAGCGACCGAAGAATCCGCCTTTGCCGTCATCGTCATCGTCGTCACCGTCATGGATTTCAGGCGGGCGTACATTCAGTGCTGCCAGTGTCTGCGTCATCGATGTGTTGATTTGGTCCTCAATTGATTCTGGTTGCTCAAACGCCGGTGGCGGTTCGACACTTGCCGTGGGCATCGCTACAGGCTCGGGTGCATGAGCAGAGGGAGCCGCATTCAATGCTCGAACAGTTGCGAGTCGCTGCGAAGCCGATAGGTCCACATGGCCCGTCACTCCGTTGGGCATCGTTTGGAGTTCGACATTGAGTTCGGGAGTCTCTTCGGGTTCGTCGATGGATACGGGCGGGGCTTCCTCGACCTCAGCCTCAACCTCAGCCTCAATCTCAGCCTCAATCTCAGCCTCGACCTCAGTCTCGAATTCGACCTCAAGCCCAGCTTCGTCCGTATCGTCATTGGCTGTTAGTTCAGGCGGCGCGTTTGCGGCCACCGCGGCTGCCATCATGCTGAACTCTTCGCCGAACAGCGTCTCGGCCATCTTGTCGTCACAATCGTCGATTGTCTTGGCTTGAGCCAGGTTCGTCGCAATCTGCTCGAGTTCGGCATCCTCCTTGCGAGCTTTCGCTTCATCTTCAGGGCTTATCACAACTTCAGGTTCAGGCGGTGGTTCGACGATTGGTTCGGGTTCGGAAGCTGCAACCGGTTCCGGTTCCGGTTCCGGCTCAGGTTCAGGCTCAGGCGCGGGTTCCGGAATTACGACTGCAACCGGCTCAGGCTCAGGCTCGGGTTTTGCGACTGCAACCGGCTCGGGCTCAGGCTCGGGTTTTGCGACTGCAACCGGCTCAGGTTTGGGCTCGGGTTTTGCGACTGCAACCGGCTCAGGCGCAGGCTCGGCGGTGACTGGCTCGCGATAGGCGGCCGGCTCAAAGGCTGGAGTCGTCATATCCTGAAGAATCGGCAGGTCGGTGATTGTGTCTGAGGATTTGTTCAGGTCGACCTGTAGGTCGACCTGTAGGTCGGCCAGAGAGGCAGCAAGCGCGGCAGCCTCGAGCTGTGCCTCGACTGATTTTTGGGCCTTTGCTTTCGCCTTCGCTTTCTCTTTCCTGGCATTCGCCTCAGCGAGTATTACGGCCGTTGGGCGATCGTCGAGAAGCGGGTGTTCCTCAGCCTTCCTCGCTGCCTCGGCCGCAGCGCGCTTCTCCGCCGCCGCCCTGGCGATTTTGGTTGCCTTGTCGACCTTTGTCTGAATTTGGCGGTCCAGGGTGATCTCTGGCACCAATTCCGGAATTTCTTCAGTTGTACTTTCCGCGCCGGAGTCGCTGTCGTCATCGGGTGCGAGCCCTTGGGCCACCGCCATGGCGTGCTCAAGTGCATCCAGATCCGGACGAAGCTGCGCCAATGTTGGGTCGCGCTCCCACGCCGGCACTTCATCTTCTGACGCCTCGACTTGCGCGGCCTCCAGATTATCCGCAAGCGCACCGCCATCACTGCTCGAGAGTGTTGGCAGGCCCTGCTCGGTCTGTTCGAGCGTCAGTTCCGGAACTTCAATCGGCTCGGGATCTACTGCTGGCGCTGTCGGCTCGGCTGGTCTTGCCAGAGCAGGTGCCAGTACTTCGAGATCTGGCAATGTGTCCTGTATGAGCTCCGGAACCTCGTCATCAACCGTGGCTGGCACTGGGTCCTGGGCCACGACTTCGGGGACGGGTTCCGGAGTCGGCTCAGGCGCTGCCACTGGTGCGGCGGCGGGAGCGGGCGTTTCCTGGTTTGGATCCAGCCTGTATTCTTCACTGGCAACCAGTTTGATCTGGGCGACGTTGACGCGTTCGAGTTTGTTCTCGACAGCCGAGATCAGCGACGATTCAACGAGGTTATTCGCCATACGCGGTATGCCACCGCTGAGTCGATGAAGTACATCGGCACAGCCGTCCTCGAATACGGCATCAAATTCGTTGCCGGCGAGGCGGAAACAATGTTTGAAATAGCCCATGAGTTCGCTGACGCCGAACGGTGCGATGACTTGCTTTAGCCTGAGGCGTTGTCTGAGGCGGGCCAATCGTGCCGCCTGCAGAACCTCATTAGCCCCGTCGTCTCCCATCAGGACGACATTGGCACCTTCTGACACGCCGGCATCCGATGCAGTCAGTGCTTCGAGCTCCGACAGTGCATCGACGCCAACACAGGTAACGTCTTCAACCACGAAAAATACGCGCGTTCCCTCATCGGCATGTTGCTTAATCAAGCGTCTGAACGTCGTGAATCTCTGCACGGTCCCAGAGGGCAGCTCAACGCCCATTTCTTCGAGCAGCAATTCCAGCATCTCGTCATGACCGAGCTGCATGCGACCGATTGTGACGATGACCTGTTGCTTGCCGATAGCGTCGAGCGCGCGCCGCACGATGGTCGTTTTACCCACGCCAACCGGCCCATTTACTGCGACAATTGCGTCCGGCGCCGAGAGGGCTTTCTTTAACCCGGCCATAGCCGTAGCCGTCTGGGGTCCGACGAATACGTCGGAACCCTTGGCCAGGGCTCTGAATGGCCGTTTGTTCAGGCCAAATTGGGTCTCGTACATAACCTATCCGATCCGAGTAATTGCCGGGGCATTTCACGTAACATGTGGTTCAAACAGCAGTTTGGGGCCAAAAAAGCCGAATTTCATGGAGTTAGGTCACAAAAAGCGTATATTTCGGCAGGTTTGATAAAGGCTATTTCCCGGTTTGGGAACCTCGCCGCCCGAATCGACTCGAAGTTTAAAAAATAACGTTTAATAATCATGTACTTGAGGAATTTTCATGCAGTCTAGGTGGAAACGTGTGCTGTTGATCGTGGCGATCCTCGCTGGCGGCATCGTTGCGTCGCTCGCGATGTCGACGCTGCGCGAGCCGCCGGCCAAAAAAGAAGCCGAGAAGCTCGATATGCTCGTGGTAGTCCAGGTCCTTCATCCAATGACCGCGAATTTCTCGATTCAAAGCCAGGGAACGGTTCGTCCGCGTACCGAAACGGTCTTGAGTGCCGAGGTCTCCGGCACCATCGTTGATATATCGCCGAAGTGGATGGCTGGCGGTGTGTTCGAGAAAGGTGAAGTCCTGATGCGAGTGGACCCGACCAACTACACGGTCGCAGTCGACCAGGCCAAAGCCCTGGTAAAACAACGCCAGATCGAATTTGACGGGGCAGAGAAGCTTCTGAGCCAGGGGTATCGTGCCGAGTCAGAGCATGCTTCGGCCGCCGCCGCTCTTGCGTCGGCTCAGGCCGAGCTGGTGCGAGCCAATCGTAACCTCGAGCGCACATTCGTTCGCCTGCCGTACGCCGGGATGGTACGCAGTAAGGAGGCCGACCTGGGACAGTTTGTGAATCCGGGCACGCGCGTTGGCGTTGTATTTGCGACCGACTACGCCGAGGTCCGGTTACCCGTGACCGACCAGGATCTCGGTTTCCTGGACCTGCCTGGAGCCTTGGACATTCGAGATACCGGCGCCGGGAAAGGGCCGGAAGTAGAGTTGACAACAGTTACCAGGGGTAAGAGCACGTCCTGGACAGCACGCATTGTTCGGACCGAGGGTGTCGTCGACGAGAAGAGTCGTGTGACGCATGCGGTCGCAATGATTGCGGACCCCTACCAGCTGTTGGGTGATGACAACGTTCTGCCAATGGGGACCTTCGTGAGCGCGACGATCGTTGGTACTCGTCGGGAGGGCGTCTATCGTGTGCTGCGCTCGGCTTTGAAGGGCGCCAATGAATTATTGTTCGTGGATGATGAAGATGCGATCCAGATACGTGCTGTCAATATTGTTCGCAGTGATGCTGACTATGCGTATATTGAGGGTGGCATTGAAGAAGGAGAGCGCATCATACTGACAGCGGTCGAGTCTCCAGTGAGCGGAATGCGCGTTCGAACGCAAGTAGCTGGAGAATAGGCATGCGGATCAGGCCCCAGTCGAGCGAGAGCGGAATTATTGCGTGGTTCGCTGCGAATCACGTTGCGGCAAATCTACTCATGCTGTTCATCATTGTTGCCGGTGTGATTTCGTCGTTCTCGCTACGCAAGCAGACTACGCCAGAGTTTGAGTTCAATAACGTCAACATCTCGGTGCCGTACCTCGGCGCTGCGCCCCAGGAAGTCGAAGAGGGCGTCGTTGTAAAAATTGAAGAGGCCATTCAGGACGTCCGCGGTATCGTAGAGATCAACTCGCGCTCGCGTGAGGGCATCGGAACCGTAACGGCCGAGGTTAGCCGCGACGAGAATATCGACGATGTCCTGAACGAAATCAAGACTCGCGTCGATGCAATTTCGACATTCCCCGCCCTGACTGAAAAACCGATTTATTCCAAGCAGGATTTCATCATTCCCGTCGTGTTTGTGACGATTCATGGTGACATCGACGAGTTCACGCGCAAAGGCATTGCACAGGACGTGCGCGATGAATTACTGCAGATGCCTGAGATTAACCAGGTCGATTTTCTTGGCGATCGCGACTACGAAATCAGCATAGAGGTGTCTGAGCTAACGCTACGGCAATACGGCCTGACGATGTCAGAAGTTTCGCAAGCCGTTCGGAATTCGTCTGTTGACGTGCCGGGAGGCACCATTCGCACGAGAGGTGGCGATATTCTCCTCCGCACGGAAGGTCAGGTTTATACAGGTCAGGAGTTTGGTGACCTGGTATTGCGGACCTACCCCGATGGCACACGCTTGCTGCTCTCGGATATCGCGAATATCAATGATGGATTCGTAGAGACTGATGGATTCGGGCGTCTCGACGGCGAACGCTCGGCGACTCTGAATATCCAGGCAAAGGGGCAACAGAACGAACTGGAAACGGCGGCCGCTGTGCGCCGCTATGTTGAGGAAAAACGCGCGACTTTGCCCGACGGTATCAAGATGAGCATGTGGCTCGATAGATCCATTTATCTCGAGGAGCGCCTCGAGATGATGACCAGCAATATGCTGCAGGGCGCGATTCTGGTTCTAATCTTGCTGGCACTGTTCCTGCGCCTGAAAGTCGCTCTGTGGGTCATCATAGGTATTCCGATCACATTCCTTGGCACGTTGTGGCTGATGCCATACGGCCCCTGGCCGACGACCATCAATATGATCAGCCTGTTCGGCTTCATCATCGTTCTCGGCATCGTCGTCGATGACGCGATCATCATTGGCGAGAGTATCTATACGAAGATCCGCGAAGACGGGCACACGCTCGACAATGTCGTAAAGGGAGCACGACGGGTCGCAGTGCCGGCGACATTCGGCGTACTGACGACGATCGCCGCGTTCGCGCCAATGCTGTTTGTCGGTGGCATGCCCGGTCCGTTTCTCGAGGCGATGTCGGTTGTCATTATTCTGTGCCTGTTGTTTTCGTTGGTCGAATCAAAGTTGATCCTGCCAGCGCATCTTGCGCAGGCGAACATCCCGGAAGTCGACGAGGATGATCTTTTCCGCCCACAACGACACATTGGGTACTGGGAGAGCCTCCCAAGGTTTTTCCTCAAGATTCAACGTCATGTGCAGCATGGCCTGCATCATGTTATTCACGAGTGGTACAAACCGGCGCTGGAGCGGGCCGTTGATAATCGTGGCGTAACAGTGGCGCTGTTTGTCGCATTCCTCATCATGACATTCGGCTTGCTCGGCGGAGGTATCGTTCGATTCGTCCTGTTCCCCGAAGTCTCGACGGACTTCGTGCGTATGGACCTGACGATGCAAGCTGGTACCGCACCGCAGACGCGGAATGAAGTTGTCGATCGCATTGAGGGCGCGCTGCTCGGTTTGAACACGGAATACGTGGCGGAGAATCCGGACAGCCTGCCAATTATCTCGCATCTCAGTACCTTCGGGCAGGGCGACACGGCGGCCTCGATGATCGTTGAGATGCCGCGCTCATCAGACCGGCCATTTGAAGGGGCGGACATCACGGGTATGTGGCGCGACCGCGTTGGGGAAATTCCCGGTATCAAGGACATCACATTCAGCTACATGCAGCATCTGGGTGGAACGCCGCCACTTTTCTTCAGGCTGAGCGGTGAAAACTACGACGAGATCATGCTCGCTGCGACCGAATTGCAGAACGAACTCAGGAATTACGACGGTGTCTTTGACATCAATAACTCTGCGATGAGCGGTGCGGAAGAAATCCGGCTGGCCATCAAACCGCAGGCAGAGGCGCTGGGCATCACAATGTCCTCACTTGGCAGGCAGGTAAGGCAGGCGTTTTACGGCGAAGAGGCGCAACGTATTCAACGCGGGACGGATGAACTTAAGGTAATGGTGCGGTATCCGATTGAAGAGCGACGCTCGGTTGCGGATCTGGAGAACATGATGATTCGTACGCCTGCCGGTGACGAAGTGCCATTTCATTCAGTCGCCGAATTGTCGTTCGGGCAAAGCTACTCGAATATCACACGCCTGAATCGCATCAGGACGATTACCGTTTCGGCCGATATCGATCCACTGGTTGTAGAGCCGGGCGGGGTCATCAGCGATCTCCGGGATACCTACATTCCTGAGCTACTCGAGAAATATCCGAGCGTAAGCTATGGGCTTGAGGGCTCGAGCCAGGAACAAGCCGAACTCATAAACAACATGACCGTTGCGGCGATTGCTGCGCTGTTCCTGATCTATGCGTTGATCGCAATTCCACTGCATTCGTACTCGCAACCGCTTGTCATCATGTCCGTCATTCCGTTCGGTGTTATCGGTGCGGTCATCGGTCACCTGCTAATGGGCAAAGCCATCAGCATGTTCTCACTGTTCGGACTGATTGCACTCGCGGGTGTCGTCGTCAATGACAGCCTGATCATGATCGACTTTGTGAACAAGGCGAGAGAGGCGGGCGCCCCACTCAGACAGGCAGTTATTGATTCAGGCACTCGTCGATTCCGTGCAATCTTCCTTACATCGATCACGACAGCAGCCGGGTTGATGCCGATATTGCTTGAGAAGAGCACGCAGGCATCGTTCGTCATTCCGACCGCAATATCGCTGGCATTCGGGATCATATTTGCAACGGTCATCACCCTGTTCCTGATCCCGTCGCTGTACATGCTCCAGGCAGACGGGTTCGCCAGGATGCGTCGTATCCGCAATTGGTTCTTCGGTAAGCCACCAACATCTGGTTCGTCCGAGACGGCCTGATTTCGGCGTCTGCGACAGAGAAAGACGTGCGCGATGGCGTCATCGCAGGCCTTATTGCGTACACGCTCTGGGGCATTTTGCCGATCTACTTCAAGCTCGTTGAGTCAGTTTCGTCAACCGAGGTATTGCTGCACCGGATCATATGGGCCATCCCGTTCGGTGCTCTGATCATCCACCTGCGCGGACAATGGCCGGAAGTTGCCAAAGCCATCAAGCATCGGCAGATGCTTCTTTGGCTGACATTGACCGCAGTCTTGATCGCGGTCAACTGGTATGTCTACATCGTTGCCATACAGACCGACCGCATTTTCCAGGCCAGCCTCGGGTACTACATCAATCCGTTGATCTTCGTTGTTGCCGGCGTGTTCATATTTGGCGAAAAACTCCGTGGCATGCAAACAGCTGCGGTGGTACTGGCCGCGATTGGCGTGCTGGTGCTGAGCTTCAGCGGCGGCGAGATTCCGGTGATTTCGTTGTTCCTTGGAACCTCATTCACGATTTATGGCGTCATACGAAAGCGTGTTGTGATCGGCGCCATGCCCGGGCTGTTCATCGAGACACTGGTGCTCGTACCCATCGCTCTGATCTGGCTGGGCTGGATGTTTGGCAACGGCCAGGCCGAATTCGGACACGCCGGTCCGGGCATCA
>Ga0164320_10000812_pt1 | contig 10783 bp, 14 predicted proteins | sample GuaBasSediGuay11_FD_113736 | JGI IMG/M metagenome (GOLD analysis project Ga0164320, IMG submission 113736) | Subseafloor sediment microbial communities from Guaymas Basin, Gulf of California, Mexico - Guay11, Core 4567-28, 0-3 cm | ecosystem: Environmental > Aquatic > Marine > Hydrothermal...
AGTCTTCTCCTTTCGGTGTAGTGGCCTTCCAGTTTACCGCTTCGGCGGTGAGCTGGAGGGGAAGGCTCAATGAGTATCAAACGCATGCAGTCGGACGCGGCAGAGCCGCGCCGCTGATGCGAGCGTTATGTTTCAATTTCATCACCAGTCTATTACCAGGACTATTTAAATGAAGAAATTGCTAGATCTTAGTCATACGATAGAAGATGGATTAGTAACTTATAAAGGGTTACCAGCTCCAATAATTTGCGACTACCTGAGCAGGGAAGATTCTAAAAAGCATTACGCAGAAGGAACAACTTTTCAGATTGGGAAAATTGAGATGTGCTCCAATACAGGCACATATATAGATTCTCCATTCCACCGTTATGAAGATGGAAAGGACCTTTCTCAACTTAATCTGGAATCATTGGCAAGCCTCGAAGGGGTAAAGGTTGTGGTTGATGAAGGAGTCACGACCATAGACAAAGATGCATTCGTCGATCTCGATGTTTATGGCAAAGCCGTTTTAGTACAAACTAATTGGTCAAGAAATTGGAATACTGAGAAATATTTTGAAGGGCATCCATTCCTTACCGAACAAGCAGCACTATATTTGAAAAAAAACAAAGCTAAACTTGTCGGTATCGATTCGTTAAATATTGATGACATTAGTGGTAATGAGCGCCCCGTCCATTCGACGCTTTTAGGAGCAGAAATACTTATTGTTGAGCATATGTGTAATTTGCATAGTGTCCCAGTCAGCGGATTTACATTCTATGCTGTGCCAGTAAAGGTTAAAGGTTTTGGCACGTTTCCGGTTCGGGCCTTTGTGGAAGTAGAAACATAACAAACACATGCAGTCGGATCTCCGCAAGCTGCGCTTGCGTCGACCGCTGATGTGAGCGTTATGTGGTACGCCCAATAGTAAGGAGGGTTAAATGGGAGACAGCGAGACAGGCCAGGTTTCAGAAGAAGCTGCGAAGGTATACGAAGAGGTATATCTTCCCGCACTCTTCCAGGAATGGTGCCCCCTGGTGCTACAGGCGGCCAATGTCACATCAGGACATCACGTTATCGATGTTGCTTGCGGAACAGGAGCCCTCGCTATTGCTGCAAACGACTATGTAGCCCCTAAAGGATCAATCGTTGGGATTGATATCAACGAGGGAATGCTAAATATCGCCAGATCGAAATCATCTTCTGTTGAATGGCTAAATGCACCTGCTGAAACATTACCTTTTAATGACAATCAATTTGACTGCGTTGTAAGTCAGTTCGGCCTTATGTATTTCGAAAATCAAGACTCTGCAATTCGAGAAATGATGCGAGTCCTGCGCCCCGGAGGATCACTTGCGCTTGCTGTATGGGACGGGCTTGCGAATAATCCCGGCCTCGCTGCCGAGGAGTATCTATGGCAGCAAGTTTTTGGTGGCGAAGCGGACAAAATTCCCTATCGACTGGGTGATAAAGTAGTGCTCGAAAATCTGTTTGAGAACGCAAATGTCACCGACATTCAAATAAAAACTCACCAAGGAACCGCAGTTTTTGATTCCATCGAAAGCTGGATTCATACTGGGGCAAAAGGTTGGACCGAGGATGACTCGATAGACGATGAACGGCTGAAACTTCTACTCGATGCAGCCGAAAGAGAGCTCTCTGATTTCAGAACCACGCAAGGTAATGCCGCTTTCCATACGTCTGCACATATCGTTTTAGCTAGGAAATAATCTAGTGATACATCAGAACCGCCTAACAAGGCGCTGCAGTCGGACAAAATGCCCGCTACGCGTGCATTTTGCCGCTGAGCGCAGCGTTAGCGGAAATCCTATCTGATGACAAAGTGCACACAATCGTGCTATTCTCCCCTGAATGAAAATCTACAATTGGAATGCGGAGAAGAACGAACTTTTAATAGTTGATCGAGGAATATCCTTCGAGGAAATTGTTTTCTACATTGAAAACGGTGGAATGCTTGACGAAATAGCACACCCTAACAGTCAAGACTATTCCCATCAGCGAATTTTTGTTGTAGCAGTCGAAAGCTACGTCTATCTCGTCCCGTATGTTGAAAGTGAAGACGAAATATTTCTTAAGACGATTATTCCCAGTAGGAGATTCACAAAGCTCTATCTTGGAGATGACACATGAAAAACCAGAAATTAAGTAAAGAGGAGAAACAACTTCTTAAGGCAGTCGAATCCGGCGAATTTGAGTCTGTTCTCACAAAAAAGCGCAAAGCCGAACTGGTCACTGCAGCCAAGGACACTGTGCGGAAGGACAAACGAATTAATATCAGAATTTCTAATCGCGATTTAAAGGCGGTTCAGTTGAAGGCATCAGAGGAAGGTATTCCCTACCAAACCCTGGTATCAAGCATCATTCACAAATACATATCTGGTTCGCTAAGAGACATTTCCGCTAACAAGCGCATGCAGTCGGACGCGGCAAAGCCGCGCCGCTGATGCGAGGCGTTATGTGGCAAACTTTCGTTCCATAGCTGGTGGGCCTTCGTTTGTAGCCAGGACCGAATCGGGAATTTACTTCTGGAACGCTCACGACCTACATCAAGGGGATGAACGCGCCCTGATAGGAGTGCATTCTAGCCGCCTTGTCGTCTATTCGAGATACGTATCTACCAACGTCTGCTGTGGATCGCGTCGCCGACGACTGGGCGAACTTTCGTATATTAAGCTGGGCAGAGATTCAGGAGCGCCGAAATGACCAACAAATTCACGAAGACTGAGAATGAATTGCCACTGACAGCAAATGAAATGCAATTGATGGTTGGATCTCCTCCGCCAGACGACAAAAGGGTGACGATCGACAACTTCCTTCTCGCTCCTTATAACCGATGGTCTTTGCGACACCTGCGCGAGATAGTGCCGACTCGAAGCGTTCCGAATGGTGACTCAGTAGCAATTCTGAATGAGCAGCCCATCGATCTGTCTGGCCTAGAGGTCAGTTTCCCGGACGGCCGTACGGTAGCCGTTGGCCCTTGGCTTGAATCGTCATACTCGGATGGTTTTATTGTTTTGCATAAGGGCGATGTCGTCTACGAGCAGTACTTCAACGGTCAGACGCCCTTGACTCAACACTTGATGTTTTCGGTGACAAAGTCATTCACCGGGACGATGGCGCTGATGCTAATTGAACAAGGACTGATCGACGAAACGAAGACGGTTCGTGATTATGTGCCCGAGCTTGTGGACACCGCATTCGGTGACGCTACGATTCGGCATATACTAGATATGACGAACTCCATAGAGTACATCGAGGATTACTATAATCCAGATGCTCATATCACGCGCTTCCTTAATGCCTTAATGCCGGGCGGGGAAGGACTATACTCCAACCTGCAGGCCCTGACCGAAAAAGACCACCAATTTTCGCATGGCGACGCATTTCACTATGTAACTCCGGACCCGGAGGTCTTGGGTTGGATTATTCGCCGCGTCACCGGTACGTCGTTGGTAAGTTCGCTGCATAAAATGATCTGGGCGCCCATCGGTACCGAACATGAAGGTTACTATTGGCTCGACTTTCACGGCGTTGAGATGGTTGGAGGAGGACTCGCCATATCGCTGCGGGACGCGGCCCGATTCGGCCAGATGATTCTTCAAGACGGTCACTACAACAACAGACAGGTCGTGTCGGCCGACGTCGCTAGACGCATTAAATCAAAGCGTAATGCAGAGATTTTCACCCGTTACTATGAAGACGACCTCTCGGGGCTGGCGGTGTACGACTCTTATCACGACCAGTGGTGGGGCTATGCAGGAGTAAACGCCGTAGCGGGGATCGGCATACACGGTCAATTCATTTACATTAATTCAGACACCGACGTTGTTATTGCGAAACACTCCTCGGATCCTGAAGCTGAAGGTGCTCGTGAGAACGAGACAGCGTTCATCATGCATGCGATCGCAAGTGCTCTTTCGGGGTCAGGGAATTGATTGGTGCCCTCGAGATCGGCGAGTGATTGATAGGAATTGCGGTTAGAGCAGACGTGGTTTTCCGAAGTTCCCTCGTGTTGAGAGCCACGCTTCGAAAGGAAGAGTCGGCTCTTAGCTGCTTTCATGTAGACTTTAACTTCCCAAAGGACCGGAATGGGGCAAGAACAGATGCGTGATTGTGGGGGCCGACGATGGCCACATAAAAGGCATGCAGCCGGACTTCGACAAGCTGCGCTTGCCTCAGCCGCTGATGCGAGGCGTTATGTGGCAAGTATTCAGAAAACTACACCAACCTGAAACAGGCTAAAGTAGACGTTCAGAATCAGATTTCCAGCAGCGACTAAGTGCCCAAGCAGGCACAGGTTTCGGGTCATTCCGTGTCAGCTAGGGAGAATTACGTTGCTGTAACCCGAAAAATTTGGTGTTCGTCAGGTATGCCCTTTAGTTCATGAGTACCGAAATCTTCAAACTCGATTCCTGAACCAGCGACCAGGTCTTTTACGGTACGCGATACGAGAATATCTCCGCCAGCTGCCATACTAGAAACACGGGCTGCCATATGAATTGCTAAACCCTCAAGGGATTCCCCACGAATTTCACATTCACCTGTATGAATGCCAATTCGAAGATCAATTCCTAGCTGACGAGTTGAATCAAGTATTGCGCCGGCACATTGAATTGCACGTGCTGGCCCATCAAAAGTGGCATGAAATCCGTCGCCCGTAGTTTTAACCTCATGCCCATAAAAAATTTCGAGCTCATGTCTAATCTTTTTATGGTGTCCTTCTAGCAGATCTCCCCACTTTTGATCACCCATTTCAGCAGCCAGTTTTGTGGAACCGACGATGTCGGTGAAGAGGACTGTTGCCAATACGCGATCGATCACCGGGGTACCTGATGTCTCACCGAGAAATCTCCCGATTTCGCGCAGGATATCGTTGCTGCATGAAGCCCATGGGCTGTGATCATCGGAATCGATTTCGACCAACTGCGCTCCTGGAATGCGGTTGGCGAAATCTCGGCCCGATTCGAGTGGAGTAACTAAGTCACGCGTCGCTTGCAACACCAGCGCCGGAGCCAAAATTGTCGGCAGAATTGCGCGCAAATCCATGTCTAACGCGGCTTTGAGTAATGCCAGCGCATCCTTTTTATTCGCGCTCGAACGATAAAACTTGGCAAGCCAGTGACGGTACTGGTCGTCGTTGACCAAGGTTGGCGCTGTATAATCGATTGAGACGGCTTCGCCCCATTCTCTCTCCAGAATTTCGAACCAGTCTTCGATTTCCTTACGAGGAGTCCCATGGGGAAAGTCTGTGTCCGCTGCCCACCTGGCATAACTGCCGATCGTGATCAGCGAACTAGTGCGTTCCGGGTAAGTAGCGGCAAACAACGCGCCAATGCAGCCGCCTTCGGAATAACCGAGAAAGCACGCCTCGCCGGACCCAGCCGCGTCCATCACGGCGCGGATATCATCCATCTGTCCCTCGAAAGCCGGCGGGGCTACGCGATCGGATAGCCCGGTGCCGCGCCGATCGATCAGGATGACGCGGGCAAGACGTCCCAATGCCAGTAGGAAGCGGGCGACCCGGGGCTCCTCCCATAACAGGTCGAGATTTGAGTAAAGCCCGTGAATAAAGACCAGATCGCCAGGGCCCTCGCCGAAAACCTGATAGGCGATATTGACGCCATCGTTTTCGGCGAAATGAGTCTCGGGAGCCATGGAAGGATGTTCGCTCGAATGGAACAAATAATCAAATATAACCAGCATTCGTTGTTGGCCGTAATTACTGGATCTTGTGCTTTACATGAATCACTGCAATGTGTCGAAGTTTGCTACTCAGGTTAAAATATTGGTGGTCCGCTTTTACCATTTTGGCGGTTATACTCGAACAATGTTCACTTGCCACATAACAAGCAAATGCAGTCGGACACGGCCAGTGCCGCGCCGCTGATTTGGGCGTTAGAAGGACTAGGAGGAAAATGTGTGGGATTCTAATGACTTTGATCAGTGGCGTTCTTACTTGAGTTTAAGAACAGAGGTGCTGCTTATTTTCTTCGTGGTGTGGAATCTTAGTTTTTTGTTTGCAATATTTGTTTATGGTAATGGGTTGGACTCACCCTTTAGCCTAAGAGGGGGCATGATAATTTCTGGAATTTGTGCGCTTACGTGTGTATTTTGCTTAACTATCATATTTTCAAAATCCGTGCGAAATCATCTTTTAGAACCAAAGCGACTTCATAATTACCGAGCTAAAGATTTTTACTTATTGGCCTTTATCACTTTCATAATTTCGCTAGGAATACAGTTCTTTACTAAAATTCAAAGTGTTTAGTCCTTCTACCAAGCGCATGCAGTCTGACACGGCCAGTGCCGCGCCGCTGATTTGGGCGTTATGAATTTCTTCAATTTTCCAGCTTATTTCTTGTTTTGGAGGTAAGTTATACTTGAAAAGTCTATAAAAAGGTCTATATTTAGATCTATTATTCAATCTTTATATAGATTTTAGAGGCTATCATGAGCACCGTATCAAGAGTAATGGCTAGTATCTCTACTAGCATAACTGACTTCAAAGCGAACCCTAACGCTGTTATTGAACAGTCAGATGGTGAAGCTATAGCTGTGCTGAAAAGCAACGAGCCTAGTTTTTACGCTGTCCCTCCCGAACTTTACGAAACTATGTTTGAGGCAATGGAAGACCTTGCTTTGTTAATGCAAGCAAATGCTCGAATGAATGATGGAAAAGAGCCGATAGAAGTAAGTTTGGATGACCTATAACTTAAAATTTCATCCAGACGCATTAAAAGAATGGAATAGCCTGTCAGCGGCAGATAAAAGTTATTTTAAAAAGAAGCTAAAACAGCGATTAGATAATCCTCATATACCTGGATCAAGACTTTCAGGTGGACATAACCTCTACAAGATAAAAAGAATGCGGCCACCTCTGCGCTTAACCTATCACGTCGACGATCAAGATCTAGTGGTAACTGCGCTGAGCGTGGGTAAGAGAGACAGCGATGTTTATTCTGAGATGATAAAGCGATATGAAAAAGGAAATTCATAACAAGCAAATGCAGTCGGACGCGGCCAAGGCCGCGCCGCTGATTTGAGCGTTAGAGTGCACTTATAAATGGAGGAAATTTGATGGATGATATTAATGACTTTCTGAAACGATATCGGCAAAGATTGCTTCGGCATCTGGATGCTAAAGAAAAATTACCACTCGACGAACCGGGGCCGCTACAGTTTGTTGACGAGGTATTAGATGCCTGGCCTAAGTTCTCTCAGAATCGGCAATTGGCTGAACCCAGCGCTAAAGAAAGAACATTTTGGTTTTCACTATATCAATTAGAAGAATTAGTAGAAAATCCGGTGAGAGATCAAATAGACCCATATGAAGGAATACTCATGCAAAACCTTGCAATGGCGCGAGAGGCATTACAGCAATGGAAAAAGCTTCCAGAAGGCCTATATGCAACTCGTCCAGGGGAATAATCAAATGCACTCTAACAATCGCATGCAGACGGACCCAGCAGAGCTGGGCCGCTGATGCGAGGCGTTATATGCCCGTGATGAGCATATCAATAGCATCAAGAATCTCATATCTGAAAGATTCAATAGAACCCTCTTCTTTTGAGAGAATAGAAATCGGAACTGATGTTAATTGATGAGAAAGAAGGACATAGTCACTTCCATTTATCGGGATTACGGGGCAAAGCCTTTCAACCTCTGTATTATTGAGCGAGGAAGGTTTTGCGAAAGGAATAACAAGCCTGGTATTTAGATCAGATAGCAATGAATTTTGTACATCCACAAAATATGGATACGCGCTCTTGGATCTTTTATCTTGGTTTTTGTAGACCGAAAATTGCGGCATTACAGTTCACGATATGTATCAGAAAATAACCCATTCTTTTCTGAAAGGTTATTCAACGCAGAAATGGCTTTTTTATTCTTCTTCAACCATCTTTGCTTCTCAGCATTCTTTAATTCAGCCACTAGAGCTTTTTCTAAAGTAGCAGACAGATTAATATTCATTTTCCGAGCCCGGGATAATAGGTCACTATTTACTGTAAGATTAGTTGGTTTTTTTGCAGCAGAAGAATCAAAGACATGAGACATAAAAGGCACCTAATACGCATGAATAGTGCGCATAATTATACGCAGTCGCGGGCATATAACAAGGCGTTGCAGTCGGACAAAATACCCGCTACGCGCGCATTTTGCCGCTGAACGCAGCGTTATGAGCGCAGTCGACATTACTGAAATCAACCATTTGATCCTGTATAATTCGAGAAATGGACATTCACTCGCTTAGTACCTCTGAACGAATTCTGCTGGCAGAGCAGCTTTGGGATAGCGTTCACGACAAGTCGGACGAGATTGCCCTTACCCCTGAGCAGAGGGAACTGTTAGAAGCCAGGCTAGCTGCATACGAAGAAGATGGCGACCCGGGAGATACCTGGGAAAATGTCAGGGCCAGGATCGAAAGTTCTCTATAAGTGGCCTACAAACTATCCATTCGGAAGGAAGCCGAAGCGGATATCGCCGAAGCCTACAAATACTATGAAAGTTGCCGCGAAAGCCTGGGCGCAGACTTCATGCTATGTATTGATGAATCCCTGGCACGAATTCAACGTAATCCCAAGCAATTCAGGGTCGTGCTGAATAAGGTAAGGCGTGCGTTGGTGAAAAAATTTCTATATGGCATTTACTACACCATAGATGAAAACGAAATTATCGTGCTAGCTGTTACTCATGCGCGTCGCAATCCGAAACAGTGGCAAGCGCGCTCATAACAATCGCATGCAGCCGGATCGCCCAAAGCTCGCTTCGCTCGCATGGTCGACCGCTGATGCGAGGCGTTATGTGGCAGGTTTCCAATTCATTAAAACTTCCAACACGAGTTAGACCATGCCCTTTCCAAAGACGATGAAAGCAATGCTGTTAACCGGGCACGGTGGACCAGAAAAACTCGTGTTCGAGAATAACTGGCCGACCCCCGACATTGATGCAGACGAAGTACTTGTTCGGGTTGGTGCCTGCGGAATTAATAATACGGATATCTGGGTTCGAGAAGGTGCTTATGGTGTATCTGATGATCCGGATGCGGTAGCCTCTTTTGGAGATAGTCCACTAGCATTTCCAATAATTCAAGGTGCCGATATAGCGGGTGTTATTGTTGGTTGCGGCACAGATATCGATTCCTCCCTTATCGGCCGGCGTGTCATGATCGATTTTGGAATTTATGCAGGCCCTGGAAACGATATCCCAAGCCACGATTACATCGGATCAGGTCGACCTGGTGGGTTTGCCGAGTACGTAGCGGTGCCAGCAGGAAATGCTCACTGTGTTGAGACCTCTCTAACAGACATTGAACTTGCAAGCTTCTGTTGTGCCTATATCACCGGGGAGCATATGCTCAGAAGAGCGCGGGTCTCGGAAGGCGAAAGAGTTCTGGTAACGGGTGCCTCCGGAGGCGTCGGATCAGGAGTCGTCCAGCTTTGCAGGGCACGCGGTGCAATCCCCTATGCCCTCGTTGGAGCCGGAAAAGAAGCAGCAGTAATTTCTATTGGTGCCGAAGCCACCATAACCCGAGGGGAAGACGAATTACCTGAGGTCGTGGCGAAGCTCACAAATAACGAGCCAATCGATGTTGTCGTCGACACCGTGTCGGGCCCCCTGCTGCCTGACCTTATAGAAATCCTTAAACCACAAGGCCGGTACGTAACCTGCGGGGCGATGGGTGGTCCAATGGTTGAGATTGATATGCGACGAATATATTTGAAAAACCTTGAAATGCATGGAGCCACTCAGGGCACCCGTAAAGATTTCGAAGCTGTTCGGGATTATATTATTTCAGGAAAAATCAAACCATTGGTTGCGAAAACATTTGCGCTGGAAGATCTTGGACAGGCACAAGAGGAATTTAAAAAGAAGGAATTTGTTGGGAAACTTATTGTGGCCGTCTCTCCATCAGATTAGCATTTATTAAATGCCCACATAACAAGCAAATGCAGTCGGACGCGGCCATGGCCGCGCCGCTGATTTGAGCGTTAACTGGCTTTTAAAAAGAATTCCTGCCCACAACGCGTATGAAAACAGAACCGCTCAAGAGGCGGGAGATAACTATGAAAAATAGCTATGGAGTTTCCGGAATAGCCGCTGTTTTCGCAACACTGCTGATATCGATCATCGGTGCTCAGGGACAGGCACTGGCGGAAGAGAAAGCCTGGGTTCTGCACGAAAGAACGCTGCCCGCGCCCTCCGCTGCGAGCGGTGCGGTCAGAGACTCCATTGCAAAGGCACCACAACCCGATGTGGCACGCAGCCAGGGGATCACCTTTAAGACGACTGAGGAATGGGTCAAGCTCATCCACGCGGCAGACGAGGCTGCCATGGCTGCAATCAAGCCCCTGGCCGAGCGTTTCAAGGTTACGATCAAGGAAGAGAAGATCGCGGGCGTGACCGTCCGCAGGGTGACACCGGCGAACATCAATCCAGTAAACCAGAACCGGCTGTTCGTCCACACGCATGGCGGGGCCTATGTAGTAAACAACGGAAGAGCAGGACTTACCGAAGCGATCCTCGTCGCCCACCGGGCGGCTATCCCCGTGCTCTCAATTGACTATCGTATGCCACCCGAGCATCCGTTCCCGGCGGCGGTCGAGGATGTCGTCGCAGTGTGGAAGAGCCTACTCAAGAAACGGGATGCAAAGTTCATGGCGCTCGGCGGCACATCGGCTGGCGGTGGTCTAGCCCTGGCATCGACCCACAAGTTGATCGGTCTCGGCATTCCCGTGCCGGGAGCACTTTTCGCGGGGACACCCTGGGCAGATCTGACCAAAAC
>Ga0164320_10000813_pt1 | contig 10779 bp, 8 predicted proteins | sample GuaBasSediGuay11_FD_113736 | JGI IMG/M metagenome (GOLD analysis project Ga0164320, IMG submission 113736) | Subseafloor sediment microbial communities from Guaymas Basin, Gulf of California, Mexico - Guay11, Core 4567-28, 0-3 cm | ecosystem: Environmental > Aquatic > Marine > Hydrothermal vents...
CTTAGCAGCGGGTAGTTGTATACTATCCACTCATTAATATAAAAGAATCTTTATATTCTTATATGAAACCATCAACAGACAAGCTGCTATTACAGTTCAAAGCACTCGCCGACCCAGTCCGAACAAGGCTGGTCGCTTTGTGTGGCGTGGCCGAATGCAGTGTGTCTGAACTAACCGAAGTGACCGGTCAGAGCCAACCGCGCATCTCCCAGCACCTAAAACAACTATGTACAGTAAACCTGCTCGAACGCTTCAAAGACGGCCACTTCGTCTACTACCGCGTTCGGAGCACCGGCGAAGACTCGGCAACACGCCGCCGCCTGTTCGCCTTGTTGCCCAACGATGAGCCGCAGTTTCGAAAGGACATCGACAAACTGCGAGCAATCCGTGCCGATAGTGAAATCATCGCAGCCCCGGTATCCGAGGGTGACAGGCTGTTACACCGGGCACTGGTCGAATTGACCGTGGCCCGCCCATTGGGTGATCTGCTCGACATAGGCTGCGGTCAGGGGCGCATTTTGAAACTACTGGCATCACGAGCTCATCGAGCGGTCGGTGTTGATATCGACTCGGATGCCCGCCGCCTGGCGCGCGCCGAATTGCTGCTGGCAGGAACACCGAACACATCGCTCCGGCAGGGCGACATGGTGTCACTGCCGTTCGACGACAACGAGTTCGATACCATCATTCTTGATGACGTGTTGGGAACTGCGAAAGATCCTGCTGCCGTGTTTGCCGAAGCGAAGCGACTGCTGAATGATGCTGGTCGCGTGCTGGTGCTGGCATCCGTTGTTGATACCGAAATTACTGTATTAAGGTCGCAATTCGCCGCATGGGCGGCAACCGCGAGCCTCCGTCTGTCCGCACCTCGGCCCATTCCTGCTAACAATCCTTATTGGTTGCTCGCAGTTGCGACGATTGCCGATCAAACAGAGCACGCGCCCGTCGCGGCTTGAGTAAAAGTCACCATTATGAATACCAAAAAACCACCCTCTGTTTCATTTGAGTTTTTTCCGCCGAACACTGCAGCGATGGAGGCCACTTTGTGGCAGTCCATTGAGAGACTTGCTGAACTCGCGCCGAGCTTTGTGTCGGTGACATACGGCGCAGATGGCTCGACTCGAGAGCGCACCCACAATGCCGTAGAGCGAATCATTAAAGAAACGCAATTGACACCCGCGCCGCACCTCACGTGTATCGACGCGACCCGCGGCGAGATCGACGATATTGCGCGCGAGTATTGGGACATGGGTGTCCGTCACCTCGTCGCATTACGTGGCGATGCTCCCAAAGATGCGGAATGCTATGTGCCGCATCCTGACGGTTACGCTTATGCCTCGGATCTTGTTGAAGGTTTGAAGAAGGTTGCCGATTTCGACATTTCGGTCGCCGCTTATCCTGAAGTTCATCCTGAGGCGCCGGACGCCGACTTCGATCTCGACAATCTAAAACGCAAGCTCGACGCGGGTGCGACTCGTGCGATCACACAATTCTTCTTCGATACTGATGTGTTCTTGCGTTTCCGCGATCGTTGCAGCGAGGCAGGAATCGAGTCTGCTCTCGTTCCCGGTATTCTGCCGATTACCCGGTTTCCGCAGATGGAACGTTTCGCCAGGATGTGCGGCGCGGCCATCCCGGACGCCTTACGACATCGTTTTGATGGACTGGACGACGATGCCGAAACCCGGCAGATGATCTCTGCAAGCGTTGCGATCGAACAGCTTCGCCGCCTCGAATCTGAAGGTATTGAAGAATTTCACTTTTACACGCTGAACCGCTCCGAACTCACCTACGCGATTTGTCACGCTTTGGGTGTGCGTTCCGGACAGGCTGCAGCGTGAGGTTGTAGAGATGGAACGTAAGGAAAGAATTGAATCCATGATGCGTGCGCTCGACGAGCGCATCTTACTGCTTGATGGCGCGATGGGAACGATGATCCAGGGCTTCGGTTTGAGCGAAGACGACTACCGCGGTGAAAGATTTGCCGACTGGAAGCGCGATCTCAAAGGCAATAATGATCTGTTGTCGCTCACACGTCCCAGCGTTATTCGCGACATACACAATAGCTTCCTCGATGCCGGTGCAGACATCATCGAGACCAATACCTTCAACTCGAACGAACCGTCGATGGCCGATTACGGCATGCAAGAGCTGGTTGCGGAACTGAATACTGCGGCCGCAAGGCTTGCGCGCGAATGTGCTGATGCGCACGCGGCCAAAGCAGGTAGCCCGCGATACGTGGCAGGCGTACTCGGCCCAACCAATCGCACTGCATCTATTTCGCCCGACGTTAATGATCCAGGCTTTCGCAATATCAAGTTCGACCAGCTGGCAGATACTTATGAAGTTGCGGCTATCGCACTGATCGAAGGTGGTGTCGATTTCCTGATGATCGAAACGATCTTTGACACCTTGAACGCCAAAGCCGCGATCGTTGGTGTGAAGCGCAGTTTCCGCAAAACCGGCGTCGAATTGCCGGTCATGATATCCGGCACGATCACAGACGCATCGGGCCGGACGCTGTCCGGGCAAACAACCGAAGCATTCTGGAACTCGGTGCGCCACGTCAATCCATTCATGATCGGCCTGAACTGCGCGCTGGGCGCGAAGGAACTGCGTCAGTATGTCGCTGAGCTCGCAAGAATTGCGGATACACATGTCAGTGCACATCCTAACGCGGGCCTGCCGAACGAATTCGGCGAGTACGACGAGACACCCGCAGAGATGGCAGAGGTTGTTGGCGAATTTGCGACCAGTGGACTCGTTAACCTGGCCGGCGGGTGTTGCGGCACACGCCCCGAGCACATTCGTGCTCTCAAGGATGTCATCGATGACGTTGCACCGCGTGTGGTCCCGGAAATACCGGTTCGCTGTCGCCTGTCAGGACTCGAACCCTTCAACATTGGTCCCGATGACCTGTTCGCCAATGTCGGTGAACGTTGCAATGTCACCGGTTCAGCGATTTTTCGTCGCCTGATCGAGGCCGACGATTACACGGCAGCCGTTGCCGTCGCGCGCCAACAAGTTGAGAACGGCGCACAGATAATCGACATCAATATGGACGAGGGCATGCTCGATTCCGAGAAGGCGATGGTCACGTTCCTGAACCTGATCGCATCGGAACCGGATATCGCGCGACTTCCCATCATGATCGATTCGTCAAAGTGGTCAGTCATCGAAGCCGGCCTCAAGTGTGTGCAGGGCAAGGCCGTCGTCAATTCGATCAGCTTAAAAGAAGGCGAAGAGTCGTTTATCGCGCAGGCGCAACTGGTGCGTGACTATGGCGCGGCCGTCATTGTTATGGCATTCGATGAGTCCGGCCAGGCCGACACAGTCGATCGCAAGATCGATATCTGCAAACGGTCGTACGCGATTCTGACCGAGCAGGTCGGGGTTGATCCGGCAGACATTATTTTCGATCCGAATATTTTTGCGATAGCCACGGGCATTGAAGAACATGCCAGCTACGGTCTGGATTTCATTGAGGCAACTCGTGAGATCAAGAAGGCATTGCCGCATGCGCTGGTTAGCGGCGGCGTTAGTAATGTGTCGTTCTCGTTCCGTGGCAATAACGTTGTTCGCGAAGCGATTCATTCCGTATTCCTCTACCACGCGATTCGCGCGGGCATGGACATGGGCATCGTCAACGCTGGACAGCTGGCGATCTATGCCGACTTACCGGATGACCTCAAGAATGCCGTTGAAGATGTGGTTCTGAATCGAGACGCGGACGGTACCGAAAAGCTGCTGGCAGTTGCTGAAAACTATGTTGGTCAGAAGAGTAGTGCCGCCGCCAAGGTCAAAGATCTGTCGTGGCGTGAACTGGCGGTCAACAAGAGACTCGAGTATGCGCTGGTCAACGGCATTGATGAATACGTCGTTGATGACACTGAAGAAGCGCGTCAGGCAACTGACAGACCACTTGATGTGATCGAAGGGCCGCTGATGTCCGGCATGAATGTCGTTGGTGATTTGTTCGGTGACGGAAAAATGTTCCTGCCGCAGGTTGTGAAGTCTGCGCGTGTGATGAAAAAAGCGGTCAGCCACCTCATTCCTTTCATCGAAGAAGAAAAAGGCGGCAAGATAAGTTCAAACGGCAAGATCGTCATGGCAACGGTCAAAGGTGATGTGCACGACATTGGCAAGAATATTGTCGGCGTCGTTCTGCAGTGCAACAACTTCGAGGTAGTTGACCTCGGCGTGATGGTGTCCTGCGACAAGATACTCGAAGCCGCGAAACGCGAGAACGCCAATATCATTGGCCTGTCCGGCCTGATGACGCCGTCGCTGGACGAAATGGTGCACGTCGCCAGTGAAATGCAGCGACTCAACTACGAGCTACCATTGCTTATCGGCGGCGCAACAACATCGCCGGCGCATACCGCCGTAAAAATCGAGCCGAAGTACGAGGGTCCGGTTATTTACGTTAAGGATGCATCGCGTTCAGTGGGTGTTGCACAGGCTCTGATCGAGCCGAGAACGCGAGATGCGATAGTAGAAAAAACACGAAAAGACAATGCTCGCCGTCGTGACCAGCACGCGAACAAAAAGCGTTTGTCACCGCAGCTATCGCTGAACGAAGCACGAGCACGCAAGCATCAATGCGACTGGAACAACTACGACGCTCCGCAGCCTGACTTCACAGGCACTCGCGTGTTCGATGACATTGATCTAAACGATCTTCGCGATTACATCGACTGGATGCCGTTCTTCAACGCCTGGGAATTCCACGGCAAGTTCCCGCAGATCCTGGATGACGCGACCGTTGGCGAAGCCGCAAGCTCATTGTTCAACGACGCCACAGCGATGCTCGATCAAATCATTGAGGATAAATGGTTAAGCGCACGCGCGGTCATTGGTTTCTATCCCGCAAATTCCGCAGACCACGACGACATACTGGTATACGCGGATGAAGAACGAAGCGAAGTTGCTCACCGTTTTTGCCACTTGCGCCAACAACGCTCCAAGGCAGAGGGACAGGCGCAGGGATGTCTTGGTGATTTTATTGCACCTTCGGAAACAGGTTTGTTCGACTACATCGGTGGTTTTGCAGTAACGGCCGGTATCGGTATTGATGAGCATGTCGAACGATTCGAGAAGGACCACGACGATTACAGCGCGATCGTTCTGAAGGCGTTGGCGGATCGTCTTGCTGAAGCATTGGCTGAGCTCATGCACGTGAGAGTGCGGAAAGAGTTTTGGGCTTACGAGCCAGAAGAAGCTCTAGGCAACAAAGAGTTGATTGCCGAAAAGTATCGCGGCATTCGTCCAGCTCCCGGCTACCCCGCATGTCCGGACCACACTGAGAAAGGCACGTTGTGGGAGTTACTGGATGTTGAAGCAGGCATCGGGTTGAAGTTGACCGATTCATACGCCATGTACCCAACGGCAGCGGTCAGCGGTTTCTATTTCGCGCACCCTGATGCCAAGTACTTCGCAGTCGGCAAAGTCGACCGCGACCAGGTCGCGTCCTATGCCGAACGAAAGGGCATCAGCATTGTCGAAGCGGAGAAGTGGCTGTCACCGAATCTTGGATATGACCCTGACGAAGCAAACGCAGCATAGAATTTCCGGCGCACTCCTTGCGAGTGTGCTGCTTCTCTTGTCACCCGCTCACGCAGATGACTATCGTGATGCGCGTGCGGAGCTAATTGCCGCCTACCAGCTGGAAGATTATCCAGCCATGCTGGTTGCCGCGAACAACGCACTCGCGGCACGGCCCGGATTCCCCGGCGCAATATTCAATCTGGCCATGACTCAGGCAGTAAACGGAGATGCCGAGGCGTCATTACAGACACTCGAGATATTGCTGAGAAAAGGTGTCGACTTCGGCGCTGGCGAGCTCGATCAATTCGCGGCTGTTCGCGAGCTTGATGGGTGGAGTGCCCACAAGTCGAAAGTTGATGCATTGCATTTGTCCTTCGGAGCTGCCGATGTCATCACGATGTACGATGATGCCGAATTTGTCCCCGAAGGAATCGCTTTCGATAATGCGGGGCAGTTATATCTCGGCAGCATTCATCGAGGCCAAATAATTCGGTTTGGTGAGAGTGTCGAGGTTTTGAGTGATCGGAATACACACTGGAGCGCATTCGGATCGCGGTTCCACGCTGACGGCAGCCTCTGGTTTGCGAGTGCCGCTGTGCCGCAAATGGCCGGAGTTGGCGAAGATGAGGGTAAAACCGGTTTGTTTCGCCTGAATGTCTCATCGGGAACGATCACCAAAGCGGCCATTTTGCCGCAGTACGAAAAAACTCAGGTACTCGGCGATTTGGTCATCGCCGATGACAATACGATCTACGCAACGGACAGCCTGACAGGTGCGATCTATCGCTACTACATTGATTCGAACGAGTTCGAAATTCTGGTGCAGCGCGGAAAATTAGGTTCGCCGCAAGGGCTGGCTCTCGACGCAAGTGGTAACTACTTGTACGTTGCGGATTACATCGGCGGGCTGTACCGCGTGTGGCTACAAGACGGATCGCTCGTAAAACTTGAAGTTGCCGACGACACGACCGCCTATGGCATTGACGGACTCTATCGCTATGGCGATGAACTGGTTGTCATCCAGAACGGCATTCGTCCCAATCGTGTTGCCGCATTGCAACTCAGCGATAACGGACTCGCGATTACGGGTAGCCGACTACTGGCAGCCAACCTCGAACAATTCGATGAGCCAACACTCGGCGTTATCCGCGGCGACGATTTCTACTTCGTGGCAAACAGCCACTGGAATCGCTTCAATCGCGAGAACAAGTTGCCAAAAGGCCTTACCGGCCCGATTGTTCTCAGGCTTGCATTGGATTAATCACAGTTTCGCGCACGCCGGGCAGTCCTCGCGTTTTTGGATCTTGAGAGTATGGAACTCGGTCGCTGCGGCGTCGTACAAATGCAGCAGGGTCGTGTCGGATTCGATGCCGGCGAAATACTTCAATGCTTCGACTGCCATCATAGTACCGATGACACCCGGCACCGGAGATAGCACTCCGTTACCGGCGCAGCTATCCATGGACTCGTCAGCCTCCGTGTACAGACAGCGATAGCAGGGCTGGCTGTTGTACTCTGGTCCGAAGACGGCCAGTTGCCCTTCCAGGCGAATGGCGGACCCGGAGATCAACCGTCGCCCCGCAGCGACACAGGCATCGTTGACCTGAAACCGGGTAGCAAAGTTGTCGCAACCGTCCAGGACGACGTCGGCCGATTCAACAGCAATCGTTAGTGCCGCATCCTGCAGACGTTCAGTAATGGCCGTGATCTTGATGTCCGGATTGACGGCACGCAGGCGTTCTGCTGCAACCTCGGCTTTCTGTTCGCCGACGTCAACGGGTGTGTACAACACCTGGCGCCCGAGATTGGTCTCATCGACCGTGTCGAAATCCGCGATGATGAGATGCCCGACGCCGCTGGACGCGAGGTAGGCTGCAGATGCACAACCGATACCGCCGGCACCGATAAGCAACACGGTGCCGGCAGCGATTCGTTGCTGACCATCGCTGCCAACCTGCTCGAGAGCAAGGTGACGGGCATCGCGGCGCAGCATTTCAGATTTACTCGGCTATGGTGACTTCGATGATGGTCACAGTGTCCAGCGGTACGTCGCCGTGGCCGCCTTTATTGCCGGTCGCTACAGCAGCGATCGCATCGACGACGTCCATGCCATCACTGACCCGTCCGAATACCGCGTAACCGAAATCGCGGCCACCGTGGTTCAGGAAGTCGTTGCTGCCCAGATTGATGAAAAACTGCGACGTTGCACTATCAACAACACCTGTTCGTGCCATCGCCAGTGTGCCGCGCTTGTTTTTCTCACCGTTGTCAGCTTCGTTTTTAATCGGGTCGCGCGTTGGTTTGGAGCTCATATCTTCTTCCATGCCACCGCCCTGGATCATGAAGTTCGGGATGACGCGGTGAAAAATCGTGCCGTCGAAATGGCCGTCTTTAACGTACTGGAGGAAGTTCTGGCAGGAAACCGGTGCTTTTTCGTCGTACAGTTCGACGCTAATGTCGCCGTGATTGGTTTTGATGGTGATCATGATATTTCTTGATGTCTCGTAATTGAAAGTGTGGGCGCCTATTTACCACTCCGGCGAGCCACTGTCACGCGGGGCTTGCCGGCAAGGTCATTATGGCATGCAATCTCGACCCAGCCGGCCGTTCCCAGGATGTCAGCCACCTCAGTCTGCTGGTCAGCTCCGTGCTCCAGCATAAGCCAGCCGTCCGCAGCGAGTATTGCCCCGCAATCGGTCGCCAGAACTCGAATATCGTCCAGTCCGTCCGCGCCTGATGCGAGGGCAGATAAGGGTTCATGCCGCAGATTCTGCAGGGCTTCGTCGCCTTCCCTGACGTAGGGTGGGTTGGAAACGATGATATCGAACCGCTGACCGGCCACGGGCTCTGTCCAGCTGCCCACGATGCAGCTAACGTTCGCCAGATCGGCCTGCCGAACGTTTTCCGCAGCGATAGCCAGAGCATCGGGGCTGATATCGGTTGCCGTGACTGTGCTTAGCACGCGCTCCGCCGCAATCGAAATCGCGATGGCGCCGCTGCCAGTGCCCAGGTCGAGTATTTGCCATTCAGCCTTGCGGGGAATCTCACGCAACGCGAGTTCGACGAGCAACTCGGTTTCAGGCCGTGGCACCAGTGTGGCCGGGCTAACGAGTAGCTCATGAGACCAAAACTCTTTGGTGCCCGTGATGTAAGACATGGGCTCGCCGTTGATACGCCGCCGCAGCAATGTCTCGAATCGGTCTTTGGTCAGGTCGTCGAGCTCGTCTTCAGGATGGGCGAAGAGGTAACTGCGCGGCATGTCGATCGTCTGGCACAGCAAAATCTCGGCATCGAGCCGCGGGGAATCACTGCTGTCTGTTAGCCGTGTGGTCGCATCCGCAATGGCAGCATCCAGTCTCATCTAGGTGTAAACTCGCCGAAAATTAGCAATGTAACTGATGCGCCCATGAACGTGTATTCCAATATTCTCGATATGGTCGGCGATACTCCGATGCTCGAAGTCACTCACATCGATACCGGCCCCTGTCGGCTGTTTCTCAAGCTCGAACTCATGAATCCCGGCGGTTCCATTAAAGACCGCATCGGCATCTCAATGATCAATGAGGCTGAGAAGCGCGGCGATATCAAACCTGGCGATACGCTGGTCGAAGCAACGGCCGGCAATACCGGTATCGGCCTTGCGCTGGTTGCAGCGCAGAAGGGTTACCACCTGATTCTTGTGTTGCCCGACAAAATGAGCCAGGAAAAAATATTCAACCTGCGCGCGATGGGGGCGGAAGTCGTACTGACGCGATCCGATGTGGGCCGCGGGCACCCTGAGTACTATCAGGACCTCGGCAGACGCATTGCGGAAGAGAAGGGCGCCTACTTCATCAATCAGTTTGGTAATCCCGATAACCCGCTCGCGCACGAAACGACAACGGCACCCGAAATTATCAAGCAAATGGACGGCAAGCTTGACGCGATCGTGCTGGGCGTCGGTTCAAGTGGCACGGTCAGCGGAATTGGCAAATACCTCGAAGAGAATGCACCACAGGTTGATATGATCCTGGCCGATCCAGTCGGTTCAATTCTGGCGAACTACATTAACAAGGGCGAAATGGGCATCGGGGGGAGCTGGCTTGTTGAAGGAATCGGGGAAGATTTCATTCCGGACATTGCCAACTTCGACAAAGTAACCAAGGCGTACGCGATCAGCGACGCGGAATCGTTTGCCGCCGCGCGGGAACTACTGAAAATGGAGGGCGTGCTTGCCGGTTCATCATCGGGCACGAACATGGCCGCAGCGCTGAAATATTGTCGCGAGCAGACTGAAGCAAAAACTGTAGTGACCTTCGCAGCAGATACCGGCAACAAATACCTGTCGAAACTGTTCAATGATTTCTGGATGGAAGATCAGGGCTTCATCGAGCGAGAAAAGTTTGGTGATCTGCGCGACCTCGTCGGTCGACCACACGGTGAGCGCGCAACGATTACTGTCGGACCAACAGATATTCTGACAACAGCGCACAACCGATTGCGTAATGCCGGATTCTCACAGTTGCCGGTTATGGACGAGGGCACGCTGGTCGGTGTCGTAACAGAAGATGCGATTATCCAGTTTGTCTACGGAAAGCCCGAACTCATGACGGCTCCGGTGCAGGACGCAATGGAATCTGCATTCATCAAGCTGGACAAAACCGCGAGTTTGAATAACCTGGTCGCGATGCTTCGCGTGCAGCCTTATGCGGCCATCATGGATGGCGATGAGTTTGTTGGTCTAATAACAAGATCGGATGTTTTGAATTATCTGCGTCGTCAAATGTGATTCGAAAAATAGATTTATCGACATTGAATGGCTGGTGAGCATATGCTACAGCCGAAAGCAACACCACCGGAGGCCACATTGTCTAACTTCATTCGAAGCGTGAGAATCATTGTTTGTCTGTTTGTTTTTGTTGCGTCTGTTCCACTTGCAGTGGCTGCGCCAGAAAATGATGACAAACCCAATATTGTCCTTGTCTTGATGGATAATTTCGGTTACGGCGAAATTGGTGTTTATGGTGGTGGCGTTTTGCGCGGGGCAGCAACGCCCCGAATTGACAGTATCGCCTCTGAGGGATTCCAGCTAACCAACTTCAATGTCGAAGCAGAGTGTACTCCGTCGCGGACCTCGCTGATGACCGGTCGCTACGGGATACGTGCCCGGCAGCGGCCTGACGGTCCTCCAAGGGGTATATGGTGGGGCATCACCCGGTGGGAAATTACGCTGGCTGAGATGCTGTCGGATGC
>Ga0164320_10000814_pt1 | contig 10776 bp, 12 predicted proteins | sample GuaBasSediGuay11_FD_113736 | JGI IMG/M metagenome (GOLD analysis project Ga0164320, IMG submission 113736) | Subseafloor sediment microbial communities from Guaymas Basin, Gulf of California, Mexico - Guay11, Core 4567-28, 0-3 cm | ecosystem: Environmental > Aquatic > Marine > Hydrothermal...
AGACAAAATCAAAACCTGCGCATTGGGTACCGGACTGGGCGTTCACGGCGGGCCAGGCACGCTAATCGTGTCCATAAGGCCGGTAGTCTCAGCGGATAACATCACCGTCGGCGATGATTAAGTCTCCACCCTGATTACGAGCATTGTTAACACGCCGATCCACTGGCCATGCCTGCAGCGCTGGCGTCAGTTCTGTCACATTTTTAAGCATCTCGTTCGAGCCTGAGACCCATTGATTCGCTATTTCCGATTGCAGGATTACCGGCATACGATGATGCAGTGGCTGCATGAAGTCATTGGCGGCCGTCGTAATCAATGCCGTTGTATTGAGCGACTCGCCACTTTCTTTGTCAGTCCAACTCTCCCACAAAGCGGCCAAGCCAAACGGTTCACCGCTTGATAAGGAAATGTAGTGCGGTATTTTGACATCGCCCTGTCGATGCCATTCATAAAACCCGTCTGCAAGAACGATACAGCGGCGATGCTTGAAGGCCGCACGATAGGATGGTTTTTCGGCTAGCGTTTCCGCACGAGCGTTGATCATCCGATTGCCGATCACAGGGTCCTTGGCCCAAAACGGAACCAGTCCCCACCGCAGCATCGTGAGTTCACGTTGCTTGCCTTCGTTCTCCCGAATCGCTGCCACGAATTGTGTTGGCGCAATGTTGTACCGGGGCTCCACCACGAGCGCCCCGTCAACACCGAATAACGCCGCCGTCGCTTCACTGGGTGAGTAAAAGGCGAAGCGACCGCACATGCTATTCGCGTATCCCCACGCCTTTCTTCATGAGAAAGAATGCTGCAGAAAACAGCAGGACAACAAAGCCGAGTAGGATCGTGTAGGCGTGCGCGATACTAATGTCGGATGTGCCGAGGATGCCGAAACGAAATGCATTGACCATGTACAGAATGGGATTCGCTTTCGATACGCCCTGCCAGAACTCAGGCAACATTGATATCGAGTAGAAGACGCCGCCCAGATAGGTCAACGGCGTCAGTACGAACGTCGGCACGATTGAGATATCGTCGAACTTCCTTGCGAACACGGCATTGATGAATCCTGCCAGCGAAAAGACGATGGAAGACAACAGTACAACCGAGACCATAATGAACGGGTGAGCAACATCGAGGCGCGTAAAGAAAAGAGCGATAATCGTCACGAGTAAACCGACCAGTAAACCACGCAGCACACCACCGGCCACGTGACCGATAATGATAGAGGCGTTGGACATCGGTGAGATGAGCATCTCTTCGATATGGCGGCCGAACTTGGCGCCGAAAAATGACGAGACAACGTTTCCGTAGGAATTGGTGATCACCGACATCATGATCAGCCCGGGCGCGATGTACTGCATGTAGTCGAAACCTTCCATGGTGCCGATTCGTCGTCCGATCAGATTGCCGAAAATAATGAAGTACAGTGTCATCGTGATGGCGGGCGGGACGATGGTTTGTATCCAGATTCGCAGGACTCGAGCCATTTCTTTCCGAATAACTGTGCGAACAGCGACCAGGTTCAGAGCGATATTCATGCGCTGTCCGCCGTACTGGCTTTGCTGTCGACAAGTCGCAGAAACAGCTCTTCCAGGCGATTCGCTTTGTTGCGCATACTGACTACCCTGATCCCGTGACGACTAAGTTGCTCGAACAGGTCATTGATATCGTGGTCGGGACCTTTTTCGACTTCTAGCTCACAGTCATCGCGCAATCGCGTCTCGAAACCATCAAGTTCGGGGGCCACGGTCAAGTCGCTGGCAAGACTCAAAATCAGGACTTCACGTTGCAACTTGCGAAGCACAGTGCTCATTTTCGCGTCTTCTATTATCTTTCCATCATCAATAATGCCGATGTAGCGACAAAGAGACTCAGCTTCTTCCAGGTAGTGTGTCGTTAGTATGATTGTCGTACCCGCGGCATTGATTTCCTGAAGGTAGTTCCACATCGATCGCCGTATCTCAATGTCAACGCCTGCCGTTGGCTCATCGAGAATAAGCAATTTTGGTTCATGAACAAGTGCGCGAGCGATCATCAAGCGCCGCTTCATACCACCGGACAGGCTGCGAGCAATATCGTTGCGGCGGTCCCACAGGCGCATTTCACGCAAATACTTCTCTACGCGTTGGCGAGCGACCTTTCCGCCGATGCCGTAGTAGCCCGCCTGATTGGAGACGATATTGCCAACAGTATCCCAAAGATTGAGATTGATTTCCTGCGGCACCAATCCAAGGCAGGCTTTTGCCGCGTCGAAATTGGTATCGATATCGTTACCGAAAATTTCGACCGTACCTCCGCTCTTGTTGACGAGGGAGCTGACAATTCCGATCGCTGTGGTTTTGCCGGCGCCATTGGGACCCAGTAAGGCATAGAAATCACCCGCTTTAACACTGAGATCAATACCCTTCAGAGCTTGGTTACCGTTGTCGTAGGTTTTCTGCAGGTTCTTGATTGTTAGGGCATTCATGACGCCGCGTATTGTAACCGTGCAGCACCCTGAGCGTTACTTCTTCTTGTCCTGCACTCGCATCGGCTTCGGCATGCTGCAGGCGGCGGCCGGAAGCCTCGCGTAATTGTCGACCCTTGCCCGCGTCAGCAAAGATTGCAGTGCAGTCAACTGGGACGACCTGCGAACTTTTTGCCGTGAACTCGTGCCATCAGAAAGCAGTCGCTCGCAAAGCATGTCGGGATCATCTATTCGTGACTGCATCAGGTCACCACGTGAACCAATTCGGTCGAGCAACGTGATGAGCGGCAGATCAGTGATCTTCTCGCACCATGACACCGTCGCGCCGCTTATTATTCGCACCGCATAGGGATTGCGACGCGCAAGTTGCCAGAGAAAACTCAGGGCTACGGTTTGAATACGCCTCAACTCAGGGTCTTCCAGTTCAGCGACTGGCAAAAAATCAGCCTGGTGCTGGTCGATCAGCACCGTATCCCACCACTCGGGTTCGCACTCGCGAAGTGAAAACAGCAGGAAGGGTGCAGCGGCGAGCCGTCCTCGCTGCGGTCCTTTCAGATCAAATGCCGCTTTGATGAAGGCTGTATTCAGTGCCAGAACGTTAGCGTAGTCGTCTGGGCTGGGCCCCGGATATTCGCTGTTTTGCTGCATAACATCTCGCTCCCGGGCCAATTTGACCCGTTTTCCTAATTTCTATATTTCGGCTTGTTTTACCATGTATGGATAGTATAGAGTATTGGCGTACGATATATGGTCGTTTTATCACATAAAGGAATAGAAATGCGATTAACTGATGACCGCTACTCAGGGGAACGCAGTCAGTTCGAACTTGCCCTTCGTATGATTCGTCACGAAGCGAGAACTCGAACGATTCGCGAATGTACCGGACTATCCGACGACCGAATTCGAAAAACCTACACGACGTATTTCCAAAACAGTGGCCTGTCCGGCATCAAGCGTCGACGCGGTAAATCGCCGCGTCAGATTGGCCGCTTCGTCAAGAATTCGCAGAACCAGATTCAGTCCACCACATTGGTCGCATTATTTTCTGCCGGGCTGCTGATACGAATTGATCAAAATGCCCGTGTGCATCCCTGCTGGCCGCGACCCGATGTGGAATTCGGCCATCGACTATGCCGCGCCTATGAAAGCTACCTGCTTCTCCATCGGGAACCGCAGTTGAGTTTTGAGTGGGCCTGGAACCTCCTGAACTGTATTTCCCAAAACGATGAACTCTATCTGGCGACGTGCAAAATTTGCACAGCCCTTTACGTTCAGGATGCTTACGCGCTGGATCAGGGTGTCTGTCCGGCTTGCGAGATCGTTGGTCAAATTCATTAGTGGGGTACAATGGCGCGGCCGATTCTAGCGACCTGCTGGCGAAAGACTGGATAACGACCCTCAGACCATGGAAAACCACAATGTATTTGCAGGAGCATTCGTCGATCGCAGTGGCGAAATGCGAAAGGATGCGGACTGGCTGAACGAGGCGCTAATCCACCCGGAGACGCGCTTCGTTCCGGTCTGGGGCGATCATTGCCTGGTTGGTGGCGATCCGCTGCAACTTGCGCTGCTGCTGCGGCATCAGATCGAGAACTACCTCGATGCCCACAATCACATTTTTCTGGGTCTCTTTCGAGGGAAGCCAGCGTTCGCGGTCGCAATTACCGCCGACGGCTCCCCACCCTACCCGGAGCTAGGCGAGTTCCAGGACTTGCGTTATCTAGGGACGGTGTTGCCTGCCGACGAGGCAAATCTCGCAGCACATGCTCGCGGACTCGTTCTCTGGCACGCCTCGCAACAGTTCTGTGGGAGCTGTGGCTCGTCGGCACGTCCCGACGCTGGCGGGAATTCTCGCCGCTGCGCGAATGTTGAATGTGGCCGGGAGATTTTTCCACGGGTCGATCCGGCAATCATCGTTCTGGTCGCGAACGGCAATCAATGTCTGCTTGGGCGGCAGACCGGTTGGCCGGAAGGACGATACTCAACGATCGCCGGATTCGTTGAGCCCGGCGAAAGCCTGGAGGACGCCGTTCGCCGCGAAGTATTTGAAGAAACCAACATTAGAGTGGCTGGTGTTCGTTATCACAGCTCGCAACCATGGCCATTCCCTTCTTCCCTCATGCTCGGTTTTGTCGCCGAGGCCGATGTCTCGGTCCCGCAGGATATTCGCCTGAACGATGGTGAGCTTGAAGATGCACAATGGTTTACGCGTAAAGAGCTGCGTTCAGGATTTCCGAAACTCCCATTCAGAATTTCAATTGCTCGCCGCCTGGTCGATAGCTGGATTGAGGCGAGAGTGGACGACTGACTATGTGCCTGCTCGTCGTTGCATGGCAGCAACATCCAGAGTATCCCCTGATCATCGCAGGGAATCGCGATGAGTTTCACGCGCGACCAACGAAAGAGATTCATTGGTGGCCTGACAGGCCTGACATTGTGGGTGGCCGGGATCTGCAGGCTGCTGGTACCTGGCTCGCATTGCACCGCAACGGTCGATTCGCAACGATTACGAATTTCCGCGACGCCCAGCTCCCTGTCGCAAAATTGCGTTCACGCGGCCACCTCGTCACAGACTTTTTAGAGGCTTCAGATTCGCCAATCGACTTTTTGACCAATGTCGACGGCGGTGCCTATGCCGGTTTCAATTTGCTGGTCAGTGATGGTGAGACACTCGCCTGGCTGTCGAACCGAGGTGGAAGTGCTCGCATTCTTCCGCCTGGCGTCTATGGTCTTAGCAACGCCCTTCTGGATTCGCCCTGGGACAAGGTCATTCGCAGTAAAGCCGCGCTCGAACAGCTCATTGAGCAAGACAAGATAAATGAGACCGAGTTGTTGCGGCTATTGAATGATCGTCGCAAAGCCCCGGTGGCCGAAATTGAATCAGGTGGGCTGCCATTCGCGACCGCGCATTCGATCAGTGCGCCGTTTATCGTTCTTCCAGACTACGGTACCCGGAGTTCCAGCGTCGCCTTTTGCGATCGCGGAGGTAGCTGGCGATTGCAGGAACGACGGTTTGATGCCAGCGGCAAGTCCGCCGGTGATACTGCCTTGCGGTTTGAGACTAGCTGTAGATTCCAGTCAGCCAACTACTGATATCGGCGATCTCCTCTGGGCAGACCGCGTGCGCCATCGGGTATTCGTGCCAATCCACAGAATAGCCATTCTCAGTAAGTTTATCGGCAGAAGTGCGTCCCCAGTCTATTTGCAACATGGGATCGAAGCTGCCGTGCGCCATAAAAATTGGCAGATCCTTGCGGCAAACTGCACGTTCGGCGTCTTCAGGGAGGGCCATATAGGTCGACAACGCCATAAGACCAGCAATGTCGTGTTCAGTTTGAAGTGCCGTATGAATCGCAACGGCTCCACCCTGTGAAAAACCTGCAATCACGATTCTGTCCGGTGCTATCCCACGCTCGATCTCTCTCACGATCAAATCCTCGAGCAATGCACTGCTCTTCAGCACGCCGTCCCTGTCAGCCCGGCCCTCGGAGTCAAGACTCAGGATGTCGTACCACGAACGCATCGCCATGCCGCCGTTGATCGTTACTGGCTGCACCGGTGCGTGCGGGAAGACAAACCGAAGCGGCAGTTTTGTCGGCAAGCGGAGCTCCGGGACAATGGGCTCGAAATCATGACCATCCGCTCCGAGGCCGTGCAGCCAGATGATACTGCCCACCGGATTCTCGCCGGTAGTGACCTCGACCGTATCGGGAGATTGCATTCTGATAACTCCAGGATTGAAAGCGGCGCAGTGTACCGCAGAAAAGGACGAAAAACGCTCGACAGGGGTTGACTGAGTATGCACATGGTGTTCAAATTATGCGCATATTTATGCGAGAAGACCGGTGCCAAACACAAATCACGAACTAAGGCGCGAAGCGATACGGCAATTGCTGCTCGAAGGACCTGCGAAAACGCAGGACTCGCTCGTTGCCGCTTTAACTAAAACGGGCTACAGCGCCACGCAGTCCAGTGTCAGTCGTGACCTGCGGGACCTTGGCGCCATCAAGACCACGCAAGGCTACGAAATGCCATCTGAGAATCGTGATGATGTCGACCAGGTGGCAGCTGTCGCCGAGCTGCTGCGTGCGATGCATCCCGCCGGTCCCCATCTGCTGGTTGTCAGAACGGCAATAGGTGCCGCACAGCGGGTTGCGCTGGCGTTTGACCGCTGCAACTGGCCTGAAGTGATTGGCAACATTGGCGGCGACGACACCGTGTTTGTCGCCACTGAATCCAGCACCGCGCAGAAAAACCTCATCACACGAATAGAGCATTCAATACGCTCTTGATACTCGCCTAGAGAACCCTTTGAGTAACGACACTTCACCCATCATTCTTGCGTTTTCCGGCGGCCTCGACACGTCGTTTTGCGTGCCTTGGTTAAAGGAGAATTATGGCCGCGACGTCATTACCGCTTGCGTGGATACCGGCGGCATCGACGCCGACGCGGCTATTGCTCTTGAAGAGCGCGCGATGGCTTTGGGCGCGATCGAACACGTACTCATTGATGCCAAACAGGATTTCTTCGATACCGTAATACGGTATCTTATTGCAGGCAACGTCTTACGAGGCCAGGCCTACCCGCTTTGCGTAGGTGCTGAACGTGGCCTGCAGGCTGCACGACTGGCACGAATTGCAACGGAACGAGGCGCGACCACAGTAGCCCACGGATGCACCGCGGCCGGCAATGACCAGGTTCGGTTTGAAGTCGCTCTGAGGACACTCAACCCCGGACTCACGGTTCTTGCTCCGGTTCGCGATAACAGCTGGGTACGTGATGAACAGCTGGCCTACCTCGAAAAAAACAAACTGCCATTACCGTCGCAAGGATCGGCCTACTCGATAAATCGGGGTCTCTGGGGTATCACCATAGGCGGTCAGGAAACATTGACCTCGGATGGGTCGATCCCCGAATCGGCCTGGGTGTTGTCAGCGAATGCATTCTCGGCACCACAAGCGCCCTCAAGTCACACGCTGGAATTCGCTGCCGGAATACCGGTGGCACTGGATGGCAACTCCCTCCCCGCGATCGAACTGATCGAGCAACTCGAAGTACTTGCGGGAAGCTACGGCATCGGTCGTGGCATCCACCTCGGCGACACCGTGCTTGGCACCAAGGGTCGCGTCGCTTTCGAGGCGCCAGCTGCGATAACTCTTATCACTGCTCACCGCGAACTCGAAAAGCTCGTTCTAAGCGGACAGCAGATGCGGATAAAAGACAGTGTGTCTGCCGTTTACGGCGACCTGGTCCATGAAGGGAAACAACTTGACCTGGCCTGTGATGATATCGAGGCGTTGCTCGCGTCTTCGCAGAAACGCGTTACCGGCGCGGTCTCATTCGGCCTTCGGCCCGGGCAGCTGTTCATCGAAGGCACGGCATCGCCACACTCTTTGCTCGCCGCCACCAAGGGTGTCTACGGCGAGTCGGCTGGCGAATGGACAGCCAGTGATGCGCTCGGGTACGCACGCATTCTGTCGCTACCCGGATCATTGCAGACGCGAGCAGCAGGGAATTGAAATGAAGAATATCGTTGTCGATAAAGTCGCTTCCGTTGCGCAGCACAATGAGCTGGCGTCGGAGCTGCGCCTTTCGCCGGATATTCCGTGTGAAGAAGGCGTTCTCATTGCCGTCAGAGTGCTCAATAACAAGTCACGATATAACCAGCTTGAATTGACGTCCGGTCGTATGGCTACCGTCACGATGGGCGATATCCTCGTCGGCGCGCTCGGGCATCGAAATGCTCTCAGAGGTTACTCCGGACATCTCCCGAGCGAATTAAAGCCAGGCGACACCGTCCAGATCCTGAATATCGGCGGTGTGATCGGAATCTGCGATTCAATAAACCCCGATGTTGGCCCGCCATTCGAATGCGAAGTGCTGGGTACCGTTCTTGAGTTTCCCTTCCTGGGCGAACGTATCGGCGTCCCGGCTCGTGCCGGGTCGTCGCAGCTTGATATTAAGGCTCCCCTGAAAACCAATGGCGTGCCGGTGGTCGCTTTGGCAGGCACCTGCATGGACTCGGGAAAAACAGCAGCAGCGTGCGCCATTGTCGGTCGACTCCGCCACCTGGGATTCAATGTCGCCGCCTGCAAGGCGACTGGCGTTTCGTTGCGGCGGGACATCCTCGCGATGGAGGACGCGGGCGCCACGGACACGATGATTTTTTCCGATCTGGGCATTGTGACGACGACGGCTGAAAATGGCCCTGCGCTCACGCGCTCACTACTGACCGGTCTCTGCGCCAGGAAACCCGACGTCATTGTGCTTGAACTGGGTGACGGTTTATTGGGCGCATACGGCGTTGCAGCCATTCTCGAAGACGAACACATACGCAAAGCGATGACAGCGGTGGTGCTGTGTGCGAATGATCCTGTCTCTGCCTGGGGAGGTGCCAAGATACTGCGCGACGAATTTGATATAGAACCAGCCGTTGTCACCGGACCCGCAACGGACAATGACGTTGGCGTGCAGCAAATTGCTGAACGGCTGTCATTGCCAGCCATTAACGCGCTCTCCAGCGGTGTTGAACTCGGCGACATGGTCGCGGCATTGCTTGGCGAGGAAGCCGCATGAACACATCTATTCAGGCAGTGGTTCTGGGTGCCAGCGGCTACGTTGGCGGAGAGCTACTACGCCTCATCGCAGCCCACCCGGATTTCGAGTTGGCGGCCGCTGTGTCCGACAGTCGGGCCGGTACGGCAGTCGCAGGGACATTTGGCCATTTGTCACAGGCACTGTCGGGAGTGAACTTCGTCGCCCGGGACAGCTGGCAAGATGAGATCGAAAATGGCAGCAGCGTCGCGTTGTTCTCGGCTGCGCCTCACGGTGCCTCGGCGGATGTCATCGCGGCAGCGCTGGTCGCAGCAAAAGAAAGACAGTGGACGATCCATGTTGTCGATTCGTCCGCCGATTTTCGCTACGCGGAGCAATCTGCCTGGGAGGCCGTTTACGGTGCCGCACATGGAGCGCCGGCGCTGTTGTCCGAGTTCACCTGCGCGGTACCCGAGCACAGAGATACAGTTTCGACGCCGCACGTCGGACACCCCGGCTGTTTTGCGACAGCGACATTGCTCGCGACCGTGCCACTAATATCCTCGGGACTGACAGAATCTGAGGTCTTTGTGGCAGGCGTTACCGGCAGTACGGGCTCTGGCCGTAGCCCACAGGCCGGTACGCATCACCCGGAGCGCAACAGCAATATGTACGCCTACAAGCCGCTCGCTCACCGTCACGCACCTGAGATGGCGGGACTCACAACTGCCGCAAGCGGTCGCAATACGACGGTGCGATTTGTTCCTCACTCAGGACCCTTCGCGAGAGGAATACACGTCACTGTGCAAGCCAGAGCGATATCTGCAATTTGCGAGCAACAGCTAAGAGACGTTTACAAAGACGCGTACGCGGACTCGCCGTTTGTCGAGATCGTCGAGGCAACACCCAAACTCAAGAACGTCGTCGCAAGCAACATGTGTCACATCGGCGTAGCGACTGACGGGGATTCAGTCGTCGTGATGAGTGTTATCGATAACCTCGTCAAAGGCGCGGCAGGGGGTGCTGTTCAGTGGATGAACAGACTCTGGAGTCTGCCAGAAACCACCGGCCTCACGGCTGCCGCTCCCGGGTGGACGTGATGCCGACGATCAATGACCAGGACGTCCAATCCGACCCGCGAATCCGCGAGATAAATGTCACGATTCCGGTATACGGGCAACTCCCGTTCGTGCCGGAGCGCGCCAGCGGCTGTGATATTTTCACCAAAGACGGCCGAAGAATCCTCGACCTGTACGGTGGACATGCCGTCGCCGCACTAGGGTACGGCCACCCTCGACTGGTCAAGGCGATTACTGAGCAGAGCAACAAGTTGCTGTTTCAGAGCAATGCAGTTGCTCTCGACATACGCGCAGATGCGGCCGAAAAACTGACGCAAGTTGCGCCCGACGGTCTCGACCGCGTGTTCTTCGTAAACTCGGGCGCGGAAGCGAACGAGAACGCCCTGCGAATGGCCTGTATGACGACTCGTCGAAACAAGGTGCTCGCTATCACAGAGGGCTTCCACGGTAGAACGGCAGCGGCTGCCGCCGTGACCTGGAACTCGGATCGCTGGTACGGATTTCCGGCAAAGCCGTTCGAGGTTGACTTCATTCCTCGTGATGACGTCGCCGCGGCAAGGGAAATGATTGGCAGTGACATAGCTGCGGTCATTTTCGAACCCGTGCAAGGCGTCGCGGGCGCCTTTGATTTGTCGACCGATTTTCTCCACGCCCTGCGATCCGAAACCTCGAAGCATGGCGCATTATTGATCGCAGATGAG
>Ga0164320_10000815_pt1 | contig 10775 bp, 9 predicted proteins | sample GuaBasSediGuay11_FD_113736 | JGI IMG/M metagenome (GOLD analysis project Ga0164320, IMG submission 113736) | Subseafloor sediment microbial communities from Guaymas Basin, Gulf of California, Mexico - Guay11, Core 4567-28, 0-3 cm | ecosystem: Environmental > Aquatic > Marine > Hydrothermal vents...
CAGCCCTTTTAGGCCAAACTATTCGATTGGGAGCGGTTCGAGGCCAATCAGATCGACCTCGTGACCGAGCGAGCGGGACCGGGCCGCGTCATAGATCGCGCGCGCCACCGAGACGTCTTGGATGGCCAGACCCGTGGAGTCGAATACCGTGGTCACGGCGCCGTCTGGCCTGGGCAGCACGCCCGCCACGACTTCGCCCAGGGTGCCCGCGATGTCGTCCAACGTGAGCTCACCCTCCGCCCAGGGAACGTTGATCTCCCCACCTGCCGTCGCCTGATGGAGGTCGTCGATGTACACCGCTGCTCCCTTGAGCGTCTCGGTGCTCAGCTCGCGTTTGCCTCGGGCGTCCGCGCCGATCGCATTGATGTGCGCGCCGGGCCGGACCCATTGCGCTTGCAAGAACGGAGTGCGCGATGGAGTCGCCGTGCACACGATGTCTGCGCCTGCCGCCTCTTCCAAAGTTACGATGCGCGCCCCCACCCGGTCGGCGAAACGCTGGGCCGCACTTGCGTTGCGATCGTGCGCGAGGCTTTCGAACCCGTCGAACACGACCCGGTGAGTGCCGTGGAGTGTGTACGCCTGCGCCCCGCAACCGATGAAGCCGACCGTTTTCGGAGCGCCGTTGGCAAGATGCTTCGAGGCGACCGCGCCTGCCGCCCCGGTGCGTAGTGCGGTGAGGAGCGTGCCGTCCATGACTGCGAGGGGGAAGGCGTTCGCGGGATCGCTGAGGACGTAGACCGCCATCACCGTCGGCAGCCCATAGCGTTTGCGATTCTGAACGTGTACGTTCACCCACTTGATGCCCGCGGAGTTCCCAAGCCGTGCCGGCATCGCGCGAAAGTCGCCGTCGTGGTCCTCGACCTGCAGGTATATCTTCGGCGGCATAATTCCTTCGCCACGACCGAATCCCGCGAATGCGCGCTCCACGGCGGTCACCGCCAACTCCATGGTCGCGACCTGTTCGACGTCCGCCCGTGTCAAAATCAGCGTTTTCATGGCCTGACCCTCTCCGGAAATCCTTGTTCGATGTGGCGCTTTCTGTATAGTCCGCCGAGCCCATGCCCAGCCAAGAACTCACTGTCATCGGCGGTCATCCTACCGGACCAGCCGCGACGACCCGAAAAGACAACTGGTGGGTCTCCCCCCTGACGACTCTCGTCGTGCTCACCGGTTTTTCCATCTACGTCACCTGGGCCGCGTTCCAGGGCGATAACTACTACGCGAACCCCTACCTCAGCCCACTCTATTCACCGGTGCTCTACAGCGATCCTTCCGTGGCAGGCGCGGCCCCGATCGCGCACGCCTGGCTGGGTGCATGGCCCAGCTGGTGGCCGAGTTTCCTGCCCGCGTCTCCTGCGCTCCTGATACTCGTGTTCCCCGGCGCCTTCCGGTTCACCTGTTACTACTACCGCAAGGCGTATTACCGGGCCTTCACCGGGTCGCCTCCCGCATGCGCTGTGAACCCGGTCGCACGCGGTAACTATCGCGGCGAAACCGCGTGGCTCATCTTCCAGAACCTCCATCGCTACGCGCTTTACTTCGCCGTCGGGTATATCTTCATCCTCTACTACGACGCGTTCATTGCACTCTTCCGAAACGGAGAGTTTGGCATCGGTGTCGGCACCGTCGTGCTCTTCCTCAACGCCACGTTTCTTGCGGGCTACACGTTCGGTTGTCACGCGTTTCGACACCTGATCGGGGGCGGCATGGACTGCATGTCGTGCGGCGAGCAAACCGTTCGCTACGGTGCATGGAAGAGAGTGAGCTGGCTCAACGCTCGGCATCCCAATTTTGCTTGGACGAGCCTCGTCTGGGTTGGGTTCACCGATGTGTACGTGCGATTGGTCTCGATGGGCGTGATCACCGACTTCAATACTTGGACGAACTAACGATCGATGAACGTCAGCGAGATTCAAACCTTCGAACACGACGTGCTCGTCATTGGCGCAGGCGGAGCTGGTCTGCGAGCCGCCATCGAGTGCAGCGCGCGCGGGCTCAACACGGGCGTCATTTCCAAGAGCCTTCTCGGTAAGGCCCACACGGTCATGGCCGAAGGGGGCATGGCTGCCTCGCTCGGAAATGTCGACCGTCGCGACAACTGGAAGATCCACTTCCGCGACACGATGCGCGGCGGGAAGTTCTTGAACCAGTGGCGCATGGCGGAGCTCCATGCGAAACAGGCACCCGAGCGCGTGCGTGAGCTCGAAGAGTGGGGCGCGGTGTTCGATCGCACCCCCGAGGGCCTGATCAGCCAGCGCAACTTCGGCGGCCACCGGTACCCGCGGCTGGCCCACGTCGGCGACCGAACCGGGCTCGAGCTCATCCGCACGCTCCAGGATCACGGAGTCCATCAGGGCATTCACTTTCACATGGAATGCACGGCGCTCCGGCTGCTCGTCGACGGAGGACGCATTGCAGGAGTGGCCGGCTATTGGCGTGATACGGGCAGATTTGTCCTGTTTCGAACCTCGGCCGTGATCATGGCGACCGGCGGCGGAGGGAAAGCCTGGAACGTCACGAGCAACTCCTGGGAGTACACCGGGGACGGCGCGGCGCTTGCGTACGAGGCCGGCGCAGAGCTCATGGATCTCGAGTTCACGCAATTCCACCCGACCGGCATGGTGTGGCCGCCCTCGGTGCGCGGGACGTTGGTCACCGAAGGGGTTCGAGGCGACGGCGGAATCTTGCTCAACAGCAAGGGCGAGCGCTTCATGTTCGACTACATCCCGAAGCGCTTTGCTTCGGAGACCGCGGACACGGTTATCGAGGCTGACAAGTGGCCGGACGATCCGAGCGCGCGACGTCCCCCGGAGCTCCTCACGCGTGATGTCGTCGCGCGATCGATCCGCGCCGAGGTGCAGGCAGGGCGAGGCTCACCGCACGGCGGCGTGTTCCTCGACATCGCGTCGCGCCGCCCGGCGGATTCGATCAAGCGAAAGCTGCCTTCGATGTATCATCAGTTCAAGGAGCTGGCGGAGGTCGACATCACGACGACGCCGATGGAAGTCGGGCCCACCCTTCACTACTTCATGGGCGGGATTCGCGTCGACGCGGATACACAACAGACGAACGTCCCCGGGCTCTTCGCGTGTGGGGAGTGCGCGGCAGGCCTCCACGGCGCAAACCGTCTTGGCGGCAACTCGCTGTCCGACCTCATTGTTTTTGGGCGCCTCGCTGGCGTCGGCGTGGAGGAATACCTGTCCGCCATGAGCGCCAATCCCCGGGCCGACGACACGCAGGTCACCGCTGCTTTTCGAGAGGCGACCGACATTTTGAACCGGGAAACAGGCGAGAATCCGTACCTGCTGCACGAGGCTCTCCAAGAGGTGATGAGCACCAACGTCGGCATCGTCAGGACCGGTGAGGAGCTCCAAACCGCGGTCGAACAGCTCGAGGAGCTCGAGGTTCGCGCGCAGAATCTCAAGGCGCCGGGGACCAGCCAGTACAACCCTGGGTGGCACGAGGCTCTGTCGGTGAAGTCACTGTTGATCGTCGGTGAGGCAGTGGCGCGCGCCGCATACCTCCGTGAAGAGAGCAGGGGCGCGCACACGCGGCTCGACTTCGAAGGTGAGCGCGACGAGTGTGGACGCTTCAACATCGTCACCAAGAAGGGGCCCGGAGGGGAGATGCAAGTCGAGAAGGTCCAACGCCCCGATCCACCCAAGGAGCTCGCTGCGATCGCGAACGCGACACTCGAAGAGCTCGAGGGAGGCCAAGTACAATGAGCACTCGCACCTTCAAGATTTGGCGTGGCGACTTGCACGGTGGCGAGTTCCATCAATACGACGCGGAGGTCGATGAGGGCATGGTCGTCCTCGACGTGTTGCATCGTATTCAGGCGCTTCAGGCCAACGATCTAGCGATCCGATGGAACTGCAAGGCTGGCAAGTGCGGGTCGTGCAGTATGGAGCTCAACGGGCGACCGGCCCTGGCTTGCATGACTCGGATGAACACGTTTGCGCCGGACGAGGTCATCACGGTGCAGCCTCTGAAGGCGTTTCCCGTCATCAAAGATCTGACCTGCGACGTCTCTTGGAACTACGAGCAAAACAAGCGCATCGCCCCATTCAAGCCCAAGCCCCGCGGCCGGGACGGCGAGCACCGGATGTACCAGCAGGACGCGGACCGGGTGCAGGAGTTCCGCAAGTGCATCGAATGCTTCCTTTGCCAAGACGTTTGTCACGTGGTGCGCGACCGCGACCGCAAGGACGCCTTTGTGGGCCCGCGCTTCATGATTCGCCTCGCCAGCTTGGAGATGCACCCACTCGACGACGACGACCGCATTCCGGAAATCAAGAAGGACTACGGCTCGGGGATGTGCAACATCACACGGTGCTGCACCGATATCTGCCCAGAGCACATCACTATCACCGACAACGGGATTATTCCTCTCAAGGAGAGAGTCGTCGATCGTTACTACGATCCGCTTGCACGCTTGGCTCGGCTCTTCGCAGGGCGTAAGGTGCGAACGAAGACTCATACGGAGGAACAGTCACGATGACAGAACGCTTCGTACTCAAACGCATTTCTACCGATGCGATCGAGCGCTCCGTCGAAAGGGCCGAACACTACCGCCTGCTCAACGACCCAGAGCAAGCCGAGAGCATCTGTCTCGACATCCTCGCAGTTGACCCAACAAACGGGCCGGCACGAATCACACTGATCCTCTCGCTCACCGATCAGTTCCAGCAAGGTGGGGGCTCCCACGGCGTCCGTCGTGCCAAAGAGCATCTCGCCAGGCTTCCCGGGGAGTACGAGCGCGCGTACTACACCGGGCTCGTGGCGGAGCGCCAAGGCCGCGCTCATCTGCTGCACGGCGGGATGGAGCGCGCGTTCGCGTACGAAGGCCTTCACGAGGCGATGCAGCACTACGAGCAGGCGGACGCACTCAAACCCGTCGGGGTGGACGACGCAATCTTGAGGTGGAACGCATGCGTGCGGACCATCGAACGGGAAAGCCTGCAGCCGCGCCACGACGAACCAGAGCTTCCGCTCGAGTAGAGAGTAGCGAACACAACCGGGAGAATCATGATGTCACCATCCGCTCTTGCACTGCTCGCCTACGTCGCGTGGGTGTTGTTGTTCGCGATCGCGATTGTCACGTTCCGAACCGGGTACGTGCTCACGAAGAAGCGCGCCGCAAACTCGTTCGCGCCTTTCGGTTCGGACGTTTCCGCGTTCTCAGGAAGGCTCTGCCGCGCGCACGCGAACTGCTACGAGAACCTTCCGATTTTTGCGGCGATCATTCTCGTCGCGCTCGTGACCGATAATGCTGGGGTTACCGATTCGCTGGCGCGTTGGGTGGTGCTCGCCCGTGTGGCGCAGTCTACGGTGCACCTGATTTCGACGAGCCAAATGGCGGTGACCCTACGGGCCACGATCTTCACCGTGCAGCTTGGTATCGAGGCGTATTGGGTGATTCAGCTTGGACTCTTGGGCTGCAGCTGCAACTGACGAGCGTCTTTAGTGAAAGTCGTGAGAGCGGTGAGTTTGGTTGGCGAGGGCCACGTCCGGCGCCCAGAGTGACTTGGCCATCAGGTGGATGACGCCGTCTGCTTTTTGAATCTTACCCGTCACGCCGAGTAAGGCTGCCGTCTTGGCGAGTGCGGCATGTCGGTCGAACACTTGCTTCCACACGACGACATTGACGAAGCCCGTTTCATCTTCGAGCGTGAAGAACGTGACGCCCGATGCAGTGCCCGGGCGCTGACGGCAGATCACCACGCCGACGTAGTCGAGCTCGTCTCCATGCGTGCAGTCGTGAATGCGCGTCGCTTCGTGGATGCCTCGTGAACGCAATGTATGACGAAGTCCTCGCATGGGATGGCCACGCGTGCTGTGCTGACTCGAGCGATAGTCCCACATCACCTGGTCGTCACTTGCCAACGATGCGAATGAGATTTGACTCGATGCGGGTTCGAGCGGCAACGAGTCTTGTACGAATCGCGACAGACTGCGCACTTGCCAGATCGCATCACGGCGGTTGAGATCGAAGCACTCAAACGCGCCGGCTTCGGCCAATGCATGAAGGCCCTTGTTGTGGAGTCGAGTTTGGCGAACGAAGGTCGCGAGATTTGGGTACGGTGAGTCGCCCGATTCGAGACGTTCCCGCTCGATGACACCGAGCCCCTTCACGTAACGCAGCCCCATCCGCACGGTAACAGTGTCAGTGTCAGTGCCAGTGCCAGTGTCAGCGCCAGCGATGACTTCCAAGGTGCAGTTCCATTGGCTTTTGTTGATGTCTATGGGGAGGACTTCGACGCCGTGGCGCTTAGCGTCTTCTACCAGTGTGGCTGGGGTGTAAAATCCCATCGGCTGGGCGTTCAGAATCGCGCAGAGGAACGCGTCGTGATGGTGACATCGGAGCCATGCGGTGACGTATGCCAGTAACGCAAAGGAGGCCGCATGGCTCTCCGGGAAACCATACTCACCAAAACCCCTGATTTGCGAGAACACGCGTTCGGCAAACTCCTCGGGAATGCCTTCGGCAAGCATACGCGGGATCATGCGCGTTCGATGCTTTTCAATTCGCCCGGACTTACGCCAGGCCCCCATGTCGCGACGAAGTTGATCCGCTTCGCCCGGCGTGTACCCAGCCGCCTCGACAGCAAGCTTCATGACCTGCTCTTGAAAGATCGGAACGCCCAGCGTCTTGCTCAAGATTCGTTCGAGCTTGGGATGTGGATAGTCGACCTCCTCTTCGCCTTTGCGTCGTCGCAGATACGGGTGCACCATATCGCCTTGAATGGGACCCGGGCGTACGATCGCCACTTCGATCACCAAGTCGTAGAACGTGCGCGGGCGAAGCCGCGGTAGCATGGCCATTTGCGCGCGGCTTTCGATTTGAAATACGCCGACCGTATCGCCTCGTGACACCATGTCGTACGTAGCCTTGTCTTCTGCGGGAACGGTTGCAATTTCGAGGGACTGCCCCTTGTGCTCACGTAACAGATCAAACGCATGGTGAATGCAGGTGAGCGCTCCGAGACCCAAGAGGTCGACCTTGAACAACGCGAGGTTGTCGACGTCGTACTTGTCCCACTGGATGACGGTGCGCGCCTCCATCGTGGCCGGCTCGATGGGAACGATCTCGTCTACAGGGCGATGGCCAAGCAGGAAGCCGCCCGGGTGAATCGATAAATGTCGAGGAAAATCCAGTATTTGAGAGGCTAAAGAGCCGAGGTGATGGGTTGTCGGCGCGTCCTGATCGAGCCCCGCCTCTTGGAGGAGCTCGGGGTTGAGGGCGTCGTCCCGATGCCTGAGAAGTCGCGTGACGGTCTCGAGATCCGTTCGAGACAAGCCGAGCACCTTACCCACGTCACGCACCGCAGAGCGGATGCGATACCGAATGACGTTTGCGACCATCGCGGCATGCCGTCGACCGTACTTTTCGTACACGTGCTGAATGACTTCTTCGCGACGATCGTGCTCGATGTCGAGATCGATGTCAGGCGGTTCGGCGCGCTCGACGCTCAAGAAGCGCTCGAATAGAAGATCCATGCGCACGGGATCGATAGCCGTGATGCCCAAGCAGAAGCACACTGCGCTGTTGGCAGCGCTACCACGGCCTTGGCACAAGATGCTCTGCTCTGTGCAGTACTGAACAATCTCGTGCATCGTTAGGAAGTAGCCTCCGTAATCGAGTCTGTGAATGATTTGAAGCTCGCGTTCGAGCTGTGTGCGAACGTCAGCAGGCACCTTTCCTTGGTAACGTGCGCGCGCGCCTCTAAACGCGAGCTCGCGCAACCACCCTTGTTCGCTTCGGCCGGAAGGAAGATGCTCTTCCGGATATCGATAACGAAGGTCATCGAGGCTAAACGCACACTGCTCCGCGATGTCGAGTGTGCGACGCAGACACGCAGGGTCATCTGCGAAGAGGCGACCGAGCTCAACGGCGGGTTTGAGGTCGTGCTCTGCGTTTTCACGGATGGCACGGCCTGCGTCCGAGAGGACTTTTCCCGCGCGAATACAGGCTAAAATATCCTGGAGCGGGCGTCGGAGCTTCTCGTGATAGAGGACTTCGTTGGCGCCCACCGTCTGCACGCCGAGTTCTTGCGCCACAGAGCGCAAGCGCGTCTCTCGCGGCCGTTCGCGGTCGGTGAGATGACGCGTGCACAGAGCAAACAGAGATGAAGGACCATGCGTCGCATGCAACACGCGCAATGTTGCGGGTGTCGTACAGAGAAAGAACAGCTCCTGGGCCTGTTCGAGGTCTGCAGCAGTGATGAGGGAAACGCCTTTTTCGCACCGAGCATGCCCGCGTGAAAGCGCTCTGCACAAATCAGCATAACCTCGCCGAGTCTTGGCGAGCGCTATGACGTGGTGTGCATTGCCTTCGACGTCGACCGTGAGTTGTGCGCCGGTCACGATACGGATTCCCAGCTCCTTGGCTCGCATGTGTGCGCGCACTAAACCGTAGACTCCATCGCGGTCTGTAATGGCAACGGCCGGAAGACCGAGTGCGTGTGCGCGTTCGACCAGCTCTTCAGGAAAGGAGGCGCCTTCCAAAAAGCTGTGATTGCTTTTGACCCACAACGGAACGTAAGCGCTCATTCAATCGAGCACCCCGTGCAAGAACCACCGCTTCCGGGGGCGATCGTAGAAGAGCCAGAGCAGGTCCCCGTGATCGGTTTCGGCGTAGTAGTAGTCGCGTTCGACGAGCCGTTTCCACCAACCACCACTCACGCGATACGGCCCGTACATGTGCTCGATCGCGTGGTTTTTCGCGAGCGACGGCCCCGCCTCGGGCTCCTTTGGCTTGCGAGGAGGAAGAGGCCTTGGACGACTATAAACACGTCGAATCATTGAAGAAACAGGAGCGGCCAACGCTCGTTCACCAAGCCGCGCATGGTGAATGGGCTCAAAGCGGAAGGAGGCCTCAGGCAAATGGGCCTCGAGCACGCGTGCTTTGGTCACCGAGTGCTCGCCGTATGCAGCGCGGATTCGGTCGAGCGCGCGATGGGCAGCACTCATGTCGCGAGGCGGTTGATGGCCGGGGAGCGCGACCTGTTCTGCATGCGCGCGCACCGTATTGGCAAGAAGCTCTACTTCCTCGACCGCACCTTGCAAGCTCACTTCATTGAGACGAAGACGGATGAGCTCGAGCAGCAACATCAAATCCAAGCTCGGTGAAGCGGGCTCGATGTGTTCTTGATGAAGAGGGGCGCGCTCCAGATGAAGGGAGAGCCGCAGAGACTGAATTGCCTCGCCGCGAGCACGCACCTGATGCAGCAATGAATGCAGAGCACCCTTGACTGCGAAGAGCAAGCGATTCTGATCTTCATCGGGCGGGTCGACTTGGAATGAGATGCGTGATGGTTCGTCGAACGCATGTGGCTGAATTGGGAGCTGCATGTCTTCGGCAAACGAATCGTGGAGCGCACTTGCCTTGGCGCCAAAACGGCTATGAAGTTCGCCTGGAGGCAAGAGGAGAAAGTCGCCCAATGTTTCGATGCCCAAAGCCCCTAAGTTCTCGTAAAGCTCACCGGGCAAATCGAATTTGCTAAGCGGCGTCTTGTTCGAGTGCTCACGCTCTTCGCCGGGATTCTGCAAAATGGTGACCCCGCCGTGGGTCATCGCGACCGCGAGCGCTCGGTGACGATGAAAGCCGACCGTCACCGAATTTCGCCAGTGTCGAGCCCGCAAATACCGATGAATGGACGTCGCCCAGTTGCGATAACCGCCATAGAGGCGTCGGAGGCCTTCGGGGTCGATGTGGAACGCACCGGCATGATCGATCGCTTCGACCCGAGGTGAGAACGTTTGAAGCGAGCTGATCAGCTCGCGGCTGACGTCCGAGGCTTTTTCGGGCGACACGACAGCAGTGTGCAGGTTCGGGAGGAGATCACGCGCGACCGTTTGACGCATGCCGATACGGAGGCGGCTCTTTTTTGTGATCGCATGGAGATGCGTGATGCGGCCATTGGGGCCTTCATCGTCGACGACGGCGATTGGTGCACCAGCCCATTGCGGCTTTTCGCGCAACAAAATTTGCAATGGAAGCATTGGTAACAGAACGCAACTCACCCGCTTCATGACGCGCCTCGCAAACCCGACGGAGCGATGGGGTTCATCGATGAAATCTCGGTTGCGAAGCCGACTTTGTCTTTGAGAACATGGGTGTGGATTTCGAAGCGATCAGCATGAAGAGGGCCGCGTCGTGGCTCGATACGCAAGCCTACCAATGGGCCGGAAGAAGGATCTTCGTACGCGCTCGAAGTGAGCAAGAGAATGCGTCCGTCGTATTGACGCAACAGACCTTGAAGACGGCCTTGCCAGTTCACCGCTGAACCAGGCGGCAGCGCATCGGTGAGATCAATGACCGTCAACCCGAACGCACCAGACCGAGCAAGCCATTCAGTCGCGCGAACCAGCGCGAACGCACCCGGCCGACGCGGCCCGTGAATGGGGATGAACGAATCGAGATCAACTCCCGCCGCCTCGAGGTCGGGAGGAAACAGCGCGCCGTCCTTGAGCTGCACCCAAGCGACGAGCTCACCACAGGCCTGCGCCCCGATTACACACGACACCGCCGCCGTCGTTCGTGCACAGGCATGCTTCCCCGAAACCTCGACCAAGCGCCGTCGAGGCAACAACTCCGACAACGGCAAAGCCTTCGCTTCAACTCGTCGCGCCTCGATATCAACAACAGTCCCAGCAGACATGGGACCATCCAATATACTGAACAAACAACCAGTTACAAGGGGGACAGGCTCCCCCCAGCTAACTCTCTGAAACTAAAGAGAAACTCCTACAAAGATCGCAGCGAAGCTAAC
>Ga0164320_10000816_pt1 | contig 10771 bp, 12 predicted proteins | sample GuaBasSediGuay11_FD_113736 | JGI IMG/M metagenome (GOLD analysis project Ga0164320, IMG submission 113736) | Subseafloor sediment microbial communities from Guaymas Basin, Gulf of California, Mexico - Guay11, Core 4567-28, 0-3 cm | ecosystem: Environmental > Aquatic > Marine > Hydrothermal...
AGGTTGCCGCGCCCTGCGGGCTCGCAATGACGGTGGTTCTTGTTGGCGGTTTCAATGACCCAGGTTTTCTTGCGACTCTCCTCCTGTCGCACTCAACCCAGATCTCCATGCAGTGATTGCAGGACAGCAATCGCAGCGATCGCAGCTGTTTCCGTACGCAGGATGCGCGGGCCGAAGCGCGCGGCCCTGAATCCGGCGATCTCCGCCTGCTCATATTCAGCGTCACTAAAACCGCCTTCCGGTCCAATGAGAAGCGTAACGGTGCCCTCTGGTTTTGTTGCAGAACCAAGCGAGATATCTGCATCCGGCCTTAGCAATATTCTTGTATTAGCGCTGGCGAGATTATCGCCAATCCAGTTACGCAATGGCTGCGGTGCGTCAATGATTGGCAGGATATTTCGACCACATTGTTCACAGGCACTAATGGCAATGTTGGACCAGTGCTGCACACGTTTTTCTGCCCTTTTGCTATCGAGTTTGACGACAGAAAATTCCGTCAGGACCGGTGTAATTCGTTGCACGCCCAGTTCAGTCGCTTTCTGCACCACAAAATCCATTCGTTCGCCGCGTGACACTCCCTGCAGCAAATGGATGGACAGTGGCGATTCGGCGTTTTGCTCGATAATTGCAGCAATATTGATCTGCACCTGCGATTTGCTGACGGTAGCGACCGTTGCCGGGTATTCCCCCCCCTTGCCGTCAAAGATGGTGAATCCGTCGCCGGGCTTGAGTCGCAATACCCGGCCAATGTAACGAGCCTGATCGCCGCCGAGCATGACATCCGTGTTTGCTGACAATGGAACAGGGCTGAATAGTCGTGTCCTGGACATGAGTTTTTGCTTGCTTCCTGGCGCGTTATACCTGCGAATGCATCGTTGACATTAAGCACCGTTACAATCGAACATGTCAAAGTGTCTTGGCAATTACGCAGCGTGAAAATATGAACGCCCCGGAATCTTCCATGTATGCCGTCAGCCCGGGTGCGGGTCTGCTACGCCCGGCGAAGCAGTGCCCGTCGCCGAATCAGGATGACCGGCCCGAGGGCATGGTTCCGGATCTGATCATTCTCCACGGCATCAGCCTGCCACCCGGAGAATATGGCGGGGATGCTATCGAATCGTTTTTCACCAACAGCCTGGATTGCGACTCGCATCCCTATTTTGCAGAAATTCGGGACGTTCGTGTGTCGGCACACCTGCTGATCCGACGCAGTGGAGATTTGATCCAGTTCGTCCCTATTGCACGGCGCGCCTGGCACGCGGGTGATTCCAGCTTTCACGGCAGATCATGTTGCAATGACTATTCGATCGGCATTGAGCTCGAAGGTACTGACGATACGCCGTATACCGATGAGCAATATATGAACCTGGCAGCGGTAATCAGCGCTATCTGCGAGTCGTATCCAGGCATCTCGGCACGACAGATCGCCGGCCATTGTGATGTGGCGCCGGGCAGAAAGACTGATCCAGGGCCTGCTTTCGACTGGTTGCGATTGTATGATGGGCTTCTGATCCAGGAATAAAGTCCCGGATCAGAGCAGGCAGGAGATAACAAGCTAACCATGAAACTACTGGCTCTATTAATCGGCCTCATCATTGAGCGCCTCGCGACGCAGTTTTTTCATCTGCGTCGATTGCGCTGGCTTGACCAGTTTATGGATTTCGGTTTCCGGCAAGGCGGGCAGTTTGCCAACTGGCCGCCATTGATTCCGGTTGTTCTTCTTGCTGTGGTGCTGGTATTGCCGGTTTTTCTGGCCCGGCTTAGCCTGGGCGATACATTTTTCGGCTTTCCGTATCTCGTTCTGGCAATTATCGTTTTGTTTTTCTCACTTGGCCCCAAGGATATTGGCGAGGATGTCGACGACTATTGTCGTGCTATTGAGGCAGACGACGAGGAGCTGATCAGGGTGACGTCGAAGGCGTTGATCGAGGATGACCCTCCGGCAGATCCGATGGAGCGCATCCGCAAGGTTGAAGAAGCTGTTTGCGTACAGGCAAACAATCGACTGTTTGCAGTGATCTTCTGGTTTGTACTCCTCGGGCCGGTCGGGGCGTGGGCATACCGGGTGACAGACCTTATTCGTCGCCGTGCGGTTTTTAACGCGACCCGTGATGATTACGCATCGAGTTCGCCACAGACGATAGAGGCAGCACAAATGCTCCAGGGTTGGCTGGCATGGATCCCGGCAAGACTCACTGCGATTGGCTACGCGATGGCAGGAAGTTTTGACGGTGCGTTGACCGCGTGGCGCAAACCGGAAGAAAGTGAAGAAGCTGGATCCAATGAGCATCATGAATCGCTGCTGGCACGAGTCGGTGTTGGTGCGCTCGCACTGCAGGATATCGAGGGCGAGAGTATCCCGGACCGTGGCATCAGAGGTGCTACGACTGCGAACGGCCTGGTTTTCAGATTGCTGTTCATCTGGGCCGCGGTTATTGCCGCAATGACCTTGTATGGCCTGTCTGTGTGAGGCGAAAGTATTCCCGGCTTGTTTTGCTTTTTGTTTGCGCTCACTGGTTATCGGCTTGTTCTGATGCCGGTCACGATTCGCAAACACAGGCAGAGACATCCGCAAAGGAAACTACAGAGCTAAGAATAGTGTCGCTCGCTCCGCATCTTGCGGAGCTCGTCTTTGCGGTCGGTGCTGGTGGCATGCTGGTCGGCGTCAGCGCTTATACCGACTATCCCGACGCTGCAGCGAAACTGCCGGTTGTAGGCGATGCATTTGGTCTGGACCAGGAACGCCTGGCAGTCATTCAACCGGATGTCTTGCTGGCCTGGAAAAGCGGCACACCTGCCCACATTGTGGATGAAATCAGGGCACGCGGTTACCGCGTCGAAGTTATCACCACGACCAGCATCGGGGATATTTCGACTGCGTTGAAACAGATCGGCACAATGACAGGACACGCGGAAGAAGCAGACGCTGTGGTTCGGGAATTTGAAAACAGTTTGCAAAATCTGATGATTGAGAATAACGACGCTGAGCCAGTCAGTGTTTTTTATCAGATCGCGACCCGTCCGTTGTACACCGTAAATGCTGAGCACTATGTCAGTGAACTGATTGATATATGTGGCGGCACGAACGTGTTCGCCGATCTTGGCGGCCTGGCGCCGTTGATTGGAGTTGAGGCAGTGCTGCAACGAAACCCGGAAGTCATACTGGCCAGCACCGATGCGGGGCCGGATGCATTTGTGGAGTGGGAGCGATGGCCTGACCTGGCCGCCAATCGCTATGCCAACAGCTTCCTGATGCCGGCGGACGAAATCGGTCGGGCAACGCCACGTTTATTGGTGGCCGCACAGGCGATGTGCGATGCGCTTGAAAAGGGCCGCAGCAATCGTGAGAAGTTAGTTGAATAGCAGCCTGATTTTGCCCGTTTTGCGGGATTCCCGTGCCGCGGACTGGAACGACGTGCGTCGATTGTTGGATGACGCTGAGTTACCAATTGATGATCTTGGCCCCGACTTGCTGGAACGTTTCCTGATCGCTGAGCTGGATGATGAGGTCGTTGGCCTGGTGGGTCTGGAGGTATACGACACTACGGGTTTGTTGCGGTCACTGGTGGTCGCAAAAAAATCGAGAAGCTCCGGGCTCGGCAAAAAACTTGTCGGCGGACTCGAAGCAGCAGCACAGGCGGCCGGCATCAGAGACCTCTGGCTGTTAACCATCGATGCTGAAAAGTTTTTTGCCAGACAGGGTTACGACATCGTTACAAGAGACGCAGTGCCTGATTCGATTCGGCTAAGTGAAGAATTCACCAATCTTTGTCCGGATAGTGCTTTCCTGATGATGAAAGACCTGGGAGGCAACTAGTCGGGAGTCCGTTAAACGCTCCTCATCAGAGCCGATAACAGCCATTGTGGTCGTAAAATTTTGCACGGCAGGAACCGACCCACATCATTAATCTGGAGAATGCTCGTGACTTTGTCAAAAGTGTTACTGGCTGGATTCGTTGTGGCACTCATTACAGGCTGCGAACCCAGGGACGTTAGTGACGCCGGGGAGAAACAGGTCGTAGCCTTTAGCGTCGACTCCCGCCCAGGACAGCCGACAATAGCTGATGGCGTCGTCTACCTGGGCAGTGAAGCAGGTACCCTGCACGCCGTGGAAATGGAAACCGGTCGCGAGTTGTGGCAATTCAAGACCGGTGGATCAGTCTTTCATCCACCCCTTGTAATCGGTGATCTCGTTCTGTTCGGGAGTTGGGACGGGCGATTGCGTGCGGCGGACAGAAATAGCGGCAAACTGGTCTGGGATTTCGAAGCCGGACGCGTTGACTGGGAAGTACACGACATCTTCATTAACGGTATCCCGACCGTGCTTGATGGGATAGCGTACTTCAGTAGCGAGGACTTCAACGTTTATGCCGTAGAGATCGAAACCGGGCGGGAAGTGTGGCGTCATTCCCTCGACGACGAACCCCAGGCCCGACAGATTCCGATCGTTGATCGCGTAGCGTACATCGGTGCGTGGAACGGGTATCTCTATGCCATCGACATCGACACCGGTAAACGGATCTGGCGTTCCACTACGGACGATAGTGGTCGGGCGTCCCTGTCGGACCAGGTGCCGTTCGTGACCGTTGTACCGATCGTAACCGAGGAGGCAGTTTACTTTGCCGACTGGGCGGGCAACCTGTTCGCAGTTGATCGTGTAAACGGCCAGCAGATCTGGCGCTTCGACCCTGGAGCTGCAAACAGTCGCCACGTCGGATCGCGCAGCTTCATAACCCTCGTTGGAGATGTTCTGTACTACTCGACGCTTGAGGATCAACACCTGTATGGCGTTGACCGGCATTCGGGGCAAGAGGTCTGGAGTATTGTGACAGAAGGTATCGCGTATGGACCGGCCCCGTTAAATGCTGCCATCGCTATGTACTTTGAGGTCCTGGCGAATGAATCGGGCGAGGGCGGCGGTATGTACATGCGGGCTATCGATATGAACACGCGCCAGGTACTTTGGAGTACGGACAACGCGGCTTCAGGGCCGACGGTAGTGGATGGCGTCGTATATTACGGAGGAACCGATGGCACAGTTCATGGCAGAGAGTTATATGGTGGTGCGGAGGTGTTTCGCCTCGGCGAGTAATCTTTGGCTGCCGTCGACTGATTGACTGAATTTGCGGCCTTCTGGGGGACCAGCTTCGACCAACTCGATAAGGTCCTCATCAATATGAAAAAAGCAAAAGCGAAGGAAACAGTCTATGAGTGAATTACCGGAATACAAATTAGACCGTATTTTCGACGCGCCACGCGAAATGGTGTGGCGAGCCTGGACCGATCCTGATCTTCTGCATCGCTGGTACGGCCCGGGCGCAGAAACAATCATCCACAAATTCGATTTGCAGCCCGGTGGGATGTGGCTCAACGAAATGAAGTGGGGCGAAAACTCCCATTTCCAGAAAGTCGTTTTTAAGGAAGTGACGCCATCTTCGCTGCTGGTCTGGCATCATTATTCTTCGACCGACTCTGACTGGAACAGCGCTCCCAATCCCATGATGGAGGACTGGCCCAGCCTGCTCCTGACGACTGTGATTTTTGAGGACGTGGGCAGTAAAACAAATGTACGCCTTTCCCAGGTACCGATTGAAGCCACCGACGCAGAGATCGCCTATTTTGCGGAAATGATGGCTGGTATGGATAAGGGCTGGGGTAGCGGATACAAAATCATGGATGAGCTGTTTGTAGAATTACAGTCAGAAAACAATTAATTCGGAGGGTGCAATGAACGATGAAACCGTTGCTCGTGTTCACTGGAGTTTCTGGGCTATCAGCGCTTTCGCATTGATCTGGAATGTTCTGGGCAGTTTAAATTATCTCTCGCAGATGAATCCGGACCTGGTCGCGTCGCTGCCTGAGACGCACCGCGCAATAATCGAAGGTCGACCTGCCTGGGCCACTGGTGGCTTTGCGATAGCTGTTTTTGGCGGCGCGCTTGGCGGCCTTCTGCTTTTGCTGAGGAAGTCAGTTGCTATCTATTTATTTATTGCGTCGCTACTTGGCACGATTGTGACAATGATCCACACAGTTGCCATTGCCAGCTCGACAATCGACTTCAGTATCCTCGAGATCGTGATAATGATTCTGATGCCGCTTCTGGTGGTGGCGTTTTTGATCTGGTATTCGAAGCTGACCGAGAGCAAGGGTTGGATCAGCTAGAAACAATTGCCCGGTAAATAATTATGGCACCCATCAAGGTTTGTGCGATTTCAACACGAACCTGTAAGTGAGTTTAACTATTTGCTGGGTGCCCCAACTTCTGTGGGGTTTCGTCTGCAACGTTTGTAATCGAAAAGGGTCAGAATCTGGCAAGTGTTGCAGCAATCTGTATTGAGCAAAGGGATCGCAATGAATATGCAGCTTGAAAGAATTACTCAGCTAGCAATACTATTTACTGTGAGCTGCTTTGGCATTGTCGCGAATACAAATGCCGACATGGGAAAAGAAGGCTCGCATGAAGTGCTGGAACTTGCCGAGGATATCGGCCGATGGTTGGTTGGCAACGCTATACAAAACGACAATGGAACTGTATGGCCTGACAATGCTTTAAGTCCGGATACAATTGGCTATGACCTTGCGTCAGGTGTCGCAGGCAAGGTTGTGTATTTCGTCGCACTTTACAGGGCGACTGGCAATGTCGAATACCTGAAAATGGCAGAGGGTGGTGCCGACTACCTCATTGGAGTTCTGCAAGACCCGTCATCATTTGAGCAAAATCCGCGGCGCGCAAGTTTGTACACAGGAATCTCCGGTATTGGTGTGGCGCTGTTGCATGTTCAACGTCATGCTTCTGATCAAAAATATGGGCGTGCTGTAAAACAGATTGTTAATCAGCTCGGCGAATGGAGTGTCGAGGACGGCGGGGGACTGCGCTGGAGCGACGAGTTTAATGACCTTATCTACGGCGATGCCGGAACTGCGCTGTTCCTGTCCTATGTTGCACAGCAGACAGCAGATGAGGAAGCGCTCGATTTGGCGATGCAGGGTGCACGGTTCCTGCTCGGCCAGGCACAAAAGTCGGCAACAGGATCGTTTTGGTATTTCAGGCGCAGCAAGCCATTTAATCTCCCCAATTTCTCCCACGGTACCGCGGGCATTGCTTATGTGCTGGCAACGGTAGGCACGTTCGCCGACGACGAGTCGTTACGCTCAGGTGCGCGAGAGGGTTTTACGTACATTCGCTCCATCTCCGAAATTGAGGGTGGCCTGTTGCGTATTCCCTATGGTTGGGGTGCGGATTCATGGGCAGGGCTGTACGAGTTTGGCTGGGCTCACGGACTTAGCGGAACGGCGTCGTTTTTTGCACGTATGCAAATGTCCGGCATCGATGCTGAGGCAGCAGCCAAATATGAAAACCTGACCAGGCACACGATTCTAAACATTAATCTTCCCGCCACACCGGCAGCGCCATTCGCCGAGCCATCGACGGCCCTTGATAAGCGCTTCGGTCGCGCCGGCGTATTGTCATTGCTAAGCCAGCGGAGCGTGAATGAACCGGTGTCCGAAGATGTCGTCAGACTACGCGATTCGATTTTCGCACACATACAAAGTGCGGCTATACGGGAAAATCGAACGGCACACTGGGTAGTCGATGCGCCCGAATTCATGGGCGGAGGACGTGCAGCCTATACGGGCATATTTCACGGCGCCGCCGGTATCGGCCTTGCCGTCTTGCGCCTGCATTCGAGTATCAATGGGGCAAGCCCCTACGACACGCTGCCGGACGACCCGTTTGCCTGGCCCGAAGAAACGAAAAACGACGTTGGCGTGAAGGAGAACTGATCTTTGCTAAACAGCGAAAGATTTCAAGTTCGTTTTCGATCCCAGATAACTTCCTGCCCTGATTCCACACGTGACAGAACTCGTGCAATGACAAACAAGAGATCGGACAGGCGATTCAGGTATTGCAGAACTTCTTCCCGTACATCTTCTTGACGACGAAGGCTGTTAACTCTTCGTTCTGCGCGACGTACGATTGTTCTGGCGAGATGGCAGGCCGCTGCCGCCTCACCTCCACCTGGCAATATGAAATCCTTTAATGGTGGCAAGTCGGTATTGAACTGATCGAGTTCGACTTCCAGTCGATCAATGAAATTACTTTCGATCGCTTTGTGTCCTGGTATGCAGAGTTCGCCACCCAAATCGAACAGGTCGTGTTGCACGATGGTCAGGCATCGGCGAATTTCGTCCGGAATCGATTCGACCGCCAGTACCACGCCGATTGCGCTGTTGGCCTCGTCCACGGTGCCGTAAGCCTCGACTCGCATACTGTCTTTTTCAACGCGACTGCCGTCACCGAGCCCGGTCGTACCATCATCGCCGGTGCGTGTATAAATTTTGCTGAGTCGATTGCCCATTTTCCAGTCACCCGTTCAAAAACGCATTCGCGCACCCAACTTGAGAGCGAGAAACGATAGAAGGCGGTTGGTTGGCTGTCAAGAGCAGGCTTGTTTCTACAATCCACTGCCGCCATAGTTGCTCCACGCCGGAGAATTAGTATTTTGAGCACTTTTGACACCGACAATATGTCGACCGAGCTAAAGACTGCATTGCAGGCTGCCTCTGTCGCTGCGGAGATCAGTCGCAGCTATTTTAAGGGCAATTTCACGGTCACTATCAAGGAGGACCAGACTCCTGTGACCCAGGCGGACGTGGAATGTGAGCAGGCGATCCGCAAAGTCATTCTTGACGCCTTCCCGGAGCATGGATTTTTTGGTGAAGAAACCGGCAAGACTGCTGCCGATGCAGAAAATCTCTGGCTGGTCGATCCGATCGACGGCACCAAGGGGTTCGTCAGGCAATATCCATTTTTCTCGACGCAAATTGCACTCATGCGCAATGGCGAGCTGATTCTCGGTGTATCAAATGGCACGATGTTCGACGAGCTGGCATTTGCGGAACGCGGCCAGGGTGCATGGCTCAATGGCAAAAAACTTGCCGTGAGTGACATCGACAAACCGGAGCGCGCTGCGATATCGACAGGCAATCTCAAGTCATTGGCAGGCAGCGAAGGCTGGTCACGACTGGGCGAGCTGGTCGCAGCTGCCGACCGGATACGTGGTTACGGCGATTTTTACCATTACCACCTGCTCGCGGCTGGAAAGATCGAGGCGGTCATCGAATCGGACGTCAATATTCTCGATATTGCTGCACTCGCGGTAATCGTCGAGGAGGCGGGCGGCACATTTACCGATCTGAATGGTGAGCGGCCAGGGCTTGAAACCCGTTCCGTCCTGGCCGCAAATCCAGCGTTACACAGCACGCTCCTGGAGAAGTTTGCGGGTTATGTTGCCTGACGGAGTATTAGCCTGCGGCGACAAACAAGTTGGTGTTGCGCCAGCTCACAGATTCCATGGACGTCGCGTAGAGTTCGGTCAGCCGCTCCGTTGTCAGGACCGTGTCGGTATCACCCAATACCCAACGGCCATCGCCGTACAACAGCAGGCACTTATCCGCAAAACGTGCTGCGAGATTGACATCATGCAGGCTCGCAACAATCGCAGCTCCGCGGCGTGCCTTCTCCTTAAAGATCCGTAGCACGTCGAGCTGGTGTTGTGGATCGAGATGATTGGTTGGCTCGTCGAGCAAATAGATTGCAGGGTCCTGAGTTAGTACCTGGGCGACCGCAAGTCTGCGCCGCTCGCCGCCGGATAAAGTGCCGATATCGCGATGCGCCATATCATTAAGATCAACTTCTCGCAGAGCTGCGCACGCGATTTCCCTGTCGAGATCCGACTCCCATTGAAACCTGCCGATATGCGGATGTCGGCCGATCATGACGGTGTCGATAACTGTTGCCGGGAAGACGTCCTCGGTGTATTGCGGCAGCAGTGTAAGGCGCGCGGCGATCTGTTGGCGTGAGAGCCCGGAAATCGGTTGACCGTCCAGTTCGATTTGTCCATCGTCCGGATCGCGCAGTCCCGCGAGCGCGTGCAGACTAAGCGACTTGCCAACACCATTCGGACCCAGTACAGCCAGGAATTCTCCACCTGTGATCCTGAGGTTCAGTTGCCGGACAAGGGATCGCCCGGGAACGGAGATATCGACATTCATGCAGGTGAGACTGATTTCGCCGGTTTCGCTCATGCGGCGAGGTTAACAGACAGGGTAACTACCCTGCGGAAAACTTCTGATGTTCAACAAACTGCTAGTCAAGCAGGTTTATTTCCCCGGCAGTTGTTGTGCCGATCGTGACGTATTTGAGACTCTTTGGAATCATCGCGTCGGATTCTGATACCGCGATGCGGCCGCCCATGATTTCTGCAAAGCGTTGCGGATAACGGGGTTGCCGTTCCGGTTCAGCATAACCAAGCGGAAATTGCGGCAAGCCGTTGGCTGGATCGTATTTGTCGGTTGCGCCGAGCGTGTGCACGAATTCATGCGCGATGATGACGTTGTTGCTACCTGCGTGACGACGGCCGGCATATGCATTGACGATACCGACCATGCCCTTTTGCAGGCCGACCGAATTTTCGAGTACGAAACTATCCTGCGGCGCGTGATAACGAACAAAAATCCTGACATCCGGATCGGGGTTGTCCTGAGGTCCTGCCACGCTCCCGGCCCACCAGCGCATCCTGACACTCCACAACATGATATCGAGCGTACCGGGTGCAGCACTGAGCGCCGGTGGTTGTTCTTTGATTTCCTGACCGAATTCCAGGCGTACAGGTCGCTTGAGGGTATGGCCGTATTTGTCAATCTCGCGGGCGATGAACGATTCGATAGCAGTGAAATCATCTGCTGTCAGGTCCGCAATATAGCGAGC
>Ga0164320_10000817_pt1 | contig 10767 bp, 10 predicted proteins | sample GuaBasSediGuay11_FD_113736 | JGI IMG/M metagenome (GOLD analysis project Ga0164320, IMG submission 113736) | Subseafloor sediment microbial communities from Guaymas Basin, Gulf of California, Mexico - Guay11, Core 4567-28, 0-3 cm | ecosystem: Environmental > Aquatic > Marine > Hydrothermal...
AACCTGGCCAGGCTAATGGATCGCCCGGGCGTGGCCGACAGGATCGCCGAACAGGGTGTTCGCTACATTATCTGGCTTGATGGCGACACTGACCGCGTCGCCGGTGGTGGCAGCCTGTCCTGTGCCGCCGGACCCGGCGGCGGTGGCTGTTTCGGCTTTGCCTGGTGGCAGAATGATGCAGACTACGATGCAACCGTGTGGGACCTGGAAGGCCTTCAGTCGGCTGGCACGGTATCTGCTGACGTGAGCGGCACCTCGTATATGCCTGCGCTGGTCATCCCCCTGCCTCTAATTGCGCGGACGCAGTCAAGGGCCTGCAAGAGCCTCGCAGATCAACTGCACAGCTTTATCGTACAAGACGAAACAGCCTGATTCGTCACGGGCGACCGGCCCGAATGAACGCTTTTCGATAATAGTCCGACCCCAGGCTTTCGATCGACACAGTCCTGCCTGTTGATGGCGCATGCACAAATCGCCCGTCACCCAGGTAGACGCCGACATGCGACATCTTGCCCGCAATATTGAAGAACAACAGATCACCCGTACGCAAATCGCGATTTGCGACCGGTGCTAGCTCGGCCCATTGACCAGCGGTAGTCCTGGGAACGTTTTTCCCCACGGCAGCGTATGAATAATGGACAAGACCACTGCAATCAAATCCTGAGGGCGAACTTCCGCCATACCGATAAGGTACACCGACCTGCCCCAGTGCGACGGTTGCTGCGCGCTCACCGACACTCTGAGGTTTGCCTGGCGTCGACGAACAACCGGCGGCGGCGACCAGGACAAGAAGCAGCATCACGACACGACGTACACTGTGTGCTGGCTGGGATATCATGGCTTTACTTCCATTCGGCACTGAGCAACCAGAATACGTAACGGAACCTGAAGACCGTATGAACTGCATCCCAAGTTTGAATGTTCGTGTGCTGCTTGCCTGCGCTGTGACCTGCGCCGCCTGCGGTACACAGGTTGCCGACCCTCATCCGCCGACCGACCCGCTAACCTATCGAATCAGTTACATCGTCGAGCCACAGCCCGCGGAAGGTACTGTCGACGTCACTCTGCGGCTATCGCAATCTCGCTCGTTGCTGCGCGAACTCACAATGAGACCCGACGATCGCATTTCAAAGGTCGAGGCCGACGGTAACCTGGTGAAGGATGATGCCGGCATACACTGGAACCCACCGGCATCAGGCGGCACGATGTCCTGGCGCATTGCTGTTGCGAACCGACGAAACGGGGGTGGTTACGACGCCTGGCTCGGCGTGGATTTTGGCCTGTTTCGAGCCGAAGACATCATTCCACGCGCATCCAGTCGCACACTGAAAGGCGCCACCAGTGAATCGTGGTTGTCGTTTCAGCTTCCGCCATCATGGTCAGTAGTAACACAGTACTTTGACGACGACGGGCAGATCCGGATCGAAGACCTGGACAGGAGATTTGACCAGCCCTCCGGGTGGATCGTGCTTGGCGACCTCGGGGTGCGCCGTGAGCGCATCGCCGGCATGCGTGTCGCCGTGGCCGGCCCGGTCAACCATGCGGTTCGGCGTCTCGACACCATCGCCCTGCTGAACTGGACGTTGCCAGAACTTGCCCGCCTGTTGCCGGAGCTGCCTCCCAGGCTAACAATAGTCAGTGCCGGCGAGCCAATGTGGCGTGGTGGCTTGTCGGCACCACAATCGCTGTTCCTGCACGCCGAACGTCCCCTGATCAGTGAGAATGCGACCAGTACCCTGCTACACGAGGTCATCCACATGTCGCTCGGCCTGACATCCCAGGACGGGTACGACTGGATCGTCGAAGGATTTGCCGAGTACTACAGCCTGCAATTGCTTCAGCGCAGTGGCACGATTTCGAGCGCACGCTATGCCGCAGCACAAGCCGACATATCTGATTGGGCTAAATCTGCCGGGAACCTGTGTGGCCCGACGTCATCTGGCGCAACTACTGCGCTGGCCGTTACGGTGCTGGAAGCGCTAAATAAGGAAATTCTCGAGAAGTCGGAAGGAGAAGCGAGTCTTGACAATGTCGCTCGCGAGCTGTGGCAAGTTGACGAAAAAGTTAGCCTCGACCTTTTGAATGCCGTTATCGAGAAGTTGATCGGCCACAAACCGGACACATTGCACAGCGACAGGCTGCCGGGCTGTCGTACTATCGCCTCTCAGAATTCGACGAACTAGACCTGCCAATGGACGGACGCCGCGATCTCGAGATAATCCTGCGCTCGCGCACACCGATCGTGATCATCGAGACACGTGACGAGGCACGCATACTCGAGCTTCTGCAATCGATAACGATTGCAGGCGCGGCTAATGAGTACATGCCATTGTTTCGCTGGACTGTCACCGACGGCCTGCAACGCATCGACATTGCTCTCGAACCGCAACCGCTGAATTCGGAGCCTGGAGAGGTCCTGAAGCACATTCGGGCGGTATCAAAGCCCGGCATCTATGTGCTGTTGGATTTCCACCCGTTTTTGGAAGATCCCGTCCACGTCCGACTCATCAAGGATATCTGCATTCGCTACCGCGAGATTCCCCGGCAGATTGTGCTGATCAGCCACACGGTAAAACTCCCGAATGAGCTCGATTCCTTTAGCGCCCGATTCGACATAGCGCTGCCGACCGAGAAAGAACGCCGCAAGATCGTGCAGCGCGTCGCCGATGAATACACAAACGAACATCCCGGTTCACGTGTGCAGGCTGATTCCAAGGCTTATGAGATGCTGATCAAAAATCTCGCCGGGCTGACCTACAGCGATACCGAGAAGCTGGCGAGAAATGCCGTATTCATCGATGGCGCGATTACAAAGAGCGATTTGCCAGGAGTCATGCAGGCTAAGTATGAGCTGCTGAATCGTGGTGGCGCACTGCAATTCGAATACGACACGGCGAAGTTCAGTGATGTAGGCGGACTGTCACGACTGAAAGACTGGTTATCACAACGTAAGTCCGTATTTCGAGGCGATGAAAGTGCGGCGCATCTCGACGCGCCCAAAGGAATCCTGCTGCTGGGTGTTCAGGGCTGTGGCAAGAGCCTGGCTGCCAAAGCAACGGCTGGAATATTCGGGCTGCCGCTACTGCGCCTTGATTTCGGCGCCATTTACGACAAGTACCATGGAGAAACAGAGCGCAAGCTTCGTGAGTCGCTAAAAACTGCGGACGTTATGTCTCCGTGCGTGCTCTGGATTGACGAGATCGAAAAGGGCATTGCCGGGCGTGGCGGCGAGACGGGCACAACGCAACGTGTTCTTGGCACGTTTTTGACATGGATGGCGGAAAAAAACAGCCAGGTTTTCGTTGTGGCAACGGCTAATGACATCAGCTCGCTGCCACCCGAACTGGTCAGGAAGGGCCGGTTCGACGAAATATTCTTCGTGGACCTGCCGGGCAAGAAGGTGCGTGCTTCGATACTCGCTATTCACCTGACAAGCCGCGACCAGAGCCTGAGTAATTTTGAGATCGAACCACTGGCCGAGGCCATGAAGGGTTTTTCGGGCGCCGAGATCGAACAGGCCGTCGTCGCCGCGTTTTACGCGGCGCACGCCCTGAAAGAAGACCTCAAGACACGCCACATCCTGCACGAAGTTGAGCACACACGCCCATTATCCGTTGTCATGCGCGAGCAGATTCACGCCTTGCGAACCTGGGCGGATGGCCGGACGGTTCCCTGTGATTAGGACGCGGAATTTAACGTAACGTCCTACAAGCACTTCCATCGATAACTGGCTGTTTTTGCCGTGTTAATATGGCTCGATGGCTAATGACAAAAACACTATGCATGAGTTAGTCGCGGAAGATGATGAGCCGACAGCGGAGCTCGACATGCTGGCGGATACCTATGATTTTGCCGGCCGGAAACGCAAGGAAGTCGACCCCTCGATAACCGCACTTGAGCCAGACCTTCAGAACCGCTCAGAGACTATCAATCAGCGCCAGTCTGGAAAGCTGGCCTCTGCCAAAACAGAAGTGAGGGAACTGCGGGCTCAACTTGAACGCATGGAGTCTTATGCGGATGATATTCGGCAGAAGCTCCTGGAGCGCACGTCGTTATCTGATCGGGCCGAGAACACTCGAGAAACTCTACAGGTCAGCCTGGATCGAGTTACGCAGCAGGTCGAGCAGCTCGCGAGTGAGCTCGAGGAGGCCCGCGCATCAAGCCAGAGCCTGGCGAACGAACTCGTTGGCACCAAAAATTCTCATGCCGAGGAAATTCGCATGATTCGCTTCGAGTTGGGCGAGGCGGAGAGCACCGTCACAGAACACAAGCTCGTTACCGAACAACTCGCCTCCGACCTCGTTGATACGCGCGAATTTCGCGACGGGCTCCAACGCGCGCTGAATGAGACCGAGCAACAGACTCAATCGCGAATCGAAGAACTTGAACGCGAGAATCGCAAGCTCAAAGACGATCTTGCTCACAATGAAGAACAACTTGAGAGCAAGGGTGAGACCTTAAACTGCCTGCTCGCCGAACTCGCCAAAAAATCTCAGGAGATTGAATCGATTGGCGAGATCGCGGACGTGATACACGAAGTCGACGACAGAATGTCAGAGCGTTTCGACAATCGCACACACAAGGAGCGCGATCGGGTAACACGAGTTCTGGTCGGTTCGGTCGACGGACAGGAGTTGCGATTCCCGTTGTTCAAGGACAGGCTCACCATAGGTCGAACCGATCAAAATGACATCCAGCTCCAGGCTTCCTATGTCAGCAGGCGACATGCCGTGATCGTTAGCGATCGTGATGCAACCAGGGTTGTCGACTGGGGCAGCAAGAATGGCGTTTACGTGAATTCCGAGCGAATCACCGAGCACTTCCTGCGTAACGGTGACAATCTGACCATCGGTACGGCTGATTTCCGTTACGAAGAGCGCCCGAAGCGCGATAACTGATTTTTGCGCCAAACGCGCGGACTGTGAGGACAATCACGGCACTCTGGGTCCGGAACCGATATTGTCCGTACATCAACGCAGGGAGCGCGTGTCGAAATGATGTACAGCAATGCCGTCGAAAAGCCGGCACACCTTAGTGAAACTCAACAGATAACGCGCGATGCGGGCAAGTTGATGTCACGCAAGATCTGGATCCCCAAGGTCCTTTACAACGTACTGCCCTACTTCTACCTGTTCGCCGGAATTAGTGCCCTTTTGACCACGTTTTACATCAGTGGCTGGGTGTGGGTGCTGCCGCACTACCTCTTGTTTGCCATTGCCTGTCTCCATATGGGTTTGCTCGTCCATCGTCGCAGGAATAAGCTCAAACCTTGATCTTTCCTGCACGCTGGTCAACAATTTTGCTCCCGGCGTTGACGAGAACGGCAAATGGCCCAGGGCACTTTGAAACAGATTGCACTTAAGGAAACGGCGCTCCTTTTCGGTTTGCTGTTCCTCGGTCTCGTGATTATGCCGATCGCGATCTACTGGATCGGACCACGAGTGTTGGGAGAATTCGGAGGTTACGGCTACTCCGACTTTTTTGGCGGCCTGAGCGCACGCATCCGCGGCGGAGATCTTGTGGCCTGGTTTTTCGTGCTGTCGCCCTACCTGGTCTGGCAGATTCTGCGCATGACACTGTTTGCATTTCGGGCGTCCTTTGATGAACAGCGCACCGACTAGAAGAAACTGTGATTGAAATCACATTTTTCTCTTTAACAACAGCACACTAGAGATGATTCTCTAGAAATTATGTTAACAATGATGCATCCTCGGCTGAGGCAAGCTCTATAGTTGTCACGATCACTCACAGCAAACCACTGAGCGGGCAAACAGCAATCATGAAGCGTTTCATTAACTGGCTGACCAGCAAGATATCGCCAAGGAAGGCTTCGCCGAATCCCGCACTTCGGCAGACGGGCGCGTATCTCAAACAGACCGGTTCCCATTTGCACCGCACTGGCGGTCACACGATATCCAGATCATCGAGACCGCCTAAGGCTGTGCCCGCGCGACAACCCGAATTTATCGAACCTGACCGGCGCATTGAGGGAAAAATCGAGGACAGGGGTCCAGGCAAGAACGCGCTGATTCGTAACAAGTACCTTCGCGAAGATACGGGCACGCACGAGACCCTGAAAATCCTCGATGATTCGATTATCGACACTGAAGAAGAAGCGGGACTCGATCCTTATAATACGGGCCAGTTCGACCGTTCCAAGAATTGGGACCGGCGCAGAAAATAACATGGGCCTGCGCGTCTCGTTCGAACTCGACGACAACGATCTCACTCATTTTCGGCTAATCATGCGCGAGGCGCGAAAGGCCGCTGCGCGCATGGCACCCGAAGACATCGTCGCTGCCGCAGAAGAACTCCTGCAGGATATCGGGACGGCCGGGACACCGGGCTTTATTCAGGAGCGCATCGACAAGCTGCGTCTGTTACTTCGCATGATGTCTGATCTCGACTGGCGCTTGCCGCACCAGGAGGCCACTCGGGTGTTGAATGCACTGGCCTATTTCACCGAACCCGATGACCTTATTCCTGACCATATTCCGGGCCTTGGCTTCCTGGACGACGCGATCATGGTCGAACTTGTCGTTCGTGAACTCGAGCATGAAATCGAGGCCTACCGAGATTTCTGCGAGTTTCGTGGCCAGCATTCGGCGACCAGCCGCGACGATTGGTTGATCGAGCGGCGCGAAGAACTGCAACTGCGTATGCGCAGCCGGCGCGAGGCGAGGCGCCAGGACAACGCCCACTCTGAGCCTGGGCTGCTCGACTAAGGCAGGAAATAGAAGGTTGATGCAGCCACGCCAGCCCACATCAAAGTTTGCGCCCAGAATCGCAGCGCATGATTAATCAGCAACGCATAGAAACTCAGGGCCGAAATCGTGGTCATACCGAAGAAGATGGATATGCTCGACACGAGGGAACCGAATTCATTCTGGACGCGCGGATAGTCGTCTCCAAGGATCAGGAAAACGACTAGAACGGCGGCAAGACTGACTGTGATTGCAAAGCAGCTTCCGAGCACAATGCCGGTAATGACAGTTAGTGGTCGCATCGATATTTTTCCAGATGGTATATTTAATACCGCTTCGTTTGACCCGTGGTTATGCCAAATACACCCTTGATCCAAGTGCGCCGGGCATCTAGCCTAGCCGCTGGGCTCATAGTGAACACATTACGCCGATATTGGAGAGAGATTTGAAAGACCTCAAGACCCATCGTAACGCCTTGTTCGTGGGCCTGTTGCTGGGAATGTTCGCAGCGCCGGCCGTCGCCACTACCGAGGCGCCGGATTCCGATGAGCTTTTGTCGCCCGAATCTCGACATGAAAAAATTGGCGAGCTCGTTACCCAATTCGTGCAGAGATCCCATTACCTGCATGTCGCCGTGAATGACGAACTGTCGTCCGGAGTCATGGACCGTTACCTCGAGTCACTCGACCGTAATCGGATGTACCTGCTTGAGAGCGATATCGAGTACTTTGAGAAATTCCGCTATCAGCTCGACGATATCGTGCGCAGCCAGCCGCTTGATCCGGTTTTCGACATGTTTGCGATTTACCGTACGCGCGTCCGCGAACGGTTCAACTACGCCCTCACGCAATTGGAAACTGAGCCGGACCTGACAATCAGTGAGCAATATCAATTCGACCGAACCGAGTCACCGTGGGCCACAACGTCGGAAGAACTCGACGAGCTCTGGCGCCGAAGGGTCAAGAACGACATCTTGAATCTCGCGCTTACCGACAAGCCTTGGGAAGAGACCCGAGAAGTATTGATGAAGCGCTACACGCGCTACCTGAAGCGCATGGACCAGGTTAAGAGTGACGATGTTTTCGAGACCTTCATGAATGCATTCGCTCATACCCTGGATCCGCATTCGAGCTACTTGTCGCCGCGCAATTCCGAAGAGTACCGGATCCAGATGAGCCTCTCCTATTTCGGCATCGGCGCGTCACTGCAGACTGAAGACGATTACGTTCACATCGTTAATATCATTCCGGGCGGTCCGGCTTTCCTTGATGGCTCATTGAGTCCCGAGGATAAGATCATCGGCGTTGCCCAGGGCACAGACGGTTCGATGGTGGACGTGATCGGATGGCGTCTTGACGATGTCGTCGACCTGATTCGCGGCCCTGCCGACACCGTCGTCAGACTACAGATCATTCCGGCAGGCGCCCTGGCTGGTGACAGCGACAAGGAGCTCAGCCTGACACGAGGACAGGTCAAGCTCGAGGAGCAAGCAGCCAAGAGTGAAATCGTCAAAGTGCCCAGGGACGGTCGCGAATGGTCTATCGGCATTATTGAGGTGCCAAGTTTCTATCGCGATTACCGCGCGCTGAGCAATGGCGACAAAGACGCCGCCAGTACAACCAGGGATGTGAAACGACTAATTGCAGAACTCGAAGAGGAAGGTATCGATGGTTTGATCATCGATTTGCGTAACAACGGTGGCGGTCACTTGACCGAGGCTACGGCGTTGTCCGGGCTGTTTATCGACAATGGTCCTGTTGTGCAGCTGCGCAATTCGAACGGCCGTATTAGCCGACTTGACGATCCGGATCCCGTTGCACGCGTTGCTTACAACGGCCCACTCGGGGTTCTGGTGAATCGATTCAGCGCCTCGGCCTCCGAGATTTTCGCCGCCGCAATCCAGGATTATGCGCGAGGCGTCATCATTGGCCAGGAGACATTTGGCAAAGGCACAGTGCAGAACCTCTACTCGCTCGATCAGTACCTGCAACCCGAAGACGACAAGGGGTTTGGCCAACTGACTTTGACAATTGGCAAGTACTACCGCGTCACAGGCGAAAGCACTCAGCATCGCGGCGTCAATCCCGATATCAATCTGCCCTCGCCCATCAATTCCGAGGAAATTGGTGAAAGTGTGCGTGACAGCGCATTGCCGTGGGACACGATTCAAACCACACGATTCCGGGCTAGCGAACCGCTCGACAGCACGATCCACTCGCTCACCGTGAGTCATTCGGAACGAGCGAAGGCCGATCCGAACTTCCAGTATCTGCTGCAGTACATCGAGGAAGACCGCGAGTCCAGATCACAAGAAACCGTCTCGCTCAGCATTGACGAGCGGCGCGCCGATCGTGAATCCAACAGAGAGCGTGCGCTGGAACTCGAAAATGAGCGGCGCATGGCCCTGTCTCTTGAGCCAATCGAGAGTTTCGAGGACCTTGAAGACGAGGATCGGCCGGATGTACAGCTTGACCAGGCTGCTGACATTGTTACAGACTTGGCCGTAATGCGGGAAATCGGGGGTGTGCCGGCGCAAACCGCGCAAGTTCAGCCCTGAATCGAATTCTTGCAAGGTGGTATATTGGTGTTATACTTCACCATAACACCTAGTTGATGCAGCAACCTGGAGCGCCTGTGAGGACACTGAAAGCACCACAGACAAGCGTAACCTGGAGTGCGACGAGCATTCCCACGCTGCTGCTGCTCGGGGCCCTGAGCGGCTCTGCTCTCGCCTCCACCGAAATACCGGCACCGCGCCCCGAATCTGACAGCCACGCAGAAGCTCTGCATGCCATTTTTGACGGTTCCGACATTCAGTCACCGCTCGTCCGAACTGTGGATTCCAGCGAATCGGTCGCACCAGTGGCAGACACCGGGACCGAATCGACGATCGAAGAAAATGGAGACGTGTCCGAGGCTGATGATCCGTCGCTACGTGACTCAAGTTTGCCCGAATTCACGACACGCTTACCGAGTGTTTCGGCGAATGACATGCCGCGCTTTCGGCGCCACATGTTCCGGACAGACATCTAGTTCAGCGACTTAGATTTTCCGATAGATTCCAGTAGTTCTCGCCAAGCAAGTTGGCGTCTCGTTCTTTTATCACGCCCTTACTGGTAATTTCATACACTGTGGCAACACTGCCGGAGGCCGGCACTGCGTCGGCGTTACTACGGAATATGGCGTGCTCTGCGAGGAGTTTGGCGCGCTGCTGCAAAATATCGGCAAAGTCTTTTGCCTTGTCGTATGTCTTCACGCGTTTGCGGACGCGCTCGATAATCTCATCACATTCTGTCTTGCCACCATAATTAATGGCACCAACACTCTTGTCACCCGCTTCCTTGGCCATTCCGGCCAGTCCGTCTGAGCGGAAGTGCAGGAACATCTGCTGTGCGAATGACAGGATCATGAAATTGATCACGCGCTTGGTCGGAATATCGAGCCCTTGAGTATCCGGCGGCATTCGATGTTGAAGCTCGTCGTATTGCACCATTAGCCGCTCTTCCATGTCCTGCGCCGAGTCAATCGAAGCTGCCAGGTTGTCGAGCGTTGCTGTAACGGACCTCTTTCGAAAAAGCCTCATGAAACCGCTCATCGTCACAAGCCGATGCTGCTCGGCCTGCAGGTGGTCCTCGAGCAATTGCACCTGCATCCGCTGCTCACCGATTTGCCTCTCGATGTCGACGGCCTCAGCAGCACGCTTTTCATTCCAGCCACTGACCAGCTGGCTGTGCTGACGTTTTTCACGCTGTTGTTTGAGCTGCTCTGCGAATTTTTCGAGCTTACTCTGGCAGCGCAGATTCAGGTGCTGCAATTGATAGTAGACGGTGACGTTGTAGACCCACTCCGGGTCCAGCAACAGTTGCTCAAGATGATTGAGTTTTTGATGAACCCTGGCTGTCGCGCCTTCATGCTCTTTGATCCGTTCCTGAAGCCGGATCTTCTCATTGCGCAGGTCCGCAAATTCCTTTTTCAGTTCGGCACGGTTCCAATAAAGCTGCAGCAGCTTTTCGCTGTCTTCCTGCGGCTTCTCTTCCGAATTTCCGAAAATGGCGGTAAGGCT
>Ga0164320_10000818_pt1 | contig 10767 bp, 12 predicted proteins | sample GuaBasSediGuay11_FD_113736 | JGI IMG/M metagenome (GOLD analysis project Ga0164320, IMG submission 113736) | Subseafloor sediment microbial communities from Guaymas Basin, Gulf of California, Mexico - Guay11, Core 4567-28, 0-3 cm | ecosystem: Environmental > Aquatic > Marine > Hydrothermal...
CCTACGGCACCTGCGTTCCTGCCGCGCCCCACCAACCACCACGAGTCGACAGCGGGCGGGCGGGGGGGGTCCGCGCGCCGCTTGATACCGGAAGCCGATGGAGGTGAAGTGTTCTTCCGTCGTTGGTCGACGACGACAATTTGATTGCCGGCGCCCTGCATTTTCAAATAGGCGATCTGCATCGGCGAAGTGTACCTCTCCGGCGGATGGACATTTGCCGGTGGCGGGTATAGTTTACATAAAACACTAAAAACATTGCCCTTGAGGAGAGGTCATGCGGCACATCATGGTATTGAACGCGAAGGGTGGCTGTGGGAAAAGCACACTCGCGACCAACATTGCATCTTATTTTGCAACCCAGGGAGCGAGTGTCGCTCTCGCGGATTACGACCCCCAGCGCTCAAGCCTGGACTGGCTCGAGCGACGTCCGGAAAACCGCCCGACCATCGCCGGCGTGGCTGCTTTCGAAGACGGTCTCAGGCATGTACCGCGCAGCGCCGACATCGTTGTCAGTGATGCGCCGGCCCGATCGCACGGTAAAGAGTTAACGGATCTCGTGAAGCACGCCGAGACGATCGTTGTACCTGTGTTGCCGTCGACTATCGACATACAGGCAACATCGACGTTTCTTAAAGAATTGCAGGCCGTCGGCAAGGTTCAAAGCAAGAAGGTGAAGATTGGAGTGCTTGCGAATCGTGTCCGCGATAACACCTTGATCTTCGACGATCTCGATGAGTACCTGACTAAAGCCCGTGTGCCCTACATCGCTGCATTGCGTGACGCTCAAAACTACGTGCGCGCCTACACTCGCGGTCTCGGTATTTTCGAATTGCCGGAGTATCTGGCGTGGCCGGACTGGGATGATTGGGAACCGTTGACGTCGTGGTTGCGTAGCAAGCGTAGTCAGCCCTGATCGCGTGCTAATCGCGCCCCGAGGGGCGCTCCAACAGACTGGCGCGGATGCCGTCCTCGGCATTAGTGTATTTGGGTGTTACGCCAAGAACGTCACGCATTTTCTGCGTGCCCACTGTACGTGACTGCCGGACAAACGACATTCGCATTGGTGAAAATTCGGATTCGGCATCGACCATGCTGATTGCCCGTGGTTTGGGCAGGCCACATTGCCCTGCAAGTTCCCTGCTGAACCAGGTTGATGACCGATGGTCCCCATCGCCAACGTTGTAGATGCCAGGTGGTGCGTCCTGCGATAAGGCCGCATTGCAACAAGTCACCAGATCATCAACGTGAATGCGATTTCCGGGACCGGCGTCGTTTTCATCCATGACCGCCGCGCCTTCGCGCAGGCGCTCAATGCCAAGACGCTCGGGCCCATAGATTCCGGGGACTCTTAATGCCACTACTTCGCACTCGTGTGATGCGCCCCATGAAAGCAGGTAATCCTCGGCGGCAACACGTCGTTTCGCCCCGTCCGATTCCGGACTCACGGACGTTTCTTCGTTGACAAACGCCCCGTCACGATTGCCGTAGACGCCGGTTGTGCTGATGTAGACGAATCGTTGCGGGGCCGGCTCAAGTTCGCCAAGAAGACGTTCTAAACGCACGTCGGCAATTGCTTCGGAGGACGGTGGCACCGTGTAGAAAATCGAGTACGGCGGAGTCAGATCGATCGGCAGTTTGCCGTCGGCATCGAGATCGTAGTCAGAGTGTGTCAGGCCGACAACACTACTGCCGCTGTAATTATTGATGAAGCGTTGGCCGACGTAGCCTGTGCCGACAACAACGACAGTCGGTTTCACGCCTCGTCCGGCTTGAGGTGCGGTATCGCAGGCAGCGGGCTTTCGGCGACCATACCGAGCCCTTCACGATAGGCATCGGCGGCGGCGTCCGCCTCGCCGAGCTGCGTCAGCAGCCGTCCGTATTCCTGGAAAGCCTCGGGAGTCGGCCGCAGACTGATCACGGTTTCCAGATAACTACGGGCCTTGCCCCATAACTCGGTCCGCAAACACAGCCGTGCCGCAGCGAGTAACAGGTCTGCGTCTTCGCCATGTTTCGCGAGCCACGTCTCGGCCCGTTTCAGTTGTTTGCTCGGGTTCGGTCCTTCGACCAGACCGAACAAGCGTACCAACGGCGCCCGCCACTCGACTTTTAGTGCTGCGGCAAGATCTTTTTCCGCCTTTTCGTGCAGCCCAACGCGCATCAAACTCATGTAGTACGCGTCAAGAACATTCACATTGGCGCGAAGCCGTTTTGCAACAGTCTTCCACTGGGCGATGATGGTCTCGCCATCCGGCGCTTTCTCGAAGTTCTCGCGATGTACGCGAACTGACCACTCGTCGAGCGTTTCCTGCTTGACGCGATTTTGCTTGCGTAGTCGGGGCAAGATATTGGCGAGTTGGCTCCAGTCCTGTAGTCGAAAATACAAACGCCCCAACAATGCGAGGGCGTGACTGTGGTCCGGTGAGTTTTCTTCAATGCGCCGCAGGGTTGCGAGTGCCTGCTCATATTGTTCGCGATCAAGCTGCAGTTCGGCCTGCGTCAGCAATACTGCGTTAGCCGCCTCCGGCGCTTGTTCGTACGCGAGCTTCAGCCATTCATCCCGTCGTTCATCCTTGCCTTGCAAGTGTGCGGCGCGTGCGGCCTGCAGGTAATTGAACAGTGGCGCATCGCTGGTGCTCGCAGCTCTGGCGAGCAACTTTTCTCCGCGTGCAAAATTGCCTTCCGCCACTTCAATCATACCGAGCGTCAGTTTCTGACCAGCACGTCCGGCGCGATAGCGGCCTGCCGCCTCGCCAAGACGACGCGGTGCCTGCACCATTCGGCGTACGACCCAGATTGAGATGACGAGAAGGACAACAAGACTGACCAGCACCGGCACTGACATCTCGATCAGATAGCCGCGGAAGTTAATCGCGACGTAGCCCGGGTCGCCGAGCAGGAAGTGTGCGGCGATAGCGCTGATGATTAGCGCAGCAACGACGATGGCGCCGAATTTCATTGCGCGGACTCAGCGAGGGTTTCGTATTGCCGCAGCAGCCGCAACGATTCAGAAATATCAGGTGTCGTTACTGCAATCATGCTGTCACGAATCTCTGCGATGGTTTGCAGAGCGCTCGCAACCTGTGCGCTCTCCGCGTCGTAATACAGGCCGAGCCAGGCAGAGGCATCGTCGAGGCTTTGCTGAAACACGGCCTGTTCGCCACGCAGCAAGGCGAGGCGGGCTGCCTGTAACTGTAAGGCCAGATTGGTGCGCAGGAAGTACGCGGCCTCGGGCGTCATCAATGGCGTCGCGGTTTCCTCTGGTCCGGTAACTCTCACCAATCCAGAGGCCGCGCCTTTGACGGAAGCCCAGGCACGATCCAATCCACTCATGTCCGGATCCAGCCCCGCATCAGCGTTGGACCCGGCCGTAGTGCCTTTTTGTAACGGCAAGGAATCAACAACCCGGGCCAGGCTTGCGAGCGTCAGCGTCACACCTTCTATATCGGGTTTCTCCATGACTTCGAGCGCGGCGAGTTCGTCGGCGAGTGCACGACGTACGTCGGTCAAAGCGGGGTTGGAGAGCTGCACGATACGTTCATCTGCCATCGCCAGGGCGAGAGCCGCCAGGTGTGGATTACCGGCCAGCTGCAATTGCGCGTTAGCGATTTGCATGTAGTACCCGGCTTCGGCGAGTAACCAGGTGTCGCGTGCGCCCGAAGAGACGCCCTGCAGGGCCGACAGGGAATTCTCAAGGTTGGACACGCGTGATGGCAGCGAGTCGAGCAACTGAATTCGCTGGTTCACTTCGCCCTGCAGTCGTTCCAGCTCAGATGCCGCCTGTGCGTCCGCGGCGGCCAGCTCAGACAGACCGCGATCGAGATTCGAAAGTGATTCGCTGGACGATGCAAGACGACTCCTGAGATCGGCCAGCGACGATGCACTTTGGTCTGCGTCACTTTGCGCCCGCCACTCCTGGACCTGCATGTAGGCAACCGACGCCAGTGAGATGAGTGCCAGGAACACGGCCAGCCAAGCGACGCCGCCGGACTTCCTGCGCACCACTTCGGTCGCCTCGGGTAGAGGCTCTGGTTCCGGCTCTGGCTCCGGCTCTGGCTCCGGCAGTGGCTCTTCGACGATAGCCTCTTCCTCTTGCGGAAGGTCTTTATCTGCGTCTTTGGCTTTCTTGCTCATCAGGGTTGTCCGGTTTATGTCCTGGCGCTCGCCAGTATTGCATCGACCATGCTGCTCGCCTGTGGGCCGCTCGCGAGAGTCGTCGGGATGCCGGGAAATCGATCCACGGCCTCTTGTATCACACGAGAGGCTGGCGTCACCAGTAGGGTATTTCCAAGTTCTGATATGCACCACTCGGGCAACAACGAGATGAGATTAGCCAGCGACTCAACGCTCATTACTGTCACTATATCGACCGCTCCCGCGCGCCATTGTTGCTCCAGTTCTGCGAGTTGTTCAGCCGGGTAGTCCGGAGCTACGCGCTCGTAGACCTCGAGGTAGTCAACAGTCGCACCTCGTTCCCGGAAGGTGTCTGCGAGTAACTCGCGACCACCGACGCCGCGAATGATGCGAACGTGCTTTCCGCCGACATCCTGCAATTCCGGCTGGGCGAGCAGGTGCTCGCTGTCGTATCCATCCGCAGAGAAGATGTCGACGCTGCGACCTGCCGACTCCAGCGCTGCCGCCGTTGCCGGTCCGACCACAGCCGTCTGCGCCGAGCCACTGTAGTCGAGGCCATGGTGTACCGCATTGCTGCTGACGAAGACCGCGATATCCGGGTTATGCAAATCGTCTGTATCGGCAGCAACTGCAGGCTGGTCGCGTGGCACGATCTCGATGACGGGAAACTCTATTGCGGTCCCGCCGCGCGCACTGATCGCGTCGATGAGTTCGGAGGCCTGCAGTCGAGGCCGGGTAACGAGCACGCCGAGACCGGCGAGATCGTTGTCAGTCATTAGCTCCACCCACTGCGGCGAGCAGCTCGCCGGCACCGCTGGCCAGGAGACGACTGGCAAGCTCTTCGCCCAGCTTTTCAGCGTCATCGGCCGCGCCAACAACTACATCACGAATAGACTCACTGCCGTCCGGCATCGCCACGAGTGCGGTCACCGTCATTGATGTGTCATTGATTACTGCGTGAGTTGCGACAGGAGACTGGCAGCTTGCTTGCAGAACCTTTGCAATGACGCGTTCGGCAGCAGTGGTTTTCGCTGTAGGGAGGTGATTGAGTTTGCTCAAAACAGCGCGCAGCTTGTCGTTTGACTCGAGACACTCGATACCGACAACGCCCTGTGCGGCCGCTGGCAACATTTCATCGGGCGTGAACTGCTGGCTAATGTGGTGTTCTAAACCGAGCCGTTCGAGCCCGGCCGCAGCCAGAATGATGGCGTCAAATTCTCCGTTCTCGAATTTGGCGAGACGCGTATTCACATTGCCGCGCAAGGGCTCAATCAACAGGTCCGGCCGCATGAGTTTGAGCTGCGCCTGGCGCCGCAGACTGGAGCTGCCAACGCGGGCGCCCTGCGGCAGCGAGGCGAGGTTGTTTCGTTCTCCGCCGACGAGCGCGTCCGCATGATTCGCGCGCTCGAGTACCGCGGCTATGCAAAAGCCTTCCGGCATGTCCGCTGGCACGTCTTTCATGGAATGGACGGCGATGTCGGCATTGCCGGACTGCATAGCCACTTCGAGTTCCTTGATAAAGAGGCCCTTGCCGCCGATCTTTTGCAGACTCTTGTCGAGAATCTCGTCGCCTCGTGTTGACAGCGGTACGAGTTCGACAGAGTTGACGTCGGGTAGCGCGGAGAGTAGCTCCGGAACATGTTCGGCCTGCCATAGCGCAAGTGCGCTCTTGCGCGTTGCAATACGGATGTCCAAGACGGTTTAGCCTCCTTTCAGGCGGCGACGAACGGTAGCCAGGTGTCTCCGGCTGATGACCAGTTCATCGTTTGGGCTATTGTCGTCCTCTTGAGAGCTGTCGCGCAACACAACATGCGTCTTGCCGTCAGACGTCTTCTCCAGTTTCTCGATCTTGTCGACTGCGACCAGGGCGCTGCGGTGAATTCGCACGAACTGTTCGGCGAACTCGTCCTCGAGTGATTTTAGTGAGTCGTCGATCAGGTCCTCACCATCAGAGTGATGCACGCAGACGTATTTCTGGTCCGCATTAAAGTAGCTGATGTCGGCAACCGGGATCAGCCGTAATTCGTCGTGAACCCGGGCACAAACGTGATTGCGAGTGCTTTCGAGGCTGGAGTTGGCCGTCAATTCGCTCAACGCGTGACCACTGAGGCGCGAGGCATGTTCGAGAGCTCGTTCGAGCCGCTCCCGGCGCACGGGCTTCAGCACATAACCAATGGCGCGGGCATCAAATGCATCGATAGCGTATTCATCGTAGGCCGTAGTGAAGACGACGGCTGGTGGGTTTTCCATCGCATTTAAGTGATGTGCGGTTTCAATGCCGTCAACACCGGGCATGCGTATGTCGAGCAACACAACGTCTGGAATCGTGCTGGCGGCGAGTGCAATGGCCTCTTCCCCATTGGATGCTTCGCCGACGACATCGTGATTCCCAAAATCGTCGAGCAGCTGGCGCAGCCGATCGCGTGCTGGCTTCTCGTCGTCGACAATCAGAATTTTCACACGACGTTCTCGTCATGCGGAAAGCGCAACTTCACGGCATACGTTGAGCCGCCATCTTCGACCTCGACAGTTGCGCGATTTCCGTAGGCCAGTTCGAAGCGCTGGCTTATATTGGCAAGCGCCATCTTGTTACCGCCTTTGGCGCGCTTCTCACCCTCGGCCACCGGGTTGGAAATCGAAATCTCGAGAAAACCGTCGTCGCGTTTTCCGCTGACCCTGACCTCACCACCGTTAGGCAACAATTCGATGCCGTGATATATCGCGTTCTCAAGCAAAGGCTGGATTATCAGGCTGGGAATGAGCGCACGCATCGGCAGGTCGGCGACGTCCCAGCGCACAGCAAGACGATCGCCAAGACGTAGTTTCTCAATGCGCTGGTAAATTGCGGCAACCTCAAGTTCTTCTTTCAGGGTCGTGCGATTGCCGGAGCCACCGAGATTGGCTCGCAACAGGTCCGACAGATCCTCAACAGCCTCTTCGGCCTGCTGCGGATCGCTGCGAGTCAGCGACGCAATGGTGTTCATACTATTGAACAGGAAGTGTGGCCGTATCACGGCCTGCAAAGCACTGATCCGCGCTTGTGCTTCGAGCACGATACTGCGACGCCATTCACTCGATACGTAGAGGTATCGCATTGAGAGCGCTATAACGATTGAACTGATTGCGACAATGCGGAAAGTGAAAACGAAATGGGAATCGTGAATGGTGACGAAGTCAGGGAAGAACAGTGACAGCTGATACGACAATTCCGAAAGTACCAGGCACAGCAGTTCGAGGATCAGAAAACTCAGCACGAACGCGCGTGTTTTACCGGCGCTCTCCAGCTTGTCACGAAACAGGCACATGACGACCGAACTCAGGATGGCGAGCCAGAGAATAAACAGGGAGTTTCTTGCGAGCTCAACGAGAAACAAACCCGGCGTGTCGTGCGCGGCCAGCGTCAGCAGGATCGCGACGAGTTCGGCGATCAGTACGACGACGAATACTGTGCTCGCAGCGCAGAAGTCAGGCAGATACGCCTGAGTTTCTTTATGGTCTGAATCTGAGGATGCGCTCAAGCCAGGTACCTTTCACGAATGCTACGCGGATTGTACCTGTTGGAGCGCCTCTCGAGGCGCGAATCAGGTGATGCGAAATCGCGGCGCGCTAAGAGCCGCAATATTCCTGAATCTGACCTTCAACTCGCGTGCGCGCAGCCATGACATCTTCTTCGCTGAGGTAAGCGCGATCGCCTGCCTCGTCTTCCTGATAAAGGCGTTGCGAGCGTAAGAAGGATTGCAGCTGGTCGCGGTATTTCTGGCACTCATCCTTGCGTTTTTGTTGCTCAGCGCGAATCTCTTCCCTGGTCATTTCAGGAGGTGCTTCGGATGCAACCTGGCGAGCAGCATCTCTTGCCTTGCGGTTCGCGTCGAGACGCGCCTGGACGATCGAATTATCGGTGTTGTTCGATATGACATCCATATGCTCGAATTGAGTATCGCCTGTTGGGCGATCCTCATAGTGAACACTGCCGTCGTCGTCGGTCCATTTATAGATCTCACCCGCAACAGCCAAACCGCTGGCCAGCAGGGCAGCAAGTGAAACCGTGAGTAATAGCCGAGTGTTCGTCATCGAAATCTTCTCTGGAGGCACTGAGTAATAACGCATTAAACCACGGTCGGAGGCAATTTGTTGTGACCGTAGTCACATGGAAATTTGTGCAGTCGGACGAACTATATGGTCGAAAAAAAGCGGGCCGTGTGGCCCGCTAAGTGGTTGCTACAAAGGGATTTGTTGCGATATAGGGCCTGCAGGGGGCCGCGCGCCATCAGCCTTATGGAAAATGCGCGCGACCCTGTTGCAGCTCCTACTCGGCAGCGGTGAACTCGGGGTAGGCCTCGAGGCCGCATTCCGAGATATCGACGCCTTCATACTCTTCCTCCTCAGAGACGCGGATACCGACGATTTTCTTCAGCAGATACCAGACGATAAAGCTGGTAATGAAGACCCAGGCGAAAATCGTGATCAGCCCGATAAGTTGCACGCCAAGTTTGGCGTCCGGATTTGTAAAGCACACCGCCAGGAGGCCCCACATACCGACAACGCCGTGAACCGAAATCGCACCAACCGGATCATCAATCTTCAGTTTGTCGAGTGTGACAATTGAGCCGATGACAATCAGGCCACCGACTGCGCCAATCAACGTCGCGGCCAATGGCGTCGGTGTTAATGGCTCCGCTGTGATCGCAACCAGTCCGGCGAGGGCGCCGTTCAACGCCATCGTAAGGTCAGCCTTACCAAACCAGAATCGCGACAGTATCAGCGCGAACACGAGCCCACCTGCCGCTGCCATGTTCGTGTTGACGAACACGAGCGAAACCGCGTTGGCTTCGCCGACATTAGAGACCATGAGTTCCGAGCCACCGTTAAAGCCAAACCAGCCTAGCCACAAGATCAATGTGCCCAGAGTGGCCAATGGCAGGTTACAGCCGGGAATGGCGTTGATCTGGCCCTTTTCCCCGTACTTGCCTTTGCGTGCACCAAGTAACAGCACACCCGCGAGAGCCGCAGCTGCGCCGCAGAGATGTACGACACCCGAACCGGCGAAGTCGAGAAAGCCCATTTCATTAAGAAAGCCACCGCCCCATTTCCAGAAACCCTGCACGGGGTAGATGAAGCCGGTCAGGACCACTGCAAACGCGAAGAACGACCATAGCTTCATCCGCTCGGCGACTGCGCCCGAGACAATCGACATTGCGGTTGCAACAAACACGACCTGAAAGAAGAAGTCCGACAGGTTTGAGTAGTAAGCATCGCCGGCGATCACGCTTGCAGCGTCGTTATCGGCAGAACCGAGCAGACCGCTGCCGAGTGTTGACAGACTTTGGAATATGCCGCCCTCGAAGCAGCCTGGATACATGATGCTGTATCCGCACAGCATGTACATGATGCAGGCGATTGAGTAGAGACAGACGTTCTTGGTTAGAATCTCGGCCGTGTTTTTGGCACGCACGAGGCCAGCTTCCAGCATCGTGAACCCGGCAGCCATCCACATGACCAGCGCGCCCATAACGAGAAAGTAAAAAGTATCCAGTGCATAGGCCAGTTCTGTGACCTGCCCGGAAATTGTTGCTAAATCATCCACGAGATATTCTCCTAAACTGCTTCGCTACCGGTCTCGCCGGTACGAATACGAATGGCTTCAGAAATCTCGGAGACGAAGATCTTGCCGTCACCAATTTTCCCCGTACGAGCTGTGTTGGCAATCGCCTCGACAACCTGATCGGTAACGTCATCCGACACTGCCAATTCGATTTTCGCTTTCGGCAGAAAGTCGACGACGTATTCCGCGCCACGATAAAGTTCTGTGTGACCGCGCTGGCGACCGAAGCCTTTGACTTCGGTCACCGTGATGCCTTGAATGCCGATGTCGGCAACGGCCTGGCGGACGTCATCAAGCTTGAAAGGCTTGATGATTGCAGTGATCATTTTCATTTCGTTTCCCCTTATTCGTGACTACAGGTCGAACGACTTGCCGATAGTGAAGACGATGGCCTCATCGCTTTCGCCAACCAGATCGGAGTCCGAGAAGATCAAAGACAGGCCAACATCGATGTCAGCAATCGTCGTACCGTAGCCCGCCTCAAAATAAGAACCCTCAAAGTCCTGCGAGAAGCCGGCGAACTTGCCGTAGAAACCGTTTTTCTCGGCAGTCACCGAGTAGTAGGTGTAGTCCTGAGTCGGGCCATCGAAATTCTCGTACTCGCCGATCGCCACATCAAAAGAGAACAGGCTATACGCGGCGCCCAGGTTGATTTCCTGATACGTGTCATCGAAATCGCCGGTGTAGTAGTAGCCTGTGAAGCCAATGCTGTAGCTGAAATCACCTACTTCGGTGCCGTAAGCGCCGTAAACATCGACCTCGAGTCCATCGCCCACGTCCGCAGCCCAGGTGCCGACGGAAAAGCCGTTGCTTTCGTAATCGATACCACCACTTGCCGACGATTTCTCCTGAAAAATACCGCGGTAGTAGTACTCGCTCGCAAAACCGAGGTTTGCAGACACGTCGGCCTGAGCGATAGCGCTACTGGCAAGCAATGTCGTAACGAGGGCGGTTCTTGAAAAAGTGTTCATGTCTTGCTGCTCCCAAAAGACGAATTAATAGAATTCATCTTCTATAGAGCAGAAAGCGTGCCA
>Ga0164320_10000819_pt1 | contig 10758 bp, 9 predicted proteins | sample GuaBasSediGuay11_FD_113736 | JGI IMG/M metagenome (GOLD analysis project Ga0164320, IMG submission 113736) | Subseafloor sediment microbial communities from Guaymas Basin, Gulf of California, Mexico - Guay11, Core 4567-28, 0-3 cm | ecosystem: Environmental > Aquatic > Marine > Hydrothermal vents...
CTCTAAATCCTGTTAACAGTCCTCCCATCTTCTCTTCTCCCTTTTCCTATCTATAATCTATTTCTTCTTTGATTTTGATAATGTCCTTACATAGGCAACCATATCTGCAATATCCTGGTCCCCAAGTCCAACTCCCTCTTTGCCAAATGGCACCATAGGGGTTCCGGCCCTTCCATCACGCACCGTAATCGAAAGAAACTCCGGATTCACATTCTTTAATCTAAGGCTTATCCCAAGGCGCCTCTTGCCCCCCTTACCATCATCTCCATGGCATAACGCACACCTGACCTTATACAGCTCCTCTCCCCGCTTTTTATCTGCCTTAAACCCCGTAAATCCAAACACCCGTGGCTTCCCTGCTGGCCTCTCTCTCGTTATGTATTTGATAATTTCATCAATCTCCTCATCACTCAGCCCTGCTGCATTTTTATTCCATGCTGTCATCTGCGTACCCGGACGCCCTTCCTTTATAATCTCCCTGAGGTGCCTGTCATCTATACTTTTTGTAAACGCAGGGTTGCCTATTGCAGGGATTGTCCGTTCAAATATCTCATCATACAGGCTTACCTTCCCGTCCGCATGACACGCAATACAGTACATCTTGTACAATGACTCACCGTCGGTCTTTGGGAAAATAATGTTCTTTATCAATGTATAATTCCTGGGCATCTGCTCCACCTTGAACGTTAACATGTACGTTGTCAGCAGTTCCGCTTCCTCTTCAGTAAGAAACGCCCTCATATCACTCTCCGGCACTATCTCTCTTGGATCATCAAAATGCTGCTTTATCCAGTTATACAGGTGATGATCACCTACAACATGCTTCATAGGAAAATAGGCAAACGGCTTAGATCCTATACCGGTTATGTCCTTACCAAGGTCTCCGCCCTTTCCGTTGTGCTTATGGCAGCCCTTGCAACCTTTCTCCCTGAACAGCTCCTCACCTCTGGCAACCTTCTCTCCGCCCTCCTGCTTCAACATCTCATTATCATGACATTGGGCACAGGAACTGTGGATATACTTTGTGGGTATAATCGGAAAATCCCAGTGCGTATGCTCCTTACCGTGAGCTTCACGCCTGTTCATGGCCCGACCCTGTCCATTATGGCATGCAGTGCATCCAAACTTTGCTATCGGATGGTTCTCAAGATAGTTGCCACTGTGCTGCCTGAAAGGCTGTTCCGCGTCTGCCATCAATGGATTCTCTACTCCCATGTGACAGCTTACACACCTGTCAGACTTCTTCAGGCTCTTCAGATATATCTGCTGCATCCCGATCTCTATCCTCTCTGCCCTCTGACGAGTTGATTCATCTTTTGCATTCTTTACAAGAAAATCCTTGTACTCAGTTTGGTACCACTTCCATTCCGGCGTAAACTCTCTGTTAAACGCTATCCCTACAAATGCAATCAGCACCAGCGATGAAATAAGTAATAATGATAAATAAAATCTGCTGTTCATTTTCCTCCTGCTCTCCTTCTGATTCTATTGCAATTATTCATAAATTTAATGTATAGGCCACTGACTGGCTGACCAGTAGAACTCCCAGTTTGGCCCCCTCAACACAGTGCCTGTATATGTCAAAATTACATAACTAACCAGAAACATCGTAAACAGCGATATTGCTCCCATCCTCGTCGAGTCGGTCCGCTTTATCACCCATAACGAGTACGCCACTACAAAACCTAAAAGCAGGTTTCCGGGGTTTATCGCGATTATCCATAACTGGTGAATGTTGGGCCACCAGTTTCTGAACCACCCAAAATTGATCACAAATGCAAGTGAGCCAATCACCGTTATAGCACTCACTACAAATGACTCAAGCGCTATCATCTTCCCCTGCCTGTTTGAAAACCAGATGCCAATATCCTCCTGCTCCCTGTCAAGGTACGGTATCATCAGAAGTCCAGCTATCGCCAAACCCGGCAGGCCCTGACCTCCCATGAACGCTGAATACGATACCAGCTCCTGAAGCCCAAGGAAATACCAGGGCGCCTTTGCAGGGTTCTCAGGTATCATAGGATTTGCTAACTCTTTTAGCGGCGCATCCACAAAATAAGAATATGCTATCACTGCCGCAAGTGTAAGAATAAATATCGCGATCTCTGCTATAAACAGATGCGGCCAGCTCGTTACTGTATTTTCAACGTCATTATCCACCGCAGGGGTCCTGCCTTTAGCCAGCTCCATCAGCCCGTAGGTCTTGTGCGTGGGGAATATTCCCCCGGTCTTTTGCGCAGGAGTTATGTTTACCACACCATTGCCCGTACTCTTGATCGCGTCGGGCTTTGAAAGTCCTCCGTCTTTTCTTATCCTCCAGAAATGCACTCCAAGAGCTGTGCATATAGCCAGCGGCAAAACAATTATATGCAACAGGTACACCCTTGTAAGAGAATCCTGCCCGGGCTCTGTGCCGCCAAGCAGTATTTTCTTTGTATCTCCTCCAATATCAAAATACTGCGTTATTCCAAAAATATCCGTAAGCTCCTTGGGCGCTGCCGCTATATTAGCGACGATCACCAGTGCCCAGTACGATAGCTGGTCCCAGGGAAGCATATATCCCGTCAGGTTGACCACAAATGTTACTATTAGCAGTATTACTCCTATCACCCAGTTGAACTCCCTGCCCCTCTTATATGAATTCGTGTAGACAACCCTCGCCATATGCAAAAGCACAAATATGATCATCGCTTCTCCAGACCATTTATGCACATTCCTCATCAGCCTCCCGCCAAACACAACAAAGTTAATGTCCTTTATATTGTTATACGCCGTCTCGATAGCAGGGCTGTAATACACCATTAGAAATCCGCCCGATATAAATGCTATCACCAGCAGGGAAAAAGAGATAATCCCAAGGCCAAGCGTAAATGACGGCCTCAATGTATTGATATGCGTCTTTGCTCCGTGCAGATGAAGGAAAAAGTTATTCACTACAACTGCGGTCCTTGACTTATCTGACGTGGGCATGCCGCTTCTCAGGAATGAGCCGAGGAATGAGCTTTTCAGAGACAATAAGTTATCTTTGTATTTCGCCAGTCCGCTCGGAGATTCGTTCTGGATATCATTCGAATTCTTCATCAGTCGTATACCTCATCTAAAATGTGACTTTTATATTTATGCAAATATATATTTCGTTCCCTGCGGCACTATCTTTCCGGCATCCACAAATAGTGTACCGTCCACTTCCTGCTGTATCTGAAACCACTCAAGAGGCCTCGGAGCAGGTCCTCCGATTACATCTCCATTCTTAGTATATTGCGACCCGTGACAGGGACACTGAAAACCAAATTCAGCAGGAAACACTATACACCCAAGATGTGTGCAAATAGCTGATATCGCAAATAGTCCGTTATCATCTGAAAATATAAATACATTCTTTTCATCCAGCTTTTTTGTACTGCCAATCGGAAAATTCTCTACCTTCCCTATCTTGAACTTCTTGGATTCCTCAGCGTATACATCCGATTTTACAAACCTCAGACTCCCCATTAGCGTTCCTATTGATCCCAAAATAGCCGCTCCAAAGGCTGCAAGACCGAGAAAATCACGCCTCGTTACCTTATCCTTATCCCGGGCCTTTTCACTCATCTGCTTATCTCCTCCTTAAATATAAATCTCTCCATTGTTATCGCATCCACAGGACATTTCTTTGCGCACTGCCCGCATCTGATACACCTGTCCTCATCTTTTATAATTGCTGATCCAGTGCTGATCGGATCCTCTCCATACCTGTTTTTATAAAGCTCTGCCAGCGTCTCATCTCCCTTTATGTTTTCAAGACTTACCAGCCGCAGACAGTACTCAGGACAGATATCAGCACAGCCCCCGCACAAAATACACCTGTCTCCGTTGAATATCGTATTTACCGCGCAATTCAGGCATCTGCCTCCCTGCTCCCCTGCAGCTTCCCTGAGAAATCCCGTCTCTACAGGCTCAAAAATATTCTTCATCCTCTCTGCTACAGGCGCTGCCGGCACCTCCGCTCTGCGAATCTTTTCAAAATCAGCAGGATGCGATACTTCATTACAGAAAACTTCTTTTTCAAAACTATCCGAATGACTCTCAGCTCTATTCAGGCTCACACGTTTTCCGCTTATGTACTCATGAATCAGCACTGCCGCCTTTTTCCCGCTTGCCACTGCATCAATTACCAGTCTCGGTCCATACGCAAGGTCCCCGGAAACAAACAGACCCGGCAGAGATGTAGTTGTTTTATCAGTATCCGTCTTTATCAGCCTTCTTTCGGTCATATCAATTTCTAAACCGCTTTTCTCAAGAAATGATATGTCTGATGCCTGACCTATAGAAAACAAGATTGTATCTGTATCAAGCGTTATGGTATCTGAATCATCGTATCTCGGATTAAACTTTCCCTCACTATCAAATACAGCGATGCATCTCTTAAATGTTATTGACTTTACTTTGCCGTACTTGTCAGCAGTTATGTTCTTTGGACCATAGCTGTTGATCCTCTCGATACCCTCTTCTTCTGCTTCTTCGATTTCGACTTTATCTGCAAGCATCTGCTCAAAATTCTCTATACAGACCAGTGATACGGACTTCATGCCCTGCTGCCTTACAGCAGTCCTGGCCACATCATAAGCAACATTACCACCCCCGATCACAACCACCGCCGGCCCTATCTTTACCTCTTCCCCTGCATACACATCCCGCAGAAAATCTACACCACCTAATACTCCTTTGCTGTCATCTCCATCCATCTGAATCATTCTTGATTTCTTTGCGCCCACCGCCAATAGCACTGCAGCTGATTCATCATATAATTTCTTAATCTCGATGTCTTTGCCGATTTCAACACCAAGCTTAATCTCCACCCCCAATGCCCTTATCGCGTCAATCTCCGCCTGGATCAGTTCTCTCGGAAGCCTGTATGGAGGAATTCCAAGTGCGGTCATGCCTCCGGCCACTTTCTCCATCTCGTATATCACCGGCCTGTATCCCATCAATGCAAGATCATGCGCACACGCCAGGCCTGCAGGGCCTGATCCTACTATCGAAACCGGCTTTGCCGTTTCCTTTGCAATTCCTATAATCCCGCTGCCCTGCTTATTGAATCTTTCCTTGAATGTCCGCGCAAAATCGTTCCTGTCTTCATATATCTCTACTCCGTACTTCTCGGTCACAAACCTCTTTAACGCCCTGATCGATATCGCTGCATCTATCCACCCCCTCCTGCACGCCAGCTCACACGGTGCTGCGCATATCCTTCCACAGATTGATGCAAGGGGGTTGGGTATTCGGGCTATCCAGTAGGCTTTCTCGTAATCTCCATCCGCGATTGCTCGTACATACCCTCGCGAATCTGTATTCACCGGACAGCCTGTCTGGCACTTTATGTTCTGTTTCCAGAACTCATAGTCCGGTATTACTACCTGAAAGCTTTGTTTTGGCAATGCAGTTCCTTATTAATTTAATCTGTTTTCAGTTTTAATTATTATTGTAATGAGATTAAGGGGCAGCCAAAAAAGTTTAAACCACCCCATCCTTTAATATTATTTAAATTCTGCCTTGACCATCGCTGTCTTGCCAGCATCTACAGTCACTTTTCCTAATTCAATCTCGCCAAAACCTTCATGCCACGCCTTGACTTTATAAGATCCTGCCGGAATATCTCCTATAGAAAATTCGCCTTTTTCATTTGTTACTGCAGCATAGGGATGAGGGAAGAGATATACATACCCGAGCATCCATGGATGGGAATCACACTTGACTGACATAATTCCGGGCCTTCTCATTTTCTTTTCTACTGTTGAACCCTTATCTGGAAGGCCGATGTTAAATATCGTCCTGCCCTTTATATAGGAATGGGTATTATGAAAGACAGGATCGCTGTTTTTAATAATAGCTGTATTCTTTTTACCACTATATCCTACAGATACATGCGGCTCAAATGCGCATGTATTATTATCGACAACAACTGGGGCATTCGGGACTGCCTTGCCCTTCTTTATGCCATCAAGAAATACAACCACATTTTTTATCTCATTACTGCTATTTATTAGATATTTTTGTGCAGGGAGTGTCTTTCCACAGAGGTCCTGCTCTGAAGTTAGCGTCAGAGTTTCGTCCTTGGGAGCGGTTCCTCCACTAAAAACAGCCTTACCTGAAATACTGCCTCCGTTCGTGACCTCGACAACCTTGTATGAGGATTTTTTCTTTTTCTTCTTTTTTGCATCAGCTTCTGCTAAAGGAAAAATGAGAAGAGCAACGATAAAAGTAACATTATTTTTTTCATTGTAAGCCTCCGTTTTGTTGAATGTTTTTTGTTGGGTTTTGCCCTGATTCAATATTTTCGACAGCATTCTTTATAGTTGCCTGAAGTTTCCTGAGGTCAACAGGCTTGGTTATATAATCAAATGCACCACGACGCATTGCTTCAACCACTGATTCTGCTGAGAAAAATGCTGTAAGGAAAATAACTTTAATTTCTTCATTGACAGACCGTATTTTTTTCAGCATATCAAAACCTTCTGTTTCAGGGACCTTAAGATCACTCAAAACAACCATTATTTCACCGTTTGAATTTATAATTTCAAGGGCCTCAATATAGTCGCATGCCTGATACGTTATATACGAATGTGATAGTGCTCTTGCCAAGCCTTCACGAACGATTTTCTCATCTTCTACAATCAGGATATGGTTCATCATTAATCGATTTTTAAAAAAACAAGCATTGATTCGTCGTTAACTGCAAAAGCTGTGCCTGAACTATTTATGTCAGAAATTTAAAATTGAAGATTACAGATAGTAGCTTGGATTTATTGAAGAAAATTTCTCACACTGTTGAGGATGATAGAAAAGTTTGTAGCAATACAAATTAAAACAACATACATTGACTGTAGATAAATTGCCCCACTATTTGGAGAGGTATAATTGCAACACATTGAAATATTGCAATAATCAATTATAGACACAATTGCCCCACGCTGGGGCATAAATAGTGCAATACTTTTTTCTGGTTTTTTTACAAACTTATAAATCCAGCTTCCATATATCTGGACATATTAATATTCATTTTAAATGAGGCCATTCAGCTTGCTTCAAAAAATTGTGATAACTAATTATAAGGTTACCCTAAAGTTTTCTTAATAATGTCCGATATTAAAAGCTAAGGAAAAGGATTAGAAAAAATATAATTAAAATTAGAGAAATGAAAAAACACATATTATTATCATGGAAGGTATCTAAATGATAAAGAATCACATAGGAGTCAGGATATTGGTTACTGTTGCTGCCAGCATCATTGTTGGCATGCTGTTAATCTCCTTCTACTTCACAATACAGCAAAGAAAAAACATCATGGCAGAAAACGAAAGGGCTTTTCGTAAACTTACCGAAACGGTGAGTGAGGGGTTTCAGGCTATCATGCTTGAGGGGGATGCAGATATTGCGCAGAATTTTACTGACGGGCTGAAAAAAGTTTCTGAAATCGAAGATTTCCGGCTCCTTAGAGTCGATGGCCTTGAATCGTTTAATGACAACAAAACTATTTACAATGTTAATAAACGGATCGGGGAGGAAGAGTTTATCCCAAGAGAAACTGAATCAGAGAAATTAATTATATCAAAGGAGCAGGAGTATTTTAAGAAGGCCGTAACTAGCCAAGAACTTGTATCCTATTATATAAGGACAAAAGACGGGAAACATTTATTGACTCTCTTTAATCCTGTTCTGAACAGAAAAGAATGTTTCAGCTGTCACGGCAGTACCCATGAAGTACGTGGAGTTATAAAGATTACTACATCGGTGGATCAGGTAGATAAAAACATAAGAAAGAGCCTGATAGGATCACTTCTTATGATTACACTCCTTACAGTAATAATACTTTCATTTATAGGTTATCTGATACGGAAGATTTCGATGCCGATCCAGCAAGTAGCCAGCAATCTGCAAAACATTTCGGATGGTGACGGTAATCTCAACGTGTCGCTGGATGTACAGGGGCAAGATGAGATAGCACAGCTGTCAAAAGGATTTAATACGTTTGTAAGCAAAACTCGCAGAATAGTTGCAAATTTTGCTGGTGTAACCGGAGATTTATCTGATATGGCAGAGCAATTAGCCATAAGCACCGACAAAACAAACAAAAACATTGATGAACAGCGAGGCAATATCCAGGAAATTGCTGCCTCTATTGAAGAGATGGCAACATCTATTGATGAGGTTTCGCATAGTGCCCAACAGGGAGCAGAGATTGCAAACCAGGTGGATGAACAGAGCAAAAGCGGGAGATCAGAGATGGATCGCACAGTCCAATTAATGAGTCAACTCTCTGAGCAGGTTGAAGGCGGCTCAGAAGTTATCCAGGACTTACACGATGAAATGGAGAACATTGGTAAAATCTTAATCGTGATCGAAGAGATTACTGACCAGACCAATATTCTGGCAATAAATGCGTCAATCGAAGCCTCGCGAGCAGGGGAGCAGGGACGCGGGTTTGCTGTTGTAGCCAGTGAAGTGCGAAAACTGGCAGATCGTACCAATGACTCTACTACAGAAATAACGGCCATCATAAAAAACCTGCGTTTGCGGTCAGACGATGCATTGCAAGTAATGAAAGAAGGCCGTGAAAGCGCTATGACAAGCATGAAACAGGCCAATCAGACCAGCGAGTTGCTCAATAATATTGCTGCCAGTGTTTCCAAGATTGCAGAATTGAGCCTATACATATCAAATGCTGTGACTGAAGAAAGAAGAGCAGCTGAGTTAATGAGCGCAAGTGTCAGTAACCTTACCCAGTTTGCTGACGGAAACGCTGATGATTCCGATAATACCGCTGCTAGCAGTGTGGAATTAGCACAACTTTCTGAACAGCTTAAATCCCTTGTGACACAGTTTAAGATTTGATGGTCTTTACTGAAAATAAACCGATAATCTATAATGGTATATTATTGCCAATCAAAAGGAGGAAGTTAAGATGAAAATTACATGTGTAATGAAAACAATTATTCTTGTTATGGGGATTGTAATGTCTCTGTCATTTTTGGCATATGCTGATGTAGAGCCAGTACGAAATGCAGCAGAGATCGTAAAAAATACGGATTGGGACAAAATGAAAACAGTAACAGTAACTATGGGTGAAATGTTTTATGAGCCTGATGAGCTGGTTTTCAAGGCTGGACAGCCCTACAAACTTGTACTGATTAATAATGGCAAAAAGAAACATTATTTTACGGCTCCTGGTTTCTATAAAGCGATAGCTGCTCGCAAGGTACAGTCTAATAAGGATGGAGAGATTAAGGCTCCCTACTTCCATGCACTTGAAATGATGGCGAATGGCGGACAGCTTGATCTTTACTTTGTGCCGGTTAAAAAAGGCACCTATCCTGTTTACTGCACAATTGATACCCACAGGGAAGAAGGCTCGGAAGGTGAAATAACAATAGAATAAAATTTTAAAGCAAACATCAAATGGAGAAAAATGCGAATTATTGCTTTTATAGCTATAGCCATAATCTTGATTCCCGGGCTGCTAAATGCAGAACCCAGGACTATTTCTGTCAATAAAATAGCTTCTCCGCCGGTTGTGGATGGAGACCTGAAAGACTGGGGTGAAGGCGAATGGATTCCTTTAATTTTAAAGCCGGCAATAGAAGACGACAAGGAGAATTTGACTGGTACATTAAATGTAGAAATGAAAACAGCCATTGCTGGTGACCGCTTTTATATGGCAGCCCGATGGCCGGATAAAGACAAGAATACAGAATACAAGAGCTGGATTTGGAAAAGGACGAAATATAAACGTGAAAAAAAGCTTGATGATATGTTTGCTGTTCGCTTTTTCATGGATGGTGAATATGATGCATGCATGTTCACTGAGAAGCGGTTTACATCTGATGTCTGGGTATGGTCAGCGGGACGTAGCAACCTGGCAGGTTATGCCAAGGATACTCGACAGGTCATTACAACCAAACTGATTGAGGATGCCGCAGAATACCAATTGCCTTCAGGTAAAATCGTCTATATCAAAAAATACAACGATTCTGGCAACCCGATGTTTGAAAATACCAAGCCTAAGCGCAAGAAATTTGCAGGCAAAAAATTACCCGGGATAAAAGTGGCGAAAAATGCATCAGGCAGTATCGCTGATGTGAGTGCAAAGGGTGTATGGAAAGATGGTTACTGGACGCTGGAATTGAGCCGCAGACTGGATACTAAAAATACGGATGACGTTGCATTTAAGCCAGGTGAAAGTCTCATGAGTGCGATTGCAGTATATAACAAGGGCAATGCAGAACATAAGAGTATTTCTGAAGAATTAGTTTTCGAATTTGCAAAATAAATATAAAAAGATTTTTTATCACCATAACAAAAAGCAATAAAAAAGCTAGATCAAGCCAAACTACCACAAAAATATAATTTAAAATGAGACTGTCCACGGTATTGGGGGGTGGGCATTTCAGGATATAAGCGCTTAATTACAAGCGCTTTATTTGGTGGAGGCGCCGGGAATCGAACCCGGGTCCGAAAGCATTACTTCCAAACGTCTACATGTTTATCTTACCTTTTAGTGTCTCGGAATCAGACTCGCCGGTAAGAGGGCTTTTCTTCATCCTATCCCTCTTAATCTTGCCCGAAGATCAAGGGAAACCCCTTCAGGCCAGCCTGCTTGTCGACGCTTGTTCTGAGTAACAGGCATTCTCAGAGAAGCGCACAGCTTAATTAAGCTGCGAGTGCCAGTTCTGTGTTGGCGTTTGTGTTTTGTGCTGCCTTTTTACGTGGTGACAGCGCCAC
>Ga0164320_10000820_pt1 | contig 10743 bp, 9 predicted proteins | sample GuaBasSediGuay11_FD_113736 | JGI IMG/M metagenome (GOLD analysis project Ga0164320, IMG submission 113736) | Subseafloor sediment microbial communities from Guaymas Basin, Gulf of California, Mexico - Guay11, Core 4567-28, 0-3 cm | ecosystem: Environmental > Aquatic > Marine > Hydrothermal vents...
AGTGGCTCACAGCGATCAAATCGAAGTTTTTTGGGCGTCGCGAGTTCAAGGTGGATGTGAAGGATTCCGGCTCGGAGGCCGGAATGACGGCGATATTTTTTGGGCGTCGTGAGTGCGTCGAGTGCGAGGCGAAAGTTTTGGCGATGGCGTGAGCAGTACAAACTGGTACGTGAACGTCTCGCCAATACTTTCAACACGGCGATCGGCGTGCTCACGGCGTCCAAAAATGGTGGCTATGCCCTGATTCGAACAGGGGACCCCATCATTATGAGTGATGTGCTCTAACCAGCTGAGCTACATAGCCATTGCATTTGACTCTAACAGACCGGGTTGCCCGGTCGAGGGGAGCGCGATTTTCGCTTGAAGGTTGCTCCCTGTCAAGCCCGGGTCCGATATTCTCAACTCTTTTAGCGCGGCGATCAGTGGCGGGAAATGCGGGCTATAGGTTAAAGCGAAAATGCACTACGTCGCCTTCGGTCATGACGTAATCCTTGCCTTCCAGGCGCCAACGCCCGGCATCCTTCGCGCCCTGCTCACCTTTGGCAGCGATGAAGTCATCGTAGCCGACCACCTCGGCCCTGATAAAACCTTTTTCGAAGTCGGTATGGATTACCCCGGCAGCTTTTGGCGCGGTCTCACCCTGGCGAATTGTCCAGGCACGAACTTCCTGAACACCGGCGGTAAAGTAGGTTTGTAATTTTAGCAGGCGATAACCCGCGTGAATCACCCGGTCGAGGCCCGGCTCTTCAAGCCCCAACTCCTGGAGGAATTCAATTGCTTCCTCGGCTTCGAGCTCGGCAATATCCGATTCGATCGCAGCACAAACGGCGACCACTTCGGCACCCTCTGATCTGGCGAATTCGGTTAATACATCGAGATGCGGATTGTTCTCAAAACCATCTTCGGCGACATTGGCGACGTACAGGGTTGGCTTCGCAGTGATCAGATGCAATGCCTTCATCCAGTGACGCTGTTGATCCTCTAACTCGAATCCACGCGCGCTGTTACCGGCTTCCACATGTGCCTGTATCGCCTGCATAAAGGCAAGTTTAGCCTTTGCTTCCTTGTCATTTGATTTAGCCATTTTGCCGGCTCGCTCGGTCTGGCGTGCAATCGATTCCATGTCCGCCAGTAATAATTCGGTATTGATGGTTTCGACATCATTCAGTGGATCGATCTTATTACTGACATGCACGATGTCCGGATTTTCAAAACAACGCACAACCTGTGCGATGGCATCAGTTTCACGGATGTGCCCGAGGAATTGATTACCCAGGCCTTCGCCTTTCGACGCCCCGGCGACAAGGCCCGCGATATCGACGAATTCCATGGTAGTAGGGATAGTTTTCTTTGGTTTGACAATTTCAGCCAGGTGCTGCAGGCGTAAATCGGGTACCTCGACAATACCGATGTTCGGATCGATGGTGCAAAACGGATAATTCTCGGCCGCAATGCCTGCCCTGGTCAGCGAATTGAACAGTGTCGATTTACCTACGTTGGGGAGTCCAACGATGCCGCATTTAAATCCCATGGGCTAATCCGCGATCGGGGTATGTAATGCCTGCATCGCTTTGTCGAATCTGCCTTCGAACAGTAGCGGCATGACTTCGAGCGTGCGTTGATTGGCTGCCTGAATCAATTCTTTATCCTGCGCCGAGGGACGATGAAGTACATAGTTAATGACCTGGTCACGATCACCGGGATGACCAATACCGACACGCAAACGGAAAAAATCCCTGTTACCCAGATGACTGATCGTATCGCGCAATCCATTGTGACCGCCATGACCGCCGCCCTGCTTTAAGCGATTGTCGCCCGCCACCAGATCGAGTTCGTCGTGCACTACCAGAATTTGCTCGGATCGCATTTTATAAAAACGCATCACCGCACCAATCGACTGGCCGCTGCGATTCATAAAGGTCCGGGGTTTGAGCAGAATTATGTCCTTGCCACCCGGGCGAAATTTGGCTTCATCGGCATTAAATCGTTTTTCATATCGAAACGACCGGGAAAGATGGATTGCCAGTAAATCGAGAAACCAGAAACCGGCATTGTGCCGGGTATCGCCATAGTCGGCCTCGGGGTTTCCAAGGCCGACTATCAAACGAATGTCCGCGGTAAGCGCAGCCACAAAAAGTGTTACTCTTCGGTGGCCTCTTCGCCGCCTTCAGATGCCTCGGTGCCGCCTTCGTCGCCTTCAGCTTCGCCTTCGCCTTCCTCGTCGAGGGCTTCAGGTGCTTCATCGGATATAATTTCTTCCGCACGGGTTTTCACTACCGATATAACGCCGGAGTCGTGATCTTCACCATATGTCAGCGCGACGATTTCGACGCCCTCGGGCACCTTGAGCTCGGAGAGATGTATGGTCTCACCAAGATGCAACTCGAGTACATCAACCTCGAGATACTCGGGCAAATTTTTCGGCAGGCAGATTACTTCAATTTCGGTAGCTACCTGTGTCAACATGCCGCCGTCCAGTTTCACGCCAACACACTCTTCGGCATTCACCGCATGGATCGGCACGACCACGTTGATCGGCTTTTTCTTGTCGATGCGGAAAAAGTCGGCGTGCAGGACCCGTTTCTTGAACGGGTGGCGTTGCAGATCGCGTAAAATAACTTCTTCACTTTGCTCGCCTATTTTCAGGTCGATTAGCTGCGTATAAATCGCTTCACTTTCAAGCTCGTGGCTAAATTCGTTGTGAACAAGGCTGATTGACTGGGGATCACCATCGCCCCCGTATACGACTGCTGGAACCAGTCCGGTGCGTCTCAGGCGGCGGCTCGCACCTTTCCCTGAATCTACCCGTGGTTCAGCATTCAGTTGGATATTATCTGACATTGCTGTACTCCAAAAAAATAAAAACCGCCTAATGGCGGAAACCCTCCTCGCGACCAGGAAGGAACTATCGTCAATCCATATACAATGAACTAACTGATTCTTCGAAATGAATGCGGCGAATCGTTTCTGCCAACATTCCGGCAACCGACACCTGTCGAATGCTGTCGCACTTTTCAGCTTCCGCTGAAAGCGGAATCGTATCGGTTACAACCAGTGAATCGAGTACTGAGTTTTCAACATTATCGATCGCATTACCAGACAATACTGGGTGCGTACAATAGGCAAATACACCTTTCGCACCACGCTCTTTCAGCGCTTCTGCGGCCCGGCACAGGGTGCCTGCGGTATCGACCATATCGTCGACGATGATGCAGGTTTTGCCCTTCACTTCGCCGATGATATTCATCACCTTCGCCATATTCGGCTGAGGTCGGCGTTTGTCGATGATCGCAAGTTCTGCATCATCGAGTTGTTTTGCCACTGCCCTGGCCCGCACCACACCACCGACATCGGGTGATACGACTATCATATCGGGATATTTTTGCTTCCAGATATCGCCCATCAAGATTGGCGATGCGTAGACATTGTCCACCAGGCATTCAAAAAATCCTTCGATCTGATCAGCATGCAAATCTACAGTCAGGACCCGATCGACGCCTACACTATCAAGCATATTTGCGACCACCTTAGCTGTGATCGGAACCCGCTGTGACCGCACCCGGCGGTCCTGGCGCGCATAGCCGAAATACGGGACGACTGCAGTAACGCGGTCGCACGATGCACGTTTTATCGCATCGATCATGACCAGTAACTCCATCAGGTTGTCGTTTGTCGGCGTGCAGGTCGGTTGTATTATAAATACATCTTTACCGCGAACATTCTCACCGATCTCGACCGAGGTTTCACCGTCGCTAAATACTCCCACCGAAGCATTCCCAATAGGAATATCCAGGTTTCGCGCCACAGTCCGCGATAACTCGGGATTAGCGTTTCCTGTGAAGACCATTAAATCGTTCGTGCCTACACTAACAACCATCCATTATTTCTCGCTCAATCTCAAAATATGGCTGGGCCGGCTGGAATCGAACCAACGAATGCCAGGATCAAAACCTGGTGCCTTACCGCTTGGCGACGGCCCATCAACTCTTTTTTGCTCGCATTACCGGCGCATTTGGCATTGCGTTACTACCGGATTTTTATTCATCGCTTTAGCGACGAAGCAGTCCCATTTTTCCGGTGCGCGGGATACTACACCTTCCGCCTGTTCGAGGCTATCGAAAGCCGCGAATACGCAAGATCCAGTGCCAGTCATTCGGGCTTTGCCATACTGGTTTAACCAGTCCATAGCCAGCTGTATTTCTGGATACAGCTTGCAGGCAACTTTTTCGCAAACATTAATGCCCGATCCACTCAGAAAGGCGCGTATTGTGATTGCATCACAATCTCGTGTCAATTCCTCTGCTGCAAAAATTTTCGCAGTCGAAACCTGCACTCCGGGATGAATCACCAGGTACCAGGGCTCGCTTAATTCAATAGGAGTTAACTGCTCTCCAATGCCACTTGCCCAGGCGACCCTACCCATCACAAAAACCGGCACATCTGCTCCCAACCCGAGCCCAATTGCAGCTAGTTCAGTTAGTTCCAGATCAAGATTCCACAATTGATTCAGTGCAAGCAATGTCGTCGCCGCATTCGAGCTACCGCCTCCAAGCCCGCCGCCGATCGGAATACGTTTGTCTATCGATATTTGTACACCCTGTTCTACTCGGAAACGTTCTTGTAATAATTGAGCAGCCTGAATCACAATATCTTCAGTTTCGCTAACAGGCGTATTGCTATTATTTCGTTGTATTGAACCATCCGAAGTCAAACCAAATTCCATTTGATCACTCAGGTCGATGAACTGATAAACCGTTTGTAACAAATGGTAGCCATCATCGCGTCTACCGGTGATATGCAACATCAGGTTTAGCTTGGCGGGCGATTGCAGGGACAGGTGACTCACTATTGACTAGTTAAAATCGGGAAATAATAGCGGTGAACTAACAGGTGACTCGAATTGACGCCAGCGTTCGATGACAATTTTCAATGTCAGCTTCTGATGTTTTAAATACATCTTCCTGGGCAACCCCTGTGCCGCAGTATCTTCATCGAAATAATCCAGGTAACTGATCTCCCAGCCTTGCTGCCGCAGAGACTTTAATCGTCCGCTGGCACGCAATTCAAAGCTATGTTCCGTGTCGGGGAGCGGTAACCCTTTTACCCATGACCTCAACCCCTTAACCGGGATTGCCCAGCCGAGCACCCGTATCAGCAGGGCTTCTGCCGATTCATCATATAAAACCTGGCCGTCGGGCATTGACAGTTGTATCGGTGGCAAGCCATCAGCTTGTAGATTTGTTTCGAGGCGAAACACGCCCGGCCCGAATGGTGCTTCGATGACGATAACAAACTGATCAATTTCACGCTGCCAGCTGATACCAACCTGGTAAACCTCCCTGCCGACAATGATTACCGCGCGTGCATGAATTTCCCAACTATTGATATCGTGTAATTGCTCCTGATACCCGGCCCAGTTCTGATAGCTTTCATCGGTCACAGGAAGTTCAGGCAAACCGCTACAGGCAGTCAGCGACATGATCAGCCACAGCGAGCTAACAAGACGCAGCAAATACTGCCGGCCTGGCGGCATGGAATGGGAAAACGGGATAAAATTCACGAATTCATGCAACGGCGTATATGAGTAGTACCTGGGTATCTGTCGAACTGACTGCGTGCGGGATTATTGAATAAAGCGATGCATGGTTTTCTGCAGCAGCGCATCATCGGGTACCTTTTTCAGCGCCTTCTGCCAAACCTTTTTGGCTTCCCCCCTGGCACCACTAACCCAGAGCACTTCGCCCAGGTGCGCAGCAATTTCACTGTCGTCGAATCGTGCCAGCGCGCGTCGCAATAATCGAATTGCCTCGTCATAGTTACCCAGACGATAGTTGACCCAGCCCAGGCTATCGATGATCGCTGCATCATCTGGCCTGATTTCGATGGCGCGTTGCAGGTAGCCATAGGCTTCCTGATATCGGTCGGTTTGATCCGCCAAGGTAAATCCAAGTACATTTAATGCGTGCGCATTATTCGGTTCGGTTTTCAAAATTTTGAGAATATCCTCTTCAAGGATATCGAGGCGGCCAATTCTTTCCGCAACCAGACCTCGGGAATACAACAGGTCAGTATTGCCGGGAACTATACCCAGGGCAGTCGTGTAAATCTCTACCGCCTCTTCATAGCGTGCCTCTGAACGCAATAACTCACCGATAGCAAGGTAGATGCGAACCAGCGAACCATTTGACTGACTGCCCTTGAGCATCGCGTCGAGGTAATCATGCGCCTGATCATAACTACCGGTTTTACTCAGCAAATCAGCAATATGTAATTTTGCGTCAAAAACATATTCACTGATATGCACTTGCCGGTACCAGTCGATCGCTTTCTGGTAACGCCCCAGTCCCTCATTGATCCTGCCCAGATAATACTGCGACTCGCCCTCGCGTTGGTTCATCTGCACCAGGTCCAACATATATTTTTCGGCATCGTCGAGGCGTTGGGACTCCAGCGATAACAACCCAAGGCTATATAATAGATCGGCGTCATGAGGGGATGCCCGATGCAGAATTTCGAATTCGACTCGTGCTTTTTCATACTGTTTAACATCGACCAGCAATCGTGCATAGGTCAATCGCAGTTTCTGGTTATCCGGTCTTGCAAGCACAGCTTTGTACAAACTGATAACCGCCTCTTCGCGCCGGTCCAGTTTTAACAACAAATTGGCTCTTGCATTGTGGGCCCCCTCAATATCCTGAATTACCAACGCCCTATCAAGATGCTCCAGCGCTTCCAAAAACTGATCGCCCTGGGCAGCCAACATGCCGTGCAAGAATTGAGCGTAGGCTCGTTCCGGATGTTTGTGTGCGATTCGGCGGGTTACTGAGAGTACCGTGGTAATATTCTTTTCCCTCGCCAGCACTGTAAGCACCGAGCCGAACAGCTTCGCTTCGGACATTTCACTGGTATCGATAATGTCGTCCAGGTATTGAAAGGCTCTATCGGCTTCATCCTGGCGTATATATATTGCCAGAATAGTTTGACGCGCCTCAACCTGGTCGGGTGCCAGTTCGACCCAGCGCTGGGCAGCTTCTGTAGCCGCATCCAGGTTCTGGCCATATACCGCTATGCGTACCGCTCGCTCGGCGATTTCAGGATTATTCTGGGATCTGGCGACACTCAGATAATATTGCACTGCCAGTTCTGTCTGGCCACGCATAATCGCGATTTCTGCTACCATTAAATGATAGGCATCATCACTGAAATTGTCTGGCTGCTGGGTACTGAGGTTGATCTCGACCAATTCCGATTGCAATAGCGATTCATTTTGTAATGACGGACTCTGCAACCCCGCACAAGCTGGTAGCAAGAATGCGGTGATAACCAGCAAGGTTATTTTTAATCTGTCTACAGTTTTCAAGGTAATATTCAAGGTTTTTGGTCGACCAGTTTCATTCCCTAGACATTGAGTGTAGCACTCCGATTCAAAAGCGAGAAGTCAGAGGTCCTAATACGGAGGTTCTGTATGGTGTTTGATTCAGAATTCCTGATTAGTATGATCAGCACAGGCGAAATTTGTTCCTGAAAATTTCAATCCACTACACCTGCAATGGAGCGCTACAGTAGCGACCCGATGCCAGGCATAGAAGCTCCTAACCGGCTTTGTTTAGCATCAACTTGTATTTTGCCAACCAATACCGGAAAATTGCCTGCTAACAGGCAATCCCTCTTTTAACCATGTCCCTATTTTCGCTTGGCATCAATCATCAGACTGCACCCGTTGATATCCGTGAGAAAGTAGCGTTTGCACCGGAGCAGATGGGCAAGGCCCTGGTCGAGCTTCAGGAATTCGCTACGATCAATGAGTCCGTTATTGTTTCCACCTGCAACCGCACCGAAATTTATTGCGAAACTTCCAGTGATTCCGGCGATGCTATTTCTCACTGGCTCTGCGGTTATCATGGTATGAGCTCTGAAGCGCTGTCGCCTTATATATATCAATACAACGACCAGGAAGTGGCGCGCCATTTATTCCGCGTCGCCTCGGGACTCGACTCGATGGTGATAGGAGAACCACAGATTCTCGGTCAGCTGAAACAGTCATTCGATCAGGCGCGTAATGGAAACAGCGTCGACTCAATTCTTGGTCGGCTATTTCAACACTCTTTTAACGTTGCCAAGCGCGTTCGTACCGACACTGAGATTGGTGCCCATCCCGTGTCGGTCGCTTTCGCAGCGGTCAGTTTGTCGAGGCAGATATTCGGTGAGCTGGACGAATTACAGGCGTTATTGATTGGTGCGGGTGCAACGATCGAACTGGTAGCGCGTCACCTCCGGGGCCAGAATATAGGTTCTATGGTGATTGCCAACCGTAGTCTCAAAAATGCAGCCAGTCTGGCAAAAAAGGTTGACGCCCAGGCAGTTTCTATCGGTGATGTGCCGCAGCAGCTTATCAACACGGATATCGTGATTTCATCGACAGCCAGCCAGTTGCCGATTCTCGGCAAAGGCGCCACCGAAACGGCCCTCAAGCGACGCAAGCGCCGCCCCATATTTATGGTTGACCTGGCTGTCCCGAGAGATATCGAAAGCCAGGTCGGTGAATTGGAGGATATTTATCTCTATACGGTTGACGATTTAAAGCAGGTGATCGATGAAAACCAGCGAACGCGAGCGCTGGCTGCTGAATCTGCGCAGGAAATTATCAATTTCGAAGTCAACAATTTTGAACAGTGGTTAAAGACCCACCAGTCAGCCGATGAAATAAGACGCTTGCGCGATAACGCAGAGGCAATCAAACAACAATGCATCGAGCGCGTGTTAGCGCAATATAAGAAAGATCACAATGTTGATAAAGCGCTGCAACGATTAGCCAATACCCTGACCAATAAAATGCTTCATGGTCCCACCATCGAGATGCGCAAGGCACTGGAATCTGATGACCAGGCCACAATACGTTTCTTACAGTCGCTGATATCACCTGATAAATCATAATTTTGATGAAATTATCCCTGTTAAATAAACTGGAACTGCTGAGCGCAAGACACGAAGAAATTGGCGCCTTGCTGTCTGAAGTCGAAACGATTAACGATCAGGACAAATTCCGCAGCCTGTCGATGGAGTACGCCCAGCTAGAAAGCCTGGTAAAAAGTTTTAGCGCCTATCAAAAAGCCCGGCAGGCACTCGCTTCCGCTGAAGAAATGTTATCGGAAGACGACGCTGAATTGCGCGAACTGGCGCAAGACGAAATTACTGAAAACAACGAGAAAATCGAACACCTGGAACTGGAACTACAGACTTTGCTGTTACCAAGGGATCCAAATGATAACGCTAACGTATTTCTTGAAATTCGTGCCGGAACCGGTGGAGACGAAGCCGCTATGTTCGCCGGAGATTTATTTCGCATGTATAGCCGGTACGCTGAATCGCAGCGGTGGCAGCTCGAAATACTGAATAGTAGCGAGGGTGAGCACGGCGGATTCAGGGAAATTATTGCGCGCATCATCGGTCAGGGCGCGTATTCTCATCTTAAATTTGAGTCCGGTGCGCACCGCGTGCAACGCGTACCGGAAACCGAATCGCAGGGACGGGTACATACCTCGGCAGCGACCGTAGCAATTATTCCCGAAGGCGACGAGGTACAGATGATTGAAATCAACCCGGCTGATTTGCGTATCGATACCTTCCGCGCGTCGGGTGCAGGCGGTCAGCATGTGAATAAAACCGACTCGGCGATACGTTTGACCCATCTACCAACCGGCACCGTGGTTGAGTGCCAGGACCAACGTTCGCAGCACAAGAACAAGGCGCGGGCGATGACCCTGTTGCAGGCCCGAATCTATGATGCGGAGAAACAAAAACAGGAAAAAGAGCAAGCAGCCGAACGCAAGTCACTGGTCGGTGGCGGGGATCGCTCCGAACGAATTCGTACCTATAACTTCCCACAGGGACGTCTCACCGATCATAGAATTAACCTGACGCTTTATAAGCTAGAAGAAATTCTTTCGGGATCTCTTGGCCACGTGGTCGAGCCGCTAATGCACGAATATCAGGCGGAACAACTGGCCAATTTGTCCGAAGATAACCAGGGGTTTGGGGGAAGTTAATCCGGCAAGCTGTTAGTTTGCCTTAAGGACCTCGGCAATGCGCCGAAGAAAAGGTGGGCCATCCCTGGCCCAGTGACATCATCATTTTTCAGGGGGAGGAAATAGATGACGGTCGAATTAACTATAGTTGCCGTTTGCCAGAATCGTTAGTGAAACAGTTCATAAGCAATGAGTGAAAAAATCGACTCAGCCATCGAATGGGCGGTAGACCGTTGCGCCGAGGTCAGCGATACCCCGAAACTCGATGCGGAATTACTCTTGTCATATTGCCTCGGTAAACCACGCAGCTATCTGTATAGCTGGCCCGAGCAACAACTGGAGTCTGGGGACTGGAAATGCTTCCAGGCACTGATTGATAAGCGCTTACTGCCGACACCGGTCGCTTACCTGCTGGGCGAACGCGAATTTTACTCGCTAACCCTGAAAACCAGCTCCGCTACGCTGATACCCCGTCCCGAAACCGAGACACTGGTGGAAACTGCAATCGATCTGTGCCCGGACGATTCCTCGACTAGCCTGTTAGAACTCGGCACCGGTACGGGCGCCATTGCTATAGCACTGAAACTACATCGACCCAGAATGAGTATTGTTGCAACCGATATCAGGGCCGATTGCCTGGATATAGCCAGACAAAATGCCGTTGCCCATTCGGTAACAATCGACTGGATTCAGTCCGACTGGTTTTCGCAAATAGAAA
>Ga0164320_10000821_pt1 | contig 10721 bp, 6 predicted proteins | sample GuaBasSediGuay11_FD_113736 | JGI IMG/M metagenome (GOLD analysis project Ga0164320, IMG submission 113736) | Subseafloor sediment microbial communities from Guaymas Basin, Gulf of California, Mexico - Guay11, Core 4567-28, 0-3 cm | ecosystem: Environmental > Aquatic > Marine > Hydrothermal vents...
AAATGCACATCGATGAGCTTGGTGCTGTACATACCGTCTTTGTTGTAGAGGCGAGGCAACAGGCTGTACATCGTACCGATGGTCATCATGGCAACCCAGCCCAGTGCGCCGGAGTGCACGTGGCCAATGGTCCAGTCCGTGTAATGTGACAGCGCGTTGACGGTCTTGATCGACATCATCGGGCCTTCGAACGTGGACATGCCGTAGAACGACAACGAAACGATCATGAACTTCAATATGGGGTCAGACCGCAGTTTATGCCAGGCACCAGACAAGGTCATGATGCCATTGATCATGCCGCCCCAGGAGGGTGCCAGCAGGATGATCGAGAACACCATGCCCAGCGTCTGTGCCCAGTCCGGCAGCGACGTGTAGTGCAGGTGATGTGGGCCGGCCCACATGTAAATGGCGATCAATGACCAGAAATGCACCACTGACAGGCGATACGAATACACCGGACGTCCGGCCTGCTTGGGCACGAAGTAGTACATCATGCCAAGGAAGCCTGCCGTCAGGAAAAAGCCGACGGCATTGTGACCGTACCACCACTGCATCATGCCATCGACGATACCGCTATACAGAGAGTAGGACTTGGTTAGCGACACCGGTATCGAAAGATTATTGAATATGTGCAACACGGCAATGGTGATGATGAATGCACCGTAGAACCAGTTCGCGACATAAATGTGTTTGATGCGTCGTTTTGCGATCGTCGTGAAAAACACGACGGCATAGGAAACCCACACCACGGCGATCAGTATATCGATCGGCCATTCGAGTTCTGCATATTCTTTGGATTGAGTAATACCCAGCGGCAAAGTGATGACTGCGAGCACGATCACGGCTTGCCAGCCCCAAAAAACAAAGGCCGAAAGCTTGTCGAATGCCAGTCGTACGTGGCAGGTTCGCTGCACGACGTAGAGCGATGTGCCAATCAACGCTGAACCGCCAAAAGCGAAAATGACAGCATTGGTGTGCAATGGTCGCAGGCGTGAATAGGTCAAAAACGGCAGATCGAAGTTGAGTGCTGGCCAGATAAGCTGAGCGGCAATGATAACGCCGACAAGCATACCGACGATGCCCCAGACGACCACCATGATTGAAAATTGGCGAACGACCTTGTCGTTATAGGTAGCTGCTGTGTCCAAAGGACAACCCCTGTATTGAGTTTTGATTGGTTTGCGGTCGCTGTATGCAGCGATTTTTTGATTTTTCGTTGCGAAGTATAGCGCCGGAAACGGAACGAAGGTTAGCAATTACTAGAATCAATCCAGATAGCGGAGGATACGTATAGCGCTTCCAGTGCGACATCGGTTCAGAATAGTGTTATTCATTAAACTTCCCAGACCTCCTTATGAGCCAGAAATCCTTGCACGGTGACATTTCAGAAATCGGTGAGTCCGATGTTTTCTTCCGCAACCTGCTGGAGTCGGCACCGGACGCCATGATAATTGTCGATGAACAGGGGGTGATGTCACTGGTCAACAGGCAGGCACTGCGTATGTTTGGCTATGAACGTCAGGAGATGATCGGGCAGCCTATCGAGATATTGCTGCCGAAAACCATGCGCAGCTCACATGTACTCCTCCGCGATTCATATACCAGTAACCCAAGATTAAGACCCATGGGTCAGGACATGGATTTGGTCGGGCAACGCAAAGACAGCAGTGAATTTCCGGTGGAAATAAGTCTTAGTTCAGTTGAAACGGAGAGTGGCAGATTTATTTCCAGTGTTATCCGCGATGTCACGGTCCGACGCCAGATGGAGAAGGACATAAAGGCTGCGCAGGAAGCAGCGGAGCTGGCGAATAAGGCGAATAGCGCCTTTTTAGCTGCCGCGAGCCATGACCTGCGGCAGCCCGTGCAGGCATTGAGTCTGCTCAACGGGGCCTGGCGACGCACGGTAAAAGACGAGCGCGCACTGCAAATGGTAGAGAATCAGGATGCGTCACTTACGGCAATGACGAATCTCCTGAATTCGCTGCTCGACATTAGCCGGCTGGATGCTGGAGCCGTGAAGCCGGAATGGGAAGATTTTCCGATGCAGCGGCTCATCGACCGATTATCAGCAGAGTTCGGTCGTCAGGCGCAGAACAAGGGGCTGAAATTTTCCTCATCATCCTGTGAGGCAGTGGTCCGAAGCGACCCTAATTTGCTGGCCGAGGTCGTCACCAATCTCGTTTCGAATGCAATTCGTTATACCGACAAGGGTGAAGTGAGGATGGTGTGCGTCGAACGTGACGGCCAATGCCAGCTTGAGGTATCCGATACCGGCATCGGTATTGAAGCAGATCAGCTGGATGCGATTTTTCGAGAATTTCATCAATGCAAATCGACCGGCGCGAGCAAGGAAGGATTCGGCTTGGGGCTGGCTATCGTGCGGCGGCTGACCGATCTTCTCGATCATCGTATTGAAGTGGACTCAGACCCCGGAAAGGGGTCACGATTCACAGTGACCCTGCCGGTAGTTGTAGATGGCGTTACAACGGGTAGCGATGATGATGATTCTGGTGAAGAACTTTCGGAACAAGCCAGTGGCCTGGTGATTCTTATCGAGGACGACGTCAATGTGGCCAACGCATGGGAATTGTTGCTGGAAGCCGAGGGCTACGGTGTTGCGACGGCTGCATCGGCCACAGAAACAATTGCTTTATTAAATCATCTCGATGATCAGCCGGTCTTGCTGATCTCCGATTTTCATTTACTCGATGGGTCTACTGGCGTTGAGGCCGTGAGCCTCATCCGGGAGTTTTACGATGCTGAGATTCCAGCGTTCATTGTCAGTGGTGATACTTCCAAGGTAGTGAAAGATGCACGGCTGCTCGATAACTGTACTTTGATGAGCAAACCGGTTGATACAGCGAGGCTTCTGGCCGCCGCCCGATACGCGTCTCGTACCGGCAATGTGCCGCAGGATTAGGGTTGGCCTGGTAGCCTAGCCAACCATCAATTTCAGCCAGCTCGCCGGTGATTTCGCCAGCGCGACACCCACGATATAGGCGAATACGGCGAGCGCGCCAACGAACGCGATGATGCGTATTTGCAGCGTCGCCCCACGCTTGATCGCAAATGTACCGAGCACGATATACACGATCAGCCCGGCGAACTTGGCCAGCAGCCAGGATTCAGAAAATACATTCAGGTGCAGCATCCATACGAGCGCGATGCCGGAAAGCAAGAACAGCGTGTCGATGATATGGGGAGCTATGCGGGTGAATTTCAGCTGCAACTTATCGGATTGCGCCATCATCCAGTAGCCACGCAGAATAAATCCACAAATGGTCACGATACCCGTAATCATGTGCACTGATTTGATCATTACGTAAGTCATAGGGCTCATTCTAGTCGAACAACCGTGCAAGTTCCTGTTTGTCTTGCAGATAGTCGTGTTATCCGGTGACCCAATAGGTGTACGTACTTATGGTGTCTGGCGTGGCGTCTGGCAATGTACGCAGTGGGTGAATCACGGACAAACAGGCCTTACAAAATGCGCTCACTTTCACGGCTTTTCGAAGCGCCGATTGCAGTTATTGCAGCCGGTGCATTCGTATGTACGAGTGGTTTAGCTCGTGCACAGGAACCACCGGATGACCCATTGGATAATGGGCAGGCAATCGACCAGATTGTTGTCGTTGCACACAAAGACGCTCGCTCGATCCGTGAGATAGCGGCGACGGTTACGGTGTTATCGCGCGCTGACCTCAATAACGAGCTCGCAACCTCGATTAACGACGTGTTTCGTTACGTTCCCGGCGTGGATTATGAAGCTGCTGGAACACGCTTCGGCACCGAAGGCATCAATATTCGCGGTATCGGTGGCAATCGGGTCGCAATTTTAGTTGATGGTGTGCCCCTGTCCGACCAGTTCGATAGCGGCAGCTTCTCCAACGCGACACGTGATTTCATTGATGCGGGACTGGTGCAGACCATAGAGGTACTGCACGGACCGGCGTCGGCGCTTTACGGCAGCTCCGCGATTGGCGGTGTTGTCTCGGTACGAACGCCAGATCCGGCTGACATCATCCGCAGCGAGAAAAGCGGTGGCGATTTTCTTGGTACATGGCGTGGGGCGGACAGCAGCATGCATGGCCAGGCTATGTTCGCAGTTGGTGATGAGTCACTGGGTGTATTGGCCGGCTTCAGTTGGCGTGACGGCCAGGAGCTGGACTCGGCAGCCGGTCCCGATGGCATTGACACCAAGGATTACGAACGCCAGACCGCCCTCATCAAGCTGGTTGCAGATGATCGATGGGGCCGAACCTGGCGCGCCAGCGTCATTCATCAGGATGCCAACACGATTTCAGACCTGAACTCGATGCTCGGTGCCGGACGTTTCCGTTCGACGACAGCGCTTGAAGGGGATGACTCCTACAAAATGGATGTCCTGAACCTGGCGTACGAATTTGGTTCCTCCGATGGCTGGATAGACTCAGGAGTTGTCCGCAGCTTCTACGAGCTTGCCAGTGTTGAGCAGATAACTCTGGACGAGCGCGCTGCGGCAAGAACACCGGTTTCGATTGATCGTTTCTTTTCCTACGAACAGGAGATTCGTGGCATCGAGCTGAATCTTTGGAAGAATTTCGGCGGCGACATATTCTCACATCGCCTCGGGTTCGGGCTCGAATATCGTGATCGCATCACTGAAGAATATCGTGATGGTTTGTCCACCAGTCTAACGACGGGTGAGCAAACAAACGTCCTGCTTGGCGAGGTCTTTCCGTTACGTGATTTTCCGATCAGCAAGACCACGGAAACAGCGGCTTTTTTAGAGGACACGATCAGCTTTGGCGGCTGGAAAGTTATCGCGGCGGTGCGAGCCGATCGGTATGACCTGACACCCCAGGTCGATGCGATGTATCTCGAAGATTATCCGGATTATGAACTGGTCAGTCTTAGTGAATCAGACCTGTCGCCCAAGCTCGGCGTGATCTATACGCTGACACAGGGAACCGACGTTTACGTGCAGTACTCGCACGGCTTTCGCGCACCACCGTATTCCGATGCGAATATCAGCCTTGAGATTCCATTCTTCGGCTACCAGGCGATTCCGAATCCAGATCTGAAGTCTGAATCTTCCGACGGTTTCGATGTTGGTATTCGTTGGCAGGGGGAGCGGTCAACGGCTCGTCTGTCGGCATTTCGTACCAACTACGACGACTTCATCGAGTCGAAAATCAATCTTGGTGTAGACCCGGTTACCGGGCTCACGATGTTCCAGTCGCAAAATATCAGTGAAACAGAAATCGAAGGGCTCGAAGCTGGCTGGAGCACACGTTTTGGCAGCACTGAGGCATTCGGCTTTGATGGCTCCGCTTATTACGCGCGTGGCGATAATCTGGATTCCGGACAACCGTTGAATTCAGTGGGGCCGGCACAGGGTGTGCTGGGACTGAGCTGGTTCTCACCGGATGCATCCCGCCAGATACGCCTGAAGGGAACATTCACCGATGCATTTGACCGTCGCGACGAGAGCAGTGGTGAGGTATTCAAACCTGCTGGTCACGCCGTCTTCGACCTGTTTGTGACGCAGAAGCTTGGCAATCGGGCCATCGTCAGAGCAGGACTGCACAACCTGACCGATCGTACCTACTGGAACTGGTCGGACGTTCGCGGCGTAAAGCCAGATGACCCCATTCTTCCATTCCTCGCCCAGGCGGGACGCAGTGCGTCTCTGAGCCTGAACGTGGTCTGGTAGGCAGATTTGATAGTTAATTTTTTTGGAGAAACCAAAATGACAGGAGAGAACATGTCATGAAATTGAAAAAACTAAGCCTGTACTTGCTGGTCCCAATCCTGGGACTGACAATCGGGGCTTGTTCACAAGATGCTGCTGATGACTCTGCAGCCACGGCCAATGACACTGCTGTACATACAGCCGAGGTCTCCGCAGCCGGCAAAGACGAATTGATGGCGAAAGGCGAGGGAGTTTACCTCGCGAATTGCGCAGCATGTCACCAGCCTACCGGCTTGGGCCTTGCAGGCGCATTTCCTCCACTGGCTGGATCGGATTTCCTGAAGGGCGATCGTAAAGCTGTAATGAGCGCAGCACTGTTCGGACTCTCGGGCCCGGTCACAGTAAACGGCGTTGAGTACAACGGTGTCATGCCAAGCATGGGTCACCTGCCAGACGAAGACCTCGCTGCAGCACTTTCATACGTATTCGGGGCCTGGGGCAATGATGGCGCGGCTGTCAATGTCGCAGAAGTCTCCGCTTTACGCATAGAGTTGGGTCAGGAAGACCGTGCCGCGGGCGAACGTCACCAGGGCGCCACCGAAGGTGAAATGAAGTACGAGGGCGCGCCGGTAGCCATGACAGGTGAAGGCAGCAGACAGATCATGTCAGCCGAGGGCCCGGTACTCAGCGAAGCTGAATTCACGACAGCAACACAGCTGTACTTTGAGCGTTGTGCAGGTTGCCACGGTGTACTCCGCAAGGGCGCAACCGGTAAACCTCTGACGCCCGATATCACGCTGGCGAAAGGCACGGATTACCTGAAAGCACTGATCACCTACGGCTCACCAGCCGGTATGCCGAACTGGGGTACCTCAGGTGATTTGACAGAAGAGCAGATCGACATCATGGCTCGCTTTCTGCAGCAGGAACCACCTGCACCACCGGAATTTGGCATGCCTGATATGCAGGCCAGCTGGCAACTCATGGTGGCACCGGAAGATCGACCGAACAGCCCGCAGCACGACCGCAATATCGATAACTTCTTTGCGGTGACTCTGCGTGATGCCGGTAAGGTTGCAATCATTGATGGCGACACCAAGGAAATCGTAACGACTCTTAAGACAGGATATGCGGTACACATCTCACGTCCGTCTGCATCAGGTCGCTACGTTCTTACCATTGGTCGTGACGCCAAGATCGACATGATTGACCTGTGGATGGATCCTCCCGCAATCGTCGCAGAGATCAAGATTGGCCTGGAAGCCAGATCTGTAGAAACGTCCAAGTACAAAGGCTACGAAGACAAATACACGATCGCTGGAGCCTACTGGCCACCGCAGTACGTCATCATGGACGGTGACACGCTGGAACCATTGAAGGTCGTCTCGACGCGCGGCATGACGGTTGATACCCAGGAATACCACCCGGAACCCCGGGTCGCGGCGATCGTTGCATCGCATGAGCATCCTGAGTTTATCGTCAACGTCAAAGAAACAGGACACATCCTGCTGGTTAACTACAGCGATGTAGATAGCCTGACGGTCACCGACATTCCCGCAGCGAAATTCCTGCATGACGGTGGCTGGGATCGAACCAAGCGCTACTTCCTCACTGCAGCGAACCAGTCTGACAAGATTGCTGTAGTCGATTCGAAGGACAGGAAGCTGGTTGCACTGATTGATGTCACCAAGACCCCTCACCCGGGTCGCGGCGCGAATATCATCGATCCTGAGTTCGGACCGGTATGGGTAACGAGCGCCCTGGGTAATGCCAACCTCTCGTTCATCGGCACCGATCCTGAAGGACACCCGGACAATGCCTGGAAGAACGTTCGCGTCATCGACGGTATGGGCGGCGGTTCGCTGTTCGTTAAGTCGCATCCTAAATCGACGAATTTATGGGTGGATGCGCCATTGAACCCGGACGAGTCATTTAGCCAGTCCATTGCTGTCTTCGATGTCAATGATCTGGACGCAGGTTTCGTGACATTACCGATCGGTGAATGGGCGGACCTCGGTGAAGGACCAAAACGCGTCGTGCAGCCTGAGTACAACAAGGCGGGCGATGAGGTTTGGTTCTCTGTCTGGAGTGGTAAGGAGCAGGAGTCTGCAATCGTTGTTGTCGACGACAAGACGCACGAACTCAAGGCTGTCATCAAGGGACCGGAAATGGTCACCCCGACAGGCAAGTTCAACATCTATAACACATTGCATGACATTTATTAGAGGGCTAAAGGAAAACGATCATGAAACGTAAAGGCATCGTTCTCCTGTCGGCAGCATCGCTGCTGTTCTCGTCAGCCACCATTGCGGTGGCTGATGAGGGCAATGACCTGGTGAGCGCGCTCACCTCAGGTAAGACAGGAATCAATGTACGAGCTCGATACGAGGGAGTGGACAAGGACAACCTGCTCAAGGATGCGAATGCCCTCACTGCTCGACTGCGGCTGAATTACCGGACTGGTGATTGGCAAGGGTGGTCCGCGTTCGCGGAGTACGACCATGTCTTTCACGTCATCAGGGACTTCAACGCGGGTGGCGGTACGACACCGGATAAAGATGGTGTGTATCAGACGGTTGCGGATCCCAAAGGGTCGGACCTTAACCAGTTGTATCTCGAATACACAGTATCGGAAGACTGGAAGCTCCGCATAGGGCGGCAGCGTGTTTTGCTCGACAACCAGCGCTTTGTTGGTGGAGTCGGCTGGCGACAAAACGAACAGACGTATGATGCGTTTGCGGTTTCGTCCTCGGCAATTCAGAAAACGGCTCTGACGTATGCGTACGTTGGTCAGGTACGGCGGATTTTCGGTCAAACGTCTGCGGCTGGCAGCATGAATGTCGATACGCATTTACTCAATGCGAAGGTCACGATCAACGATAGCTGGTCGGTTACGCCTTATTATTACTACATCGACAATCAGGATGCTGCGTCGACCTCAACCGGGACATTAGGTGCCCGGTTGGCAGGTAATGTCAAAGTAGGTGGCGGCAAGATCGGGCTGGTGGCAGAGTTGGCGACACAATCAGACGCGGGTAACAACCCGGTCAGTTACGACGCCGATTACGCACACCTGAGCGCCCTGTGGTCTATGGAAAATGGACTGTCTCTCGGACTCGGGTACGAGTCACTGGGTACTGACAGCTCCAACTTCGAGTCATTCAGAACGCCGTTGGCGACTCTGCATGCATTCCAGGGTTGGGCAGACATGTTCTTGTCGACACCGGGCGCTGGCATCGATGACTTGTACCTAACGGCCAAATTCAAAGCTGGCAACTGGAATCTGACGGGCGTTTATCACGACTTTTCCGCAGAAACCGGCAGCTTTGACTACGGCACAGAGCTTGATATTTCTGCAGGCACGAAGATCTCGAAGAATTACGGACTCCTGTTCAAGGGTGCATTCTTCTCCACAGATTCTTTGTCCTACGTAGATACGAACAAGTTCTGGATCATGTTCACAGCTAACTACTAGAGCGCAGTAGAAGGCTGTAACAGCGGGGCCTCGTTCGCGAGGCCCCGTTTTTTATTGGCGGGAGAGCTGCCTTCAGGCAGCTTCGTGGTTTTCCATGTCGACCGGTGTCTTGAACCAGTCGGGCTTGACGATCAAGAGATCGCAAGGCAAATGTTCGAGCGTGCGCTCGGCGGTGGCGCCGATGAACAGGCGTTTCCAGCGGTTCCGCGCGACAGCGCCCATTACCACAACGTCCGCACCGACTTTCTCCGCTATCGCCGGCAATTCTTCATGCGTCAGCCCGGCGATTAAATGCGCTTTGTCGTCATCAACATTGTGAAAGCTGGTGATTTCCTTGAAGCGTTTTTGATGGTCTTCATGCATCTGTTGTTCAATTTCGTCGAATGGCAGAGACACAGGGATGTAAGCGTTAGCTGTGGCCGTAGCAACAGCGATTCGTGGGTCATAGGAGTGGAACGCATGTACCTCGCCGCCGACGCTGTCAGCGAGCATTTTGCTTAGCTGCAAAATTTCATCATCGAGAGCAGCTGGCTTGTCGTGTTGGTTCATGGGGTCGATCGCCGCAAGAAAGACGGGCGTGTCGGAGAACTCATTCGGATTGACCAGCCACAAACGTGTCGGGCAGGTGCGGATAAGGTTCCAGTCTGTATTCGTTAGCAGCGCTCGTGCAACGGCTGAGTGGTGATGCGTGTCTTTGATGACAATGTCGGCATCTGTGGCCACCGCGTGTCTGACCACACCTTCGTGCAGCGGGTGGTCCCAAACAGCAGACGTCTTTACCGTGATTCCATCCGCACGCAGTGGCTCGGCAAGAGTTTCCAGATGCTTTTGCTGATTCTGGATGACTTCTTCTCGAGCTTTTTCGAGTGACGGTGAATCGAACAGTCGATCTCCACTCAGGTATTCATTGTAGTAGCAGACCAGCAGTTCGAGCTCTGCTCCGGTCTTTTTTGCCAGCCAGGACGCACGACGAAGCCCCGGTTGATCTTCTGTGGTCGGATCAATAACGGCCAGAACCTTTCTAATTTCCTTCATTTTCACACCTGACAAAGTGTTGATTAACTTTCAATGTTTCATAACCAGCATACGCCCGGACTTACAGCAATCCATAAGGCGTGTTGCCTAAGGGCTATCGGTTTGTACCTACCGTTCGATAGGTGGATTTACTGATTCTTGGCGCCCTTCACAGCGGATAGAATGGTCAGGCAATTGCACCGAGGAGGTCACAATGGCCGGTGGGTCAAACAACGCATTACGCGCGGAACTTCAAGCAAAGAAACAGGAACTGTCGGCACGCCTGGAGCGCATAAAGGCGAATCTGCAGCGTGGCTTTGATGCAGATTCAAAAGAGATGGCCAAAGAGCTCGAAGATTCGGAAGTAGTGGACGCACTGGGCAATGAGGCCCGTGAAGAAATCGCGAAGATCTCTGCGGCGCTGGTACGCCTGGATAATGGTCGCTACGGGACATGCTCAGAGTGTTCCGAGCCGATTGAGGCTGATCGGATCAAGGTCTATCCGTATGCGGGTGAATGCATCGAATGCGCGACGTTTGAAGAGCATCGCAGGGCCCG
>Ga0164320_10000822_pt1 | contig 10719 bp, 10 predicted proteins | sample GuaBasSediGuay11_FD_113736 | JGI IMG/M metagenome (GOLD analysis project Ga0164320, IMG submission 113736) | Subseafloor sediment microbial communities from Guaymas Basin, Gulf of California, Mexico - Guay11, Core 4567-28, 0-3 cm | ecosystem: Environmental > Aquatic > Marine > Hydrothermal...
GTCGATGGCTGCTATTTTGTTCAGATCGGACTGCAAAATACTGATGAACCGGTCTGTTATATCCAGGTGTTCAACCTGTTCGAAGCCAGCTTCTGAAATCAGTGCAGCATAGTCGGGCAGGGTATGCAAAATATATCCCCTGTCGTCTACATAGTCTGAAAATGCGTCACTCCAGGGTTTTTCACCACAGCAATAGTCGGTGAATAACAGCTCACCTCCGGGCCGGAGCGCGGCATTGAGTACAGTGAATAATCGTGTCTTATCCTCAATATGTAAAAATACATCACGGCTGTAGATCGCATCGTAATATCCAGGTTTATCCAGCTCCAGGCAATCACCCCATTTGAAACTAACGCGATCCGACAGCCCGTGAGCTGCCAGTTTTTGATTTGCAATCGCCAGCATATTCTTCGACAGGTCGATACCTTCGACGATCAGGTTAAAATCACGCGCCATGACGAAAGCACTGCCGCCCAGGCCGCACCCAACATCTAGTACTCGAGACCCGGGGGTCAGTTTCATTTGCCCGACCAATTCAATTGTTATCGCATGCCCACCCGGACTGACAAAGTCTTCACCATAGATAGATTCGTATTGAAGAATGGACTCGGTTGCGTACTGCGCCGAATCCAGAAACTCCTGGGTCACCTGGTTTGAATGGCTCATTAAGTACCCCCTTGAATCGCCTGTATTATACTCGCTAGTTCCAGGGCATCCTTGCAATTAATATTAGCTGATCGAGCGTGATGGCAGGCTCTACTGTATAATTTTACCCTGATTAATCGTTCATAGGAATTGAGCACCTAATGAAAACGATCATACTCGCAGTGATTACCGGATGTTTGATTGCCTCCAATGTCTGGGCGGAACACGAGGTGGATCATCGTTATATCATTCGCGGTTATGTACTCGATGAAAACCAGCGCGGTATCGGCAATCTGAACGTCGATGTCCTCCACGACGGTAGTTTGCTGGGAAGCAGCAAAACCGACTCCGGGGGTTATTATTCGATACATTTACACCTGCACAACACAGATAAGGGCAACATTCTCAATCTCCGCGCCGGACCTTATAGATCAGAGCTACGCGTAACATTCGATCCTGGAGATATCAGCACGCAGCGGGTGCACGAGGCAAATTTCGTCGCAGGTAAGTATGTCGAGGGTTCACTCGGGCTCTTTCGTATACCGACCTGGTCGTATGTGGTTGGCGGACTGTTAGCACTCGGCGTCATCGTCGTGATCCTCGAGAGGCGCCGGAAAAAGAAAATCAGGCAAAAGATGGTGATGTCGAGCGAAAAACGGCCACCTGGAAAACACAAATCTAAGAGAAGACGACGGAAGAATCGTTAGATCTGTTTCTGGACTGCCAGCCCGCAGTTTGCATGGAGGGAAAGGCGCTCAGGTCGACGTAGATAAATCATATTGAGGTAGGAATGAAGCCCAGGAAGAACAAACGGCGGAAAAAGCTGAAGAGTAAACCAGGCACAAAACAGAACCTATCCCGGGTTTTAAATGAAGCACTGATTCTCTACAGGTCTGGAAAATTGAAACTGGCACTTCGAAAATGCCAGTCGGTACTCGCCGACCACCCACGACATTCAGACGCAATTAATCTGGCTGGTATCATTCATATGGATCTGGGACAGACAGAACAAAGCGTTAACTTTATGCGGTCTGTGGTTGAAATTCACCCTGGTAGTTCGAAGGCCCATTTCAATCTGGGAACCGCATTGACGGCAAATGGTAAACTCACTGAAGCCATTTCAAGCCAGCGTCGCGCCCTTGAACTTAAACCTGATTACGCGGATGCCCTGTTCAACCTGGGAAATGCCTATAGACAGACCGGCGAATCGAAGTCCGCCATACTGAGTTACAGGAGTGCACTCGATCTGGCGCCCGACTACCCAGGTGCTGCGACCAACCTCGCGAGTAGCCTGCTGCACCTCGGTCGACCCCTGGACGCCCTTGCTGCCTGCGACGAAGCGCTAAGGCATTATCCTGGTGATCGCGATGCGTATGCCTTCAAGGCTATCGCGGCGACTGAAGCCGACGACCCGGGAATGGCCGCATCGATCCTGAGTATGGATCGGCTTATCAGGGCAAAGGATTTTGACTCAGCTGCTGGATTCCAGGATATGGCAGAATTTAATAAAGCACTGGCTGCATACGTGTTGTCGCATCCAACCCTGACCCGGGAACCGCACAATATGGCAACCCGAAACGGTCAACAGACGGAGAATCTTGCGCTCGAACCGAAAGGGCCGATAAAACAGCTGGAACAGATGATCATTGCGACATACGACGAGTACAGGAACTTTCTATCCAATGAGTCCGGGCACTCGTATATCCGACAAATTCCTGATCTGAGCAAAATCGATATCTGGGGAACGGTTCTGGATAGCATGGGACACCAGGCTGCCCATATGCACCGCAATGCCTGGATCAGCGGCGTTTACTACGTCCAGCTACCCGGTGTTATGCATGGCGCCAATGAATCCCGATCAGGCTGGATAGAATTCGGTCGTCCTGCGGACGAGTTTCCATGCACTGTAGACCATGAGATTCGCAATTTCGAACCGAGGGAAGGCCGAATGTTTATGTTTCCATCGTTCGAATATCACCGCACGATACCATTTGAAAGTTCGGAACAGAGAATCAGTATCGCCTTTGACCTTCTGGCCTGATACTGTCCGACTACCCGGTATTTAAATAATTATTGAATATAAAAGAAAACTAAAGCCAGCACACCAATAGCAGTAACCCAGGAAGCGGCTCTAATAGAGGCCAGATAATTTTCGATTTGGCTGAACTGGTTGGATGTATCTACATTCGTGTCATTTGGTTCCATAGAATTATCGGGTAAGTGGTTGAGCCGACCATTTTGATATAGCACCACTTTCATAGCAATCGAAAAATTCCAACGGGCTGGTTTGTTTCCGTGGGCACGGCTGGGGTATGCTTCCCGTATTCATGCCTAATCAAGTTTCTATCTTGCCTATTTTGTCGGTGAATTTTATCGGCACACTCGGCTATAGCATCGTCATGCCATTTTTGATTTTCCTGGTTGCCAAGTTCGGCGGAAACAGCGTTATTTTCGGAATTCTTGGTGCTACATCAAAATGCTACCCGACCAGGAGCCGGTAAAATTAACGCAATCCCCCTGCGCCAGTGAAAAAATGAGGCGGGTGCTCGGTAACGAAATCAAGGACTGTTTCGATCGGCAGGCAACCCCGAATACTCTCAGGAAAATGCTCGGAATTCCGGCTATGCCGTTAGTGCTGATTTTGTATTTCCTCATATTTCTCGCATTTGCACTGTTCTACACCGCCTTTCCGATCCATGCAGCGTTAGGTCTTGGGTGGGAAATGAGCCAGCTGGGGATATATTTTTCGGTATTAAGCCTGGCGATGATCATAATTCAGGGCCCGGTTATGACCTACCTCTCGCCCCGGGTGTCTGAAAAACCACTGGTGGTTAGCGGAAGCCTGGTTATGTTTATCAGCTTTGCGCTTTTGCAATATCACGCCCCGGTACTGATCTACACCGCCGCGATATTGTTTGCGATCGGCAACGGCATCATGTGGCCGTCATTTTTATCGCTGCTGGGGCAGATGGGCGAGGTAAGCGATCAGGGTTATATCCAGGGCATCGCGAGTAGCGCCGGTAGCCTGGCAAGCATTGTTGGCCTGGTAGTCGGTGGGTTTCTTTATAGCCTGTATGCCTCAACCAGTTTCCTGATCGCCGCCGTGGTATTCATCGTCGTATTCGGGCTGGCATTAATATTACCCCACAGCAGGATCGGTAATTCCGGGGACACAATACGTAATTAACCAGCGGGTTTTATGGGTAATGAGTTCCGTAGTGTGTTCCCGGGAATTCCGGAATTCGAGAGTTCCGTAGTGTCCCCAGAATTAGGTCTGGATAGATTTGAGCATTTTTGCATAACCTAACTATACTCGGCAGGAATCTACTAATCGGCCCCCTGGTCCGAAGGAAGCTAGAACCATGTTTCAGACAAAAGATATTCTTCTGCTGCTCACAGTTACATTCATGAGTGTCGTTTTCCTACAACCCAATAGTTCAATAGTGCTTGGGCTCGATCGCTCTTACCTGTTTACCGGACTACTGATCGTAGTGACGATTGCACTGGCACATTATTCCAAGCTGGTGCTGGTAACCGCTGTGCTAATAGCAGCGATCGGAGCAAATCTACCCCAGGAACTCGCCGGGGCACTAAATGTCGATGCCAGATACTTCATGATTGGTCTAATCACCATCCTGTTGGCGGCGGTGGTAAACCGAGTGATCAAATTACCGACCGGTCTCGATAAACCCCAGGGATTTCCTGCCGAACAGGGCTCCGTGACCCCTAATCCAAAACTGGTGGAATTAAATTTGCCCGAGAACAACAACCCGGAAATGAATGCGCCCGAAGGTAACGAACCTGTAAGTGATCCCGCCGTGGAAATCGGGCAGGATCGGGCTGTAGCACAGTAGTAATTTGACATAATTCCCGGGGCACAATACGGAACTCCAGTGTGATTCCGTATTGTGTCCCCGGAATTAGATAGACTAGTTAGCTTCTATGTCATTCACATGCTGGCTAAAGGCAGGGCTTAACATCAATTTTTTACATCGTTCGAAGCGTTCAATCGAATAAGCCCAAAAATCTTCGGCCAGATTTCCATCGCTATGCTGAATCAATCCCCAGAGGGTCCAAAGTAAATCACACATGGCCTTATAAATGGTCATGCGCGCGATTTCGGATTTAGCAGGTTCACCACCACAGTAGGCCCTCATTAATTCAATATCCTGCTCAGGAGTGAAACCAGCCTCTACCGACAGATCTCCCAGGTCCCAGAGAGGATCATTCATACCGGAGTACTCCCAGTCTACGATCCACATACGCTCGCCAGAATCGAGGAAATTTTCACACAAGGGGTCGCAATGACAAGGCACCAGATCCACAGGATTACGATGCAAGGCCTCGCGAACAGGATGCGCTGCCCTGACCAGGTCGAAGTACCCCTCAGGTAGTTTGGCCTTACGCGCGTCGAGAATTTGCAGGTATTCATCAATCATGGCGAAAAGTTCGAAACGAAAATGGAACGCCTCGGGAAAGCTGTGTATCTGTTTTAGTGCATTTCCCGCACGCGCTGCCGCTCTTTCCCTGTTACTGAATTCATCCGGGGTCATGGTTACAATGTCATCTATATAGCGTGTCAGCATGACACCGGATTCGGTGTTGGCATATATCACTTCGGCCGAGACACCCGCCCTGGCAGCTACCCTGGCGTTGTGAATTTCAACCGATCGGTCGATATATTTCTCGGTTCCCTTACCAGGGATACGGAGCACGTAGCGGTCTTTACCCGTATCAATTTTGAAAACCAGGTTGGTTAAACCGCCGAGCCTTTGAGTGGTGTAACTGTCAGCTGCTAATCCCCTTAAATCCGGTATGGTTGTCAGTACCCGATGAACCTCTGGCAAATTGCTTTTCATTTCCCCGTCCTTTTTCTATTGTTAATCATTCTTATATTATGCCTTCGCAACAACAGGATCATCAGCTATCTCTGCCAACGAATTGCACTCGCACACCTGGTGCTCAGTTATTTTACGATCCCACTTACCAACAGGTTGCTGCGCCTGTTCGGCGATACCCGTCTTATAATCCGTTTCAGAAAGGCAACATGTCATTTATACTGCATATACAGTCTCCATATCAGGATATCTTCGACCATGAAACCGTCTCAAATACCGGTTATTGACATTGCCGAACTCGGTAATCACCGAATGCTGGCTGCCGTGCATGATGCCTGCCGGGAATGGGGTTTCTTCCAGGTGGTCAATCACGGCCTGGAGCCTGGGCTGATCGCTGCACTAGAAAATGTAATGAGCCTGTTCTTTGCACAACCCACCGCAGTCAAACGGGAGATCTCACGAACAACGGATAACCCCTGGGGGTTTTTCGACCAGGAACTGACCAAAAATACCCTCGACTGGAAAGAAATTTTCGACTATGGCCCGATGGACGATGCGAAACAGCCTCAATGGCCGCAATCGCTGCCGGATTTCAAGCCAGCGGTGCTGGCATATTACACCGCCTGCGAAAACCTGGCATTTCGATTGCTCGAGATTATCGCGGTTAACCTCGGCATGCCCGACGATTACCTGAACCGCGATTTCAAACCGAGTCACACCAGTTTCCTGCGTATGAACTACTACCCGGTTTGTCCGACACCAGAGTTTCCTGCCGGTCTGGACAAGCCATCCTGCGGACATCTTGGCATCAATCATCATACCGATGCCGGAGCGGTGACCGTGCTGTTGCAGGACGACCAGGCTGGTCTCGAGGTTTATCGAGGCAAGCAGTGGCACCTGGTCGAGACCCGTTCCGATGCATTGGTCATCAACATCGGCGATATCGTGCAGGTCTGGTCAAACGACCAGTATCACGCCGCATTACATCGGGTTCGGGCAAACGCGAAAGCGGAGCGCTTCAGCGTACCCTTTTTCTTTAACCCGGCCTATCAATCGGATTACGCACCACTGCCGACAATGGTCGATAAAAAACAACCCGCGCGATACCGGGCTATCAACTGGGGTGAATTCCGGGCACGGCGCGCCAGCGGCGATTATGCCGACAGCGGTGAAGAAGTTCAGATTAGCCACTACCGGACAGCGCAATGAACGCCGATAATAGCCACCAGATCTACCTGGATCACAATGCCAGCACCCCGGTTCACCCACGGGTCGCAGCCACCATGCAACGTACCCTGGATGGCATGTTCGGAAATCCATCCAGCACCCACTGGGCCGGTACATCGGCCAAAGAAGCCATTGGTGTTAGTCGCCAACAGGTTGCCGATCTGCTTGGCTGCGCTTCCGATGAAGTAGTTTTTACCAGCGGCGGTAGCGAATCGAACAACCTTGCGATCAAGGGCGTCGCTTTCGCTCACCTGGCAACCGGCTCGCATATTATTACCAGTACAATCGAGCACCCGGCTACGCTGGAACCCTGCCAATTTCTCGCCAGGGCGCTTGGTGTGGGTCTCAGCATTGTGCCGGTTGATAGCCTCGGGTTGATCGATCCAGACGATGTGCGGAGGGCCATTACCCCACAGACCCGGCTTATCAGCATCATGCACGCAAATAATGAGGTCGGCACGATTCAACCCATTGAAGAGATTGCAAGTATCGCCCGGGAGCACGATGTCCTGTTGCATGTTGATGCCGCCCAGGCGGTGGGCAAGATTGAGGTAAATGTTGGCAAGCTTGGAGCAGATCTGCTGTCGATCGCCGGGCACAAGTTTTATGCGCCCAAGGGTGTCGGCGCACTTTACGTTCGACGAGGGCTCGAGCTGGAGCCGATAATCCACGGCGGCAACCAGGAACGCGGTTATCGTGCAGGTACCGAAAGCGCAGTACTTGCCGCCGCGCTGGGACAAGCCAGCCTGCTCGCAGGAGATCGGTCGCACATGCCCGCGGTGCAATCACTGCGCGATCGATTCTGGAGCGCTCTTCAAGACCGTTTTGAGGAGCGCGTAGTGCTGAATGGTCACATCGACAAGCGATTGCCCAACACGCTGAATGTATCTTTCCTGGGGCTGGTTGGTGCACAGATCCTGGCCCAACTCGATGGTGTCGCAGCCTCTACCGGTTCCGCCTGTCATACCGACCGCGTGGAAATATCCCCTGTGCTCGAAGCGATGGCTGTGTCCCCGGAGGTTGGCCAGGGTGCTCTGCGTTTCAGCCTGGGCCGGGGAACTACACAAGACGAAATAGACCTGGTGATCGAGCGCCTCATCGAGGTTGTAACCTAGCTCGCATTAATTAGCGGCCGTAGAGTCTAGCTATACCACTGATTTGCTTTATCTTTGGCGATATTGAAAAACATAAACTTGACAAAACTTGACATGTCAGGTTTTATAGCCGATAGTATACGGATGCAAAAAATCAAAATCAGCTCGAAGGTCGACGAAGCCGTCTGGAATGAACTCAAGGCGCTATCCAGAGAGCGCCATCAGAACGTTTCTGGTCTGTTGACGGAGGCGATCAGCGAATACGTCCGGCGTAAACGTGTCAGACCAGAAGTGCTGAACCACCTGGAAAATTCCATGAATCAAAACGAAGAATTGGGAAAATTGCTTGCCCAGTGATTCAATACAGTATTTGACCCATGACGAATTACTCGAAATACATGAAAAACTGATCGAACGATTCGGTGGTGAATCAGGTATTCGGGATCCTGGTCTGTTAGAGAGCGCCCTGTTCAGACCCCAGACCGGGTACTATGAAGACCTGGCGGAAATGGGTGCCGCATTATTTGAATCCCTCATCATGAACCATCCCTTCGTCGATGGGAATAAACGGGTTGCCTTTTTTGGCACGGATGTCTTTTTTCGTTTAAATGGATATAGACTCAAGGTCGTCACAGCCGAGGCTTACCCTTTTTTGATCGGATTGCTCGAGAAAGGGGAGTGTAATTATGAAAACCTGCTCCCCTGGATCAGGCACTCGATCATAAAGCTATAACCCCTATTTCAGATCTGGCCAATATCGCCACTTATATTTGAGCTTCCCTATTTTCCTATCGTTCCTAGCCAGGAAGATCCAAGCCTTATTTTGAATTGAAATACGGATTCGTCAATCCATATAGATGAGCCTGATGTGAATAGTAAATTATATCCAAGCCAGCAATACTGACTACAACTGCATATTCTGGCCGAACGGAAAAGGCGATGCCAACAATAAGATCATCAATTTGAAAACTACCCGGCCAATTCCCGTTTCAGCTCCTCTTTGTTGACCTGATTCTTGTCACTCTGAACCAGTGGTAGAGACTTCCTGTAAACAACTCGACTAGGTATCATGTAGGAGGCCAGGTGCTTTTTAAGCTCGAAGACTATCTCTTTCTCGCTTATCTCGTTAGGTGCTGAATAAGCGAGAACAATTTCCTCCTCTATAAGCTCATTTTCTATCGCAAAGACGGCACATCGATCAATTTGAGGGATATTCTCCCTTACTACCGATTCGACTTCGTAGGGTGACACCCTAAAGCCCCGGGTTTTGATCATGTCATCGTGTCGTGAGACGAAGTAGAAATAACCCTCCTCGTCCTTGTAGACATAGTCACCCGAGGCGACAACGATTTCGTCGGTTAAATGTCCTTCCAGGTTGATCACATCTTTCAGGATATCCACTGACTTGAAGCGCTGTTCATTCTCCTCCGGCGCATTCCAGAAACCCCGGTATATATAACCGCCCCGGTGGATCAACTCGCCCACTTCACGCGGTGCGCACTCCATGCCCTCCTCGTTGATGACATAGAGTTCAACATCGGGGATTGGCTTGCCGATGGAATTGGGCCTGATTTCCACCTGGGAGGGATCAAGGTAAGTCGAGCGGAATGCCTCGGTAAGTCCGTGCATTGAGTAAAAGTCAGCCTTGCGGAATGTTTGCTTACAGTCCTTGATCATCTTCGTGGTTACATTTCCGCCCGAGGATGTGATGATTCTTAGGCTGTCAAAGAGCTCGGCACTGGGAATCCGCTGTAAGTCCTCGTCAAATATTTGCGAAATATTGATTGGCATCAGCGGCAGCACCGTGACCTTATCATTGATCAGGTGATTGAAAAAATCTTCCGGAAGAATCATCCGGTGTAGAGCCAGGGTGGCTCTCTTGTAGAGCGCACAGAAGATCTGATTAAGCCCATAGTCGAGATTGAAAATGAGCAAGCCGGAAATAATGTCGTCCTGCTGTAAGTTTAAGTACTGAGAGACTACGCGCGCGGATTCGATCAGGTTTCGATGCGATATCACAATACCTTTGGGCTTACCCGTCAATCCGAATGAATAGGTGATAACCGCGTTGTCGTGCCCATTAATGTCACAGCTGTATGACTTGTTGTAGTACTTATAGATCTCCTCAAAGGACGCCACATCCTTTACGGCGGTTTCATGGGAAATGACATGGCCGTCGAAATCAATTTCCTCGATGCTCTCGAGTTTCAGCTTGTCGGTGATAATACACTTGATATCACAGTCGTTGATGATGTATTCGACCTGTTCCGGCTTTAGCAGTTTTGTCAGTGGCACCAGCACATAGTCAGTCGACAAGATGCTGAGCAGGGCAATTACCTGCTCGATGCCCTTGTTAGAGTAAACACCAATTCGCGAGTTCCTGGGCAACGCCAGCTCTTGCAGGTAAAAAGCGACCTGATTAACCCGCTTAAACAGTTCACCGTAGGTCATGCTCTTTTCGTTGAAAACGACGGCGGTTTTATCGCCGTGACTTTGCACGGCATCTTCGAGCACTGCTCGTATACAGTTAATAGACATCACTGATTTCCTCCGGCCCCAATTGTCCAAATGTCGTAGCTGCTATCCAACACGGTCACGGGGTTATGGTCTGATGTAAGAATTTTTTTATAGAAAAAGGCGATGATCATCTCGATCTCTTCGACCGTTAAGACCTTGGTGATACCGCCCGTCAGCACAATTGAGTTAATGGCAAGTAGCTTGAGGTTGATGAACGATTTTCCATGATGCGACATTTTGCATAACACCAGAAAGATGGCGAGTTGCATTAACACTTTTGTCGCTTTATCGCTCTGCTCGTGGAAGATGTTTTCCGTCACTTTCAGATGAGTGAGAAGTTCGTAAACGAATTCGTTACTCTGCGCGGCGAATATCAACGATTGTTTTGATTTGTAGAC
>Ga0164320_10000823_pt1 | contig 10716 bp, 7 predicted proteins | sample GuaBasSediGuay11_FD_113736 | JGI IMG/M metagenome (GOLD analysis project Ga0164320, IMG submission 113736) | Subseafloor sediment microbial communities from Guaymas Basin, Gulf of California, Mexico - Guay11, Core 4567-28, 0-3 cm | ecosystem: Environmental > Aquatic > Marine > Hydrothermal vents...
CTGACGCTGACCCCGGCCCAGCAGGCGGCCATCGAAAATGCTTTCACCATCAGCGCGGCCGGCGGCAATGCGAACAACGGCACCATCAACTGGGATTACACCATCGCCGATACCGACCTCGACTTCCTGGCCGCCGGCGAGACCGTCACGGTCGTCTTTACCATCACCGTCGATGACGGTAATGGGGGTACGGATACCCAGGATGTCACCATCAACATCACCGGTAGTAACGATGTACCGATCATTACCCCGGTCGATGTGGCAGGAACGATCACCGAGGGCGGCACCGTCAGTGAGACCGGTTCGATCACCTTCACCGATCTGGATCTGACCGATCTGCCGACGGCCACCGAAGTGACCCAGTCGGTCACCACCGCGCTGACGCTGACCCCGGCCCAGCAGGCGGCCATCGAAAATGCTTTCACCATCAGCGCGGCCGGCGGCAATGCGAACAACGGCACCATCAACTGGGATTACACCATCGCCGAGAGTGATCTCGACTTCCTCGCCGTCGGCGAGACCGTCACCGTCGTCTTCACCATCACCGTCGATGACGGCAATGGCGGCACCGACACCCAGGATGTCACCATCAACATTACCGGCGCCAACGACGCTCCAGTCATCGCCATCGTCGATGTCACCGGCAACATTGCCGAAGATGGGACCGTCAGTGAAACCGGTTCGATCACGTTTGCCGACCTCGACCTGACCGATCTGCCCACGGCGACTGAAGCCACGGCTTCCGTCACCACTGCACTGACGCTGACACCAGCCCAGCAGGCCGCCATCGAAAACGCCTTCACCATCGGCGCCGCCGGCGGCAACAGCAACAACGGCACCATCAACTGGGATTACACCATCGCCAATACCGACCTCAACTTCCTCGCGTCGGGTGATACGGTCACGGTCGTGTTCACCATCACCGTCGACGATGGCAATGGCGGCACCGACACCCAGGATGTCACGATTAACATCACCGGCGACAACGACGTTCCCGTCATAGGCGGCGTCATTACAGGAACTCTATTCGAAGACGTCGATGTCGTAGGCGGCATGATTAACGCTAACGGCAAATTGACGATCAGCGATATGGATGCCGGTCAGTCGAGTTTCATCGCGGCTACGATCAATGGCGCCTACGGTGTTCTTACCATAGACGCCGCGGGCAACTGGAGCTATAGCGCTGACAATACCAGTTCCGACATTCAATCCTTGCATACCGGTCAAACACTGGTTGAATCCGTGGCCGTGACTACGGCCGACGGCAGCAGCTTCAACGTGGTTATCCGTATCAATGGCGCCGAGGATCCGCCGCCCGTCGTACCCGAGGAGCCTGACGAAACACCCACTGATGTTACTGAACCCCCACCCGAATTGTCCGAGCCGCCAGAAGCTGGCATCAACGAAGAGGTATTAACGGCGCTTGAGGAATTCGATTCCGAGGAAATCTATACAACGCCCCAGATTCGCGAACCGGGATCAGCGCTGCCCCAGACGCCCGACGGAATCGAGCAATTCGTGACCTCCGAATCCAGCGAAATCCAGTACGTTACGCTAAATAGTTATGGGCCGGAACCCGAGCTACCGCGCGAAGAACCGGTACGCGAAGTCAATATCGATAACCTCGGATTCGTAGTCAGCGACGACGAAGCGCTCAACGAACGCCTGGAAATGGCATTGTTGAATCGGCTCGAACTGATGCGTATGGAAATCGACGGCCATGCCAACAAACTCAACTCCGACGATATCGAAGTAAAGGTCTTCCTCGGGGCAACCACCTCCCTGACCGCCGGTATCGTAAGCTGGGTGTTGCGCGGCGGATCGTTACTGGCAAGTTTGATGGGTACCGTGCCCTTACTCAATCGTTTCGACCCGCTACCGATTCTGAAGTCCAGGAATGACGAGGAAGACGTCGAACCGGATGATGATGACGATACCGATACCGAACTCACCGGTCCGGTCGATGAACACGAGGAACGTGTGGAAAATATGTTTTCCGATAATCAGGGCACTCGGCCGCACAGTGGATTCGTAGATGAATAAGCTACAGAAATCACTGGGGCTGCTGTTTCCGGCGATGCGCATCAGCTTTGCGTTGGCGCTTTTGACCGCCTGTATCCTGCTTTCCGCGGACATGCTTGGTTTCACCCTGGACGAAGACGCCAAGGCGCTCCAAAGCCGCAAGCAGATCGCCGAATCGCTGGCGATCCAGTTTTCGGTGATGGAACCGCACAAGGATATTGAAAAGATCCAGCGCGCAATCCGGCTTATCGCGGAGCGCAATCCATCGATTCTGTCCGCCGGGATTCGCACCGAAACCGGACGGGCCGTATTTCAGTCCCCGGATCATGCGCGACTCTGGCAGGGTTATGGCGATGACGATTCAACCTCTTCTCACATACTGGTGCCGTTACTGAATCGGGACCGGCTTTGGGGCAACGTCGAGTTACGTTTCGAAAAACTGTTGGGGAATTCGCTGTTCGGGTTCTTCCAGAAAGAGGTATTCAGGCTGATGGTGTTCAGCACTCTGATCGGTTTTTTTACCTACCTTGTTTTCATGCTCCGAACCCTGCGCCAACTCGACCCGAGCGCGGTTATCCCCGACCGTGTAAACGCGGCCTTCGACGCGCTTGCCGAGGGTCTCATGATTCTCGACGAGGATGAACAGATCCTGCTCACCAACAAGGCATTTTCCGAAAGGATCGGGCGCGACGTGGCGGTCCTGCTGGGCAGAAAAGCTTCCGAAATGAAATGGCAGCGCGTCTCCCGGCAAAAGTCTGGTACTAAATTACCCTGGACGGAAGTGCTCGAGACAGGCGATCCCATCGTAGGCGCGCAGTTCGACCTGACTACCGACGAAGGCAAATCCATCAAGTACGCCATCAATGCATCCCCGATTCATGGACCAGACGGGAAGACGCAGGGCGTGCTGGTCACGCTGGACGACATTACCAGGGTAGAGAAACAAAACGTTCAGTTGAAGACCATAGTTGATCGCCTCGAAGAAACCCAGGCACAGGTACAGGAACAGAACAAGGAACTGACCTACCTGGCGACGCGCGACGCGCTCACCGGTTGTTTGAATCGCCGTGCATTTACGGACAGCTTCAAGCTACTGTTCGACGCCTCGAATGATGATGGCAGCGAGCTTTCCTGCATCATGGTCGATCTTGATCACTTCAAGCGGGTCAACGATAATTTTGGCCATGCGGTCGGCGACGAAGTGATCATCATGCTCGCCGAGATCCTCAAGGCGAGTACCCGCAAGGAAGACCTGGTGGCTCGCTACGGCGGTGAGGAATTCTGCCTCGTGTTACCCGGAATGTCGGTTGAACAGGCCTGTAACGTCGCCGAGCGAATCCGTTTGCGGATCAAGGACGAATCCAGCAAGCGCTATGAAAACGGCCCACGCGTCACCGCCAGTATCGGTGTGGCGAGCATGCTGGATAAACCCGCAGATCCAGGCGCACTTAATATTTTCGCGGACGAGGCGCTGTACTGTGCTAAGGAGAACGGGCGTAACCGCGTGGTAAGTTACCCATCGATTGGCGAAATCGAAGACAAGCCGTCCGAGCTACTCGCGCTGGTAGAAGAAGGCCATCCCGCAGTGGTTGAACCGAAGATCGAGATTCTGCAGCATCGCATCACCGAACTGGAAGATATCGCAACGCAATTTTCATCCGAGCTCGAATATAACAAGAGCTATGACGATCTTACCGGCTTGCCAAACCAGGCGTTGTTTTACGATCGTATTCACCAGGGTATCGAGCGCGGTTGCCGCCATGATGAGCTTTCCGCGGTGCTGATAATCGATATTGAAATGTTCAGCCAGATCAACGCCAGCCTTGGTAGGGCGGGTGGCGACAAGCTGTTGAAAGAGGTTGCGGAACGACTGAACTCCATCGTGCGCAAGTCGGATGGCGTTGCGCGGCTGAGCGTATCACGTGTTGCGGGCGACGAATTTGCGGTGCTGTTCAATGACATCCCGGAAAAAGAACAGGTGACCTGGGCAGTCAAGAGGCTCATGGACGTGGTAAACCAGCCCGTCGAAATCGACGGCAACACCATTCACCTCAACTGCCATATCGGCATCAGCCTGTATCCCACCGATGCGGATAACGTCGAGACCTTACTCAACAATGCCATGAGCGCCAAACAATACAGCAAGACCCACAAATCGGAATTCGGTTACCAGTTCTTCGATCACCACGTGCAAGAACTTTCCGTCAAACATATGCATCTCGAGGCAGAAATTCATCGGGCAATCGAAAACGAAGAGTGGATTCTCTTTTACCAGCCCAAGCTGGATGTCGCACGGCGAGAGGTAATCGGGGTCGAGGCCCTGATTCGCTGGGAACATCCCGAACGTGGATTGGTCTCGCCCGTCGAGTTCATCGAGTTTGCAGAGCAACGCGGTCTAATCGTCGAGATTGGGGATTGGGTTATCAAGGAAGCCTGTCGCCAACTGCGCAGCTGGATGGATGGCGGAGTTCATGATTGCAAGATCGCGGTCAACATTTCCAGCGTGCAGCTGATTCAATCGGATATCGTGCATCGGATACTAAGCTACCTGGAGGAATACAAGGTTCCGCCGCGCCTGTTCGAGATCGAAATAACCGAGACCATTCTCATGGAAAACGTGGCCAAGGCGATTGATTCGCTGGAACGACTGCACGCCCGCGGCATTTCCATCGCGATCGACGATTTTGGTACTGGATACTCCTCCCTGAGTTACCTGAAAACCCTGCCCATTGACAGTCTCAAAATCGATCGTGGTTTTGTGCACGATATCTACACCGATAGCAACGACCAGAAAATTGTGCAGACGCTGATATCGATGGCGCATTCGATGGACATGAAGGTCGTCGCGGAAGGTGTTGAAACGCGCAACCAGTTCGACTTGCTCAGCCAATTTGGGGTCAACGAGATTCAGGGCAACCTGTTGAGGAAACCAGTCTGCGCGGACGAAATCGAGGCGTTGTTGCAGAGTTCCATCACCATTGTTCTGGCTTCGGAAAACGTTGTGTCACTGCCTGCTAAAAAAGAGAGTCTAAAAGCTAACTAACTCTCCGTCCCCTCTCCTTTCCGATCGCTGCTACTGAAGATTCAACACCGCGACGTTGATCGAGGGTAGTGGGACCAGCTTAATCGCCGGTCACGTTTTTCTTCCATTCTTCAGGCAGTTCCACACGCGTGGTATGGTCATCGACGGCTGCAAAATCGCTGGCGATGGCTAACAGGTCCTGAATAACATAAGTCCGTTTGCCGATTACGATGGGCTGAAGCAGGTTGACATAGCCCTCCTTGAATCGAACCCGCGTCTTGTTTTTTAACAGAAAGGTACCATTGGTCGAACCCAGGTCGCGCAGAAACACCTTGCCCTCTCTTATACTGATTTCAGCATGGTGTTTGCTGGCGGTCGGTGAATCCAGGTAAATATGACCTTCACGCCCCAGTATGAATGTTCGGCCGTTCATGAGCGCTATGTCCTGGCCCAGGTTTGTTTTCATTTTATCTATCTCATCGTGTCGACCTGGCACTGCGAACGCACCGCCCAAATGAGGACGGATTCTTCCCACGAATAGCATTCCTCGCCAGGTAGACAATAAGATTAGATCAAACTGAGGGATTTTGCAGCAAATCCCGTTGATTTCTTTACCTTTGCGGGTTAACAGGTTGCTACAAAAAGGGGCCGAAATCCGGGAATTATGTCCTTAATTCGGGCAGCGATTCGGTGGCTGGAACGAAACGCAGGGCGACCCCGTTATTACACCAGCGCTGCCCGGTAGGCTTCGGACCATCGTCGAAGATGTGCCCCTGGTGGCCGCCACAGCGGGCGCAATGGTACTCGGTGCGGGGAATGATCAACTTCCAGTCGCGTTTGCTGCCGGTATTTCCGTCGATAGGCTGGTAGAAGCTTGGCCAGCCGGTGCCGCTGTCGAACTTGGTCTCCGAAACAAACAGCGGCAGGTAACAGGCGGCGCAGACGTAGGTGCCTTCGCGTTTCTCGTCGTTCAGCGAGCTGCTCCAGGGACGTTCGGTCGCCTCCTCGAACAACACCTCGTACTGGTCAGCGTTCAGCAGATCCCGCCATTCGTTCCCGGTCTTGTCTACGGGAGGGAAATCTCCCTTCATCGCGGCAGAATCCGAGGCTGCGAAAACACCCCTGTTTGCGGCAAAGACAGCGGCCGAAGTAAACGCCGCGGCAATGAATAAACGCCTGTGCATAAGGAAAACTCCAAAAAGTAGGTAATTCCTGTGACCGTAAACATCAGGATTAATTCCCCGGGACTGTCGGATTATTGTGACCCACAACCCGTAACGGTCAGAAATATCTAAATCTTTACCACCAGCTTGCCGAAATGCCCGGCGCCGCGCATCGTGTGATAAGCCGCGCGCGCGTCTTCGAATTCAAACACCTGGTCGATCACCGGATGGACCCGGTTCAAGGCAATTGCCGCGTTCATGTCTTCGAACATACGCCGGCTGCCGACATAAACCCCCTGCAGGCGTATCGATTTGCGCATCACCGTGGTGGGGTTGATCGTCCCGCCCGTCAACACGCCGATCAGGCTGATGGTGCCGCCTATGCGGGTTGCCTCCATCGTCTTCTCCAGGGTGCCGCCGCCCCCGGTCTCGATGGTGACGTCGACGCCAGCGCCATCGGTTAATTCCAGCACCCTCGCCTGCCAGTCAGGATTCTCGCGATAGTTGATCAATTCGTCGGCGCCGAGTTCGCTGGCACGCTCCAGCTTTGCCTCGCTGGACGAGGTAATTATTGCCCTTGCGCCCATCATTTTCGCAATCTGCAAGCCGATGATCGACACGCACCCGGTGCCGAGAAACAGCGCCGTTTTGCCCGGCTTCAGCCCGCCCTGTTCGACCAGGCAGTTCCAGGCCGTCAGGCCGGCGCAGGGCAGCGTGGCGCCTTCTTCGTAAGACAGGTGTGGCGGGATGTGCACCGCGCCCGCCTCGTTCAACACCACTTTTTCCGCGAGCACGCCATCGATGGCGCCGCCCATTGCGCTCGCCATGGCCGCGGCCGATATGCTGCCGTCAGACCAGTTCTGAAAGAAACAGCCGGCAATGCGGTCACCGGCCTTGAAGCGGGTGACGCCGTCACCAACGGCGATCACTTCACCGGCGGCATCCGAGTTCGGAACAAGGGGGAAGATGATGCCGCGCGGAACAGGGTCTTCGATGGTCGAGAGATCGCGGTAGTTGATCGACGAGGCGCGATTAGCGACCAGTATTTCGCCCTTATCGGGCTCCGGTGATGGTCTTTCATTGAGGGCCAGCGCATCCACACCAGCATCCGACACGATTTCATATGCGCGCATGTACAACCTCCCAAAGCCTTACGCCGTTATCAAACAGCCGACAGTATACCCGTTTACCGAACCCTGTCCCCGGGCAAGGCTCGAGAATTCAATCCAGAGGTAGCTCGGTTTTCTTGACGAGCTGGCGCAGCACGAAGCTCGAATGCACGCCGGTGACGCCGTCCAGGCGCGTCAGGTTGCCGAGCAGAAACTTTTCGTAATGCTGCATATCCCTGACCACGACCTTGAGCAGGAAATCGGCGGTTTGCCCGGTGACGATGCTGCATTCGATAATCTCCGGCATGGACGCAATCGCCTTTTCAAACGACTCGAAGCGATCGGGCGTATGCCGGTCCATGGCGATGCCGACGATTGCGGTCAGGTTGAGGCCGAGCGCCTGCGGATCGAGTAGCGTGACGTGGCCGGTGATCAGGCCCGATTCCTCGAGCCGTTTTACGCGGCGCGAGCACGGCGTCGGCGACAGGCCGACCTGGTCGGCGAGTTCGAGGTTACTGATGCGGCCGTTGGCCTGCATCAACCTGAGTATGTGTTTATCGATACGATCTAGCGACAGGACCATGCATCTCCCTCATAATATTTAATAACTTGGATATTTTAGCTAATATTTTATACATTTATAGCGATTTATATCCTTTTTAGGGACAAGTAAGGCCAAAAACGCGATCATTACCTAGCCCGCCTCGGCTATATTGCTTCACCATTGAGTCAAACCTTGAAACCCTTTCAGCATCAGGAAACGAACGTGTCTTCTTACAACTTCAAAAAGTATCGCCCCTTCCCGCCGATCGCAAAACGCGCCCGCCGCTGGCCGGACCGCGTCATCGAAAGCGCGCCCGACTGGTGCAGCGTGGATCTGCGTGACGGCAACCAGGCCCTGATCGAGCCGATGAATTCGAGCCAGAAGCTGGCGATGTTTCAATTGCTGGTCGACGTCGGCTTCAAGGAAATCGAAGTCGGTTTCCCCGCGGCGTCGCAGACGGACTTCGATTTCGTGCGCCAGTTGATCGAGCAGGACCTGGTGCCCGAGGATGTCACCATCCAGGCTCTGACCCAGGCGCGCGAACCCCTGATTGCACGCAGTTACGAAGCGCTCAAGGGCGCCAAACGCGCCATCATGCATTTGTATAACTCGACTTCGACGGTCCAGCGCGAACAGGTGTTCAAGATGTCACGCGATGAAATCAAGGGCATTGCGGTGCAGGGCGCAACCTGGGTACGCGATTACGCCAGCCGGCAAACCGACACCGAGTGGCAGTTTCAGTACTCCCCTGAAAGCTTCACCAACACCGAACTCGACTACGCGATCGAAGTCTGCGACGCGGTCATCGACGTGTGGCAGCCCACGCCCCAGCGGAAGGTCATCATCAACCTGCCGGCCACCGTCGAGGCGGCGACGCCCAATGTCTACGCCGATCAGATCGAAACCATTTGCGACCGCATCAGCCATCGCGACAGCGTCAGCATAAGCTTGCACACCCACAACGATCGCGGCTGCGGCGTTGCCGCTGCCGAGCTCGGCGTCATGGCCGGTGCCGATCGCATCGAGGGCACCTTGCTCGGCAACGGCGAACGCACCGGCAACATGGATATCGTCACCATGGCGATGAATATCTACAGCCAGGGCATCGACCCGCAACTCGATCTGTCGGACATGGATCGCATCATCAGCGTGGTCGAACGTTGCACCCAGCTGCCGGTGCATCCGCGCCACCCTTACGCGGGCGAACTGGTGTTCGCCGCCTTTTCCGGCAGCCACCAGGACGCCATCAACAAGTGCCTGACCATCGACGACAAGGAGCGCGAGATCGAGGGCCCCGACACTGTGTGGAAGGTCGCCTACCTGCCGATCGATCCGCGCGACGTCGGACGCAGTTACCAGGAAGTGATTCGCATCAACAGCCAGTCCGGCAAGGGCGGCGTGGCTTACGTGCTGGAACAGGATTACGGCATGATTCTGCCGCGCTGGCTGCAGGTCGATTTCAGCCCACATGTGCAACGCAAGGCGGAAGCGAGCGAAGCCGAAGTATCGTCAAAGCAAATTTGGCAGATATTCCAGGACACCTATCTCCGGGTCGAACAGGCGATGACCGTGGAAAGCTACCAGGCCGCGCGTGCCCAGGGCAGCGACAAACTGAGCGCGGTACTGTCAACCGACAACGGCAAGGTCCAGATTGCCAGCGAAGGCAAGGGCATCCTCGACGCGTTCGTCGGCGCCGTCAACGCGCAACTGGATTCGCGTATCGTGATCGTCGATTACAGCGAGCATACCCTCGGTGACAACGAGCAATCCGAGGCCATGGCCTACGTGCAACTCAACATCAACGGGCAACGCGTCTGCGGCGCCGGTTGCAGCGAGGATATCGTCGGCGCCTCGCTGCGCGCGGTGTTGAACGCCATCGCCCGTGCCGGGGTCAGTATCGACGCGTCCGACTCCGCCTGTTTAAAGGCTGTCTGAAGGGCCCTGAGCTGCACCTGATTCAGGCTGCGGCCATCAGCCTGTAGCGATGGCAATTCGCCAGTCGAATGCCTAAGATGTGTGGCGATGAAGTCAGGCACTCCCCGAAAGACCGGATTGTGGCGGCGCGTTGCCAGTGTTATGCGCTGGTGCCTGCGCCTGCTGCTGGTGCTGGTCATCCTCGACGTGGCCTACCTGGCCTCGATCTGGCCGGAATGGGAAAGCTACCGGCAGGGTCCGATTCAGCGTTCCAGCTTCATCCGTGATTACGAGCTCGAACAGCGCATCGACCCCGACCTGCCGCAACTGAGATGGAACCCGGTGGCGTTGCAAAAGATCCCGCAAGCCATGGTGCGCGCCGTCATCATCGCCGAGGATTCGCGCTTTTACAGCCATGACGGCATCGACCTGGAAGCGTTCAAGAGCGCCATGCAATACAACCTCGACCAGGGTCGCATGGTCTACGGCGCTAGCACCATCTCGCAGCAAACCGCAAAAAACCTGTTTCTGAGCCCTTCGCGAAACCCGTTGCGCAAGTGGCATGAGCTGGTGTTGACACTGGCCATGGAAGGCCAGCTCTCCAAGCATCGGATCATGGAATATTACCTGAACGTGGCGCAATTCGGTCGCGGCCTTTTCGGGGTCGATGCCGCCGCGCGCCACTACTGGGGGATTCCAGCCGCCCGGCTCACCAGGCGACAGGCGATCGAGCTCGCGGCGGCGCTGCCATCGCCTGCCGCCACAAATCCCGCGGCGCGCAACAAGGCTTACCTGAATCGCATCAACAAGATCAGCCGTCATTTCAACCTGTGGGCCGGGGACTAGTGCTCTTTCAATGTGATAATTGCGAGTTCAGTTAGCTTGTCAACGTTCACGGCAAGGCGCGCCTCGCAGGCAAGACCCAAAGCACTCGCTTCGCTC
>Ga0164320_10000824_pt1 | contig 10715 bp, 8 predicted proteins | sample GuaBasSediGuay11_FD_113736 | JGI IMG/M metagenome (GOLD analysis project Ga0164320, IMG submission 113736) | Subseafloor sediment microbial communities from Guaymas Basin, Gulf of California, Mexico - Guay11, Core 4567-28, 0-3 cm | ecosystem: Environmental > Aquatic > Marine > Hydrothermal vents...
AGGAAGATGTCAGATGTCGGCGCCGTATGGTTTGATGTTCGATTTCCCGCGGTACATAATGCCAAGCACCTCAAGGAAAGCATCAACATTCCGTTGATATTTATGCGCTTTAAAGCAAATTCCCTGGATCCGGAAAAGAAATATATTATTTACTGTGACACCGGACGCCGCAGTTCTGCCGCTTCGTTTCTGCTTAACGAAAAAGATATCGAGACCTATGTATTAAGAGATGGCGTCGATACGGCCGAACCTGATGACCTGGTAACTCAATAGTCGGTTCTGCGCTGGTTGCAGAAAAACCTAGTCGAGGTAGCTGCTTAAACTGGCCTCGTCGATTTCGTCGATCTGCTCCGGATCGAGAAATTCTTCCGCGTATTGCAAATACACCCTGTGCTGGATAAAAATATCAAAAATATCCGGGTCGATATGCTGGTCCTTTTTCATGAAACCCATTATTTTCAAACATTCGGATAACTTTTTGCCCTGCTTATAAGGACGATCACTCGCGGTAAGGGCTTCAAAGATATCAGCCACCGCCATGATACGCGCCTGTACCGACATTTGATCTCGCCGTAACCCTCGTGGATAGCCGCTTCCATCCATTTTCTCATGGTGCCCACCGGCGTACTCGGGCACGTTTTGTAAATTTTTGGGGAAAGGTAGCGATTCGAGCATTTTTATGGTGGCGACGATATGATTATTGATTACCTCGCGTTCCTCACTATTGAGAGTGCCGCGTTGAATGCTGAGATTTTTAACTTCATCTTCGCTCAGTAGCGAGCGGCGATCGCCATTCATGTCGGTCCATTCCAGACTGGCCAGTTTCTGCACCCGATTTATATCATCGTCGCTCATGAACTCACTCCCGATATTTGCATTTCGCAAAAATTCAAGGTCGGCTCGATACTGCCGGCATGTCGATTTATATATTGCCTGGGCAGTGGCGTTGCCCTGCGCAGTATCGTCATTTTCCAGCCGGGCCTTGTAGTACTCGATTTCGGCTACTCGAAATAATACCTCGTAGCGGGTTTCAATGGTATGAATGCGATCGTAGATGGTTTCCAGCTTGGTGGATTTATCCATGACGTATTCGGGTGTAACGACCTTGCCACAATCGTGCAGCCAGGCCGCAGTTTCGAGTTCGTATCTATCCTTGTCGGTAATTCTGAAATCCTTGAGTGGGCCGTCGCTTGCGCCATGAACGGCTTGGGCCAGCATCATCGTCAACACTGGAATTCGTCGGCAGTGTCCCCCGGTATAGGGTGACTTATCGTCTATCGCCGATGCGATCATTTTGATGAATGATTCGAACAATACCTGCAGTTCGGTGATCAATCTGCGCTGAGTAAGAGCTACCGCCGCCTGGGATGCAAGTGACTCTGCAAGTTGCTGCTCGATATCACTAAATGCAATGATTTCGCCGGAATCAATATTGCGGGCATTAATTAACTGCAATACGCCGATGATTTCCTGCTCGTGGTCTTTAAGCGGAAAGGTGAGCATCGATTGCGTTCGATAACCAGTCTTGTGATCAAAGTTGCGCGTACCGGTAAAGTCGAAGCCGTCTTCGTGATAGGCATCGACGATATTGATGGTGTTGCCACTGAGCACACAGTGGGACACGACATTACTATGATTCTCCTCTCCATTCTTGATCAGCGGGACACCCGCAAAGGTAATTTGATTACCCGAGGTTCCTCCCATCTGGATATCGAGCGAGTCGTTGGAAATAATTTCAAAACTGAGCAGTCCATCCTTGAGGAAATATAGCGATCCACCATCGGCATGAGTTAGTGACTTGGCCCCCAACATAATGATCTCGAGTAATTTCTGCGTATCATTTTCCGCGGAAAGCGCTATCCCGATTTCATTTAACCGGTCAATTCTCTCGAGTAATTCGGACATATCATTCAGCCTTATTATTGGTAAGCGAGAATCACGATGAAATTCATCAGCAAAAGCTTATTCTAATGGTGAACCGTTTACCAATTCAAATTCTATCTTTTTGGCCATAAGCACTGGTAAAAATGCGCATACAACCTTATAGTTGAAATTCGCAGCGATACTGTCAAATACCGAGGGGCAGCACAGGCTGCCAATCAGTTCACAGTACATCCTTAAACTATTGATTAGAATAGGATTCGAATTTGTACAGAGTCTGAATAATAACGTTAAACTGGCCGGCAGGAATGTCAGCGTAGTTAATAAAAATTAAAATTAGGGAGAGGGTATGAAAACCCGATTTTGGAGCAGCGACTGGTTTGCCGGGCTATTAATCACAATTTTAGTCGTTGCGTTTTCGGGCTCTGCAAGCTTTCAAAGCCTGGAGCGCTCCGCCTATGACTGGGGTGTTAGATCTACCGATCGCATTCCTTCCGATAAAATTGCAATCATCGCAATCGATGACGAGAGCATCGCCAATATTGGTCGCTGGCCCTGGCCACGGGATCTCCACGCGGAATTAATCAACCGCCTCGCCGAAGGTGGCGCCAGGGTAATCGGCCAGACTGTTTTCTTCCTCGAACCACAAATAGATCCAGGCACCCTTTATATCCGCGATCTGATCGATTTTTTTTCCAACGCGAGTTTCAATGACGTGCCCGCCGATATCGACGCGCTGGGCGCAATGCTAGAATTCGAGGGTGACAATAAAGCGGTTTCAGAAATACTCGATTTCTATCTTCAGTCCAGTGTGAATACCCGCCTGAGCCAGGACATAGAAACCCTGAAGGCCCGTCTGTTCGATGCCGAACAGTCGCTCAACACCGATGCCAAACTGGCTGAAAGTATGCAAAATGCGAAGAATGTCATTCTGGCAACAATTTTCATCCTGGGAATTCCGCGGGGAAGGCCCGATCAGGAACTGCCCGATTATGTACTGAAGAATTCGCTTAGCCAGATCCGTGATCGAGTGTCTGCCCAGAGTCAGGGTTTGTTTCCGATTACCACGGTTGACGCGTTGCCACCCATTGCCGAGATTGGCCCCTACGCTTCGGCAATCGGCCATCTCAATGGCTTGCCGGATATCGATGGAGGGGTGCGTTCAGAGCCCCTGGTATTACAGCATTTCGATCGATTTTACCCTTCCATGTCCCTACAAATCGCTGCACAAAGCCTGAATCTGAACGTCAACGATATCAAGGTGAACCTCGCCGAGAGTGTCGAACTCGGCTCTTTGACGATCAAGACCGACACCCAGTTACAAATGAACACCTTTTATTATTCGGATATTGAAGGCTTTCCCGCGTTCGCTATCGATTCTTACTACGATGTATTTACCGGCAAAATCCCGATCGAAAAATACAAGGGTAAAGTAGTACTGATTGGCCCCACCGCAATCGGTGTCGGCACCCCCCAGGTCACTCCAATCGATCCGGCAATGGCGCCGGTACTAACCCTGGCCCACTCGGTTTCGAGTATCTTGAACGAAGATTTTTTTATCGTTCCTGACTGGGCGATCTGGGTACGGCTTGGCGCCTTTCTGTTAATCATGCTTTACCTGATGCTGGCCATACCACGCATGAAAGCGGGCGTATCGGCAGTGGTAACCCTGGCCCTGTTGATGTGCATCTTCGCCGCACATTACATATTGATGACCGGAAGCGCTATGTGGGTGCAGTTAATGACACCGGCCGCGTTACTGGCATTGGGTCACCTGTTGATAACCACCAAACGATTCCTCGTCACCGAACGCGGCAAAGCAAGATCGGACGAGGAATCAGCAGAAAGCAACCGTATGCTGGGTATTGCCTTTCAAACCCAGGGGCAACTCGATATGGCTTTCGAAAAATTTCGCAAATGCCGCCCGGTGGATGAACAGGTTCTGGAGGCGATGTACAACCTGGCTCTCGATTTCGAACGCAAGCGCCAGTTCAACAAGGCCACGTCGGTCTACCAGTATATGGCCGGGCATGACAAGAAATTCCGTGATATTGAAACCAGGATGACGCGTGCACAGGCCATGGAAGAAACGGTGATGCTCGGTGGCGCTGGTGGCCACGCTGGTGGCACCCTGATGCTTGATGGCGGTGGTATTGAAAAGCCCATGCTAGGACGCTATGAAGTCGAGAAAGAACTCGGTAAAGGAGCGATGGGCGTAGTGTACCTGGGTAAGGATCCGAAAATAGGCCGCGTGGTGGCGATCAAGACCATGGCGTTGGCGCAGGAATTTGAGGAGGATGAACTCGAGGAAGTCAAGGAGCGCTTCTTCCGCGAGGCCGAAACCGCGGGGCGTTTAAGCCACCCATATATCGTTACCATATATGACGCCGGTGAAGAGCATGACCTGGCCTTTATCGCCATGGAATTTCTCAAGGGACACGACCTGGCGCGATATTGCAAACCCGATAACCTGCTTGATATGCAGCGCGTCATCAGCATTGTCCAGCGCTCTGCCGAGGGACTCGATTTCGCCCATCAACAAAACGTGGTGCACCGTGATATCAAGCCCGCTAATATCATGTATGAACCCGAATCAGACTCAGTCAAAATCACCGATTTCGGTATCGCGCGCATAACCGATTCAAGCAAAACCAAGACTGGCATGGTATTGGGAACACCTTCCTACATGTCTCCCGAGCAACTCGCTGGCAAAAAGGTCGATGGACGATCAGACCTGTTCTCTCTCGGGGTAATGCTGTTTCAAATGTTATCGGGGTCGCTGCCATTCAAGGCCGAGTCCATGGCCAGCCTGATGTTCAAGATCACCAATGAAGAGGCGCCTGATGTTCGCACCATGAGAGCTGAAATTCCGCAAGGCCTCTCCAGGATAATCAACAAGGCTTTAGCGAAGAACGTTGACGAGCGCTATCAGACAGGCACAGAATTTGCCGCTGATTTGAAGACTTTCCTAAGTTCTTAGTCCTGAATTTTCGATGAATTTAAAAGATAAGATCACTATCATGGGGCTGACCGATACTGGTCTGGTGCGCGCCAATAACGAAGACTCCATCGGCTATGATAGCTCCCTGGGTCTGGTTGTCCTTGCCGATGGTATGGGGGGTCATCGCGGTGGAGAAATTGCCAGCAAGATGACAGTTGATACGATAATTGACCAGGTACAATTGCGCTTGCCCGAAATCAATTCTGGAGAAATCGATGCAACCAGCGGTTTTTCAAAAGAATCGGTTTGCATTCAGGACGCTGTAGTCGCGGCCAATGAAAAAGTATTTAAAACGGCAGAGAATAATCCCGAACACAAGGGCATGGGAACCACCATCGTGGTACTGCAGTTTTACAATAATACTTTTTCGCTGGCGCATATCGGTGATTCACGATGTTATCGGTTTCGCGCAGGTATATTTGAACAGATAACCAAGGATCATTCGCTACTTCAGGAGTTGATCGATCGCGGCTTTTACACCCCCGAGGAAGCCCGAAAATCGATGAATAAGAACCTGGTTACGAGGGCACTGGGAATCGATTCGGTGGTGATGCCCGACATCCAGGAAGATATTGTACTGAAAAATTATATATATCTGCTATGTTCTGATGGACTAACCGATTTAGTCGAAGATAAACATATATGCTTAACTATTAAGCAATTTAGTGATAATCTAGAAGAAGCTGCCAAGCAATTGATTACAAAGGCAAACAAGAATGGCGGGAAGGACAATATTTCGGTAATGCTGTGTCGCGTTGACGAAGATTTTTCGACCAGGCAGGGCTGGTTTAAAAAATTTGCTGCCTGGTTCGATTGACGCATGAAACCCGGTAGAAACAACTCTAGAGGCTGGATAACAACATGGTCGCAAAACTGATCACGACGTCAAGCACAGGCGAAAAAACGGAGTACGAACTGACCAATGAGACAACTACGATTGGTCGCAAGCCCAGTAATGACATCCCGATCGACAACCTGTCGGTGAGCGGTAGACATGCTCAGGTCATAACTATTCTCGAAGATTCTTTTCTTGAAGACCTGGGCAGTACCAATGGAACCTACGTCAACGGCAAACTGGTAAAGAAGCATGCACTTGAACATGGTGACAAAATTACCCTCGGAAAATACCTGATAACCTATCACAACAGCTCTGGCGGAGCTGAGCAGGACTTCGAGCAAACCATGATAATCCGTCCGGGTGAAGTTGGTATGCCGGAGGAAGCTGGTGGTAAGGAAATCGATAAGTCAATGCAGAAGATATCCGCTGCAATTGCATCGGAAGCTGCCACTACCGCGGCATCACCGATGGCTAACAAGGAGGCCTGCCTGCAATTACTCAGCGGCGCGAACGCAGGCAAGGAACTGATACTGACCAAGGCCCTGACCACCATAGGTCAACCAGGCGTTCAGGTCGCGGCTATTACCCGACGTCCTCAGGGATTTTTTCTAATTCATGTCGATGGAGGCCCCCAAAACAACGTACCGAAAGTCGGCGGCTCACCAATTGGATCTAACGCCCACGAACTCAAGAGCCACGATATTATCGAAGTCGCCGGCGTAAAAATGGAATTCTATCTAAAATAGCATCCCGCAACTGCTCATCCGATATTTATAATATCCACCCCGGGAGCAAGCAATGCAATTACAGCGCCTTATCAGATTAGCGCTCAGTGCCCTGATCCTGCTTGTCCTGTTAGTCGATACCTCGGGTTTCTACAAATATCCATTTCTCAAACAACTGGAGAACTGGACCTACGATGCCCGCCTGAATTTTAACCGCCTGGATACCCTGGACGGCCGTGTCGTTATTGTCGATATCGATGAAAACTCGCTGGCCGAAGTCGGGCGCTGGCCCTGGGGTCGAGACAAGCTCGCCACTATAGTAGATAACCTGTTCGACCATTATCAGGCCAACGTGGTTGGTTTTGATATTGTTTTTGCCGAGAGGGATCAAAGTTCCGGGCTGGAACAGTTCGAAGAGCTAGCCAGAACCGAGCTAAAGAACGATGCGCTATACCAGAAAGCCCTGGACAGGATTCGCCCCAGCCTTCACCACGACGAAATATTTGCCGAAAGTCTGGTTGGTCGAAACGTGGTCATGGGATTTTACTTCAAGGCGAGTTTGCAGGAAGGCGAATCAGGTGTAACCGGATTATTACAGCCGGCACTGACCCGAATGGATGCGCAGTGGAGCGAGCGTTTACCCATCCATCAGGCGCAGGGTTTTGGCGGCAACCTCGCAATTCTGCAGTCATCGGCCAGGTCCGGGGGATATTTTGACAACCCGTTTGTCGACCCGGACGGCGTGTTTCGCCGGGTTCCCCTGATCCAGTCATACCAGGGATATTTGTTTGCCTCGCTGGCGCTGGCAACCGCCCAGGCGCACCTGGGCGCCGGCGGCGTGCAATTGTCGGTTGAAACCGAAGGCGCCAGGGGAGGTAAAGAATACTATGCCCTCGAAACTATAAACCTGCAACAATATCGAATTCCAGTAGATGCCAATGGCGCTGTATTCGTACCCTATCGCGGATTACAGGGAAGCTTTCCCTACATTCCGGCACATGAAGTACTCAGTAGAAAAACTGACCCTGCCCTGCTCAAAGACAAGATTATTCTGGTCGGCACCTCGGCACCGGGCCTGCTCGATTTACGCTCTACTCCGGTACAGAATATCTATCCCGGAGTCGAGGTACACGCCAATATCATATCCGGCATACTCGATCAACGCATCAAACACAAACCAGCCTGGACCCTTGGCTACGAGTTCGTATTACTCGTGGTAATTGCCCTGAGCATGGCCATGCTACTACCCCTGCTATCTCCAGTGCTCGCCGCCGCAGGAACCGCAGGAATTTCAGCCCTGGTGATGACTGGAACATTTGTCGCCTGGAATAATAATTTAATACTGCCACTTGCCAGTCCGATGCTGATGGTAGTGTTGATGTTCATGTGGCATATGACCTATGGTTTCTTTATCGAATCACGCGGCAAACGCCAGCTCGCCAACCTGTTCGGTCACTATATTCCGCCCGAGCTGGTTGATGAGATGAGCGCATCACCCGAGGAGTATTCACTCGAGGGTGAAAATCGTGAAATGACAGTCCTGTTCTCCGATGTCCGCGGCTTTACCACCATCTCCGAGGGTATGGACCCGAAACAGTTAACCCAGCTCATGAATGCCCTGTTAACCCCTATGACAAGGGTGATACACAACAATCGTGGCACCATAGACAAGTATATGGGTGACGCCATCATGTCATTCTGGGGCGCGCCCATGGCCGACTCGGAGCATGCCCGACATGCGCTTTACGCGGCCATGGAAATGATGGATGAACTCAAGATCATGCAGAAGGAATTCGTGGAACGCGGCTGGCCGGCGATCAATATAGGCATAGGTTTAAATACCGGCAATATGAACGTGGGCAACATGGGTTCCGAATTTCGCGTGGCCTATACGGTACTCGGTGACGCGGTTAATCTGGGTTCGCGCCTGGAAGGTCTGACCAAGAACTATCGCGTGAATATCATCGTCAGCGAATCAACCAAGTTGGCTATCCCGGAATTTGTCTTCCGGGAACTGGATCTGGTTCGCGTCAAGGGAAAAAATGAACCCGTTGCAATTTTCGAACCTGTCGGACACAAGAATGATCTGGAAAAAGCCGTGACATCGGAAATTACCAGCCACAAGAGAGCGCTGATGAATTTTCGCGCCCAGTCCTGGGACAAGGCGGAACTGGATTTTTTCAACCTTAACCGCGAACACCCGGATAGATTTCTGTACCAGGTTTATCTGGACCGCATCATCGTCTACCGTAACAACCCCCCGGGAGATGACTGGGACGGTGTTTTTACCCATACCTCCAAGTAAACAAGCTGGCAGGAAAAACTTACCAGTTGGCCCGCAATTCCCGCGCCAGGATATCGATACCCCTGGCCAATTCGGTTTCACTCTGAACAAAGTTCATCCTGATACAACTTTCAGCGTGTTGGGAATTATCCTGACCGGGGAAAAAGTATTTTCCAGGCACTACCAGCAAACCGCGTTTTTTCAACCGCTGGTACAGTTCACTGGTAGTAATACCCAGTCCTTCGAACCATAACCACAGGAACAGGGCGCCTTCGGGTTTGTGAATATGCAGCCTCTGATCATCTATCGCCTGTTCGAGTAGTTTCAACGCAAGTTGGGCACGCTCTCGATAAAACGGCAGAATCAAATCTTGGCACAGGGGCAATAAGGCCTTATCATTTATTAACTGGTTGACGATCGAGGCTCCAATCCCTGCTGGCGCCAGGCTGGTGATAGCTGTCATATTTGCAAAATACCGAATCAAATCTTCATTCGCTATGACGATACCAGTGCGGGCGCCCGGCAAACCCAGTTTGGAGAGGCTCATGCAAACGATAGTATTGTCATTCCAGAATGGGCTGACGTCGTTAAATATAATATTGGGGAAAGGAGTGCCATAGGCGCTGTCGATGAGCAGCGGTATATCATTTTTACGAGCAATCCTGTCGAGCTGCTGACATTCCGTATCGGTCAAGACATTACCACTGGGGTTGGTAGGTCGCGACACGCAAATCAAGCCTGTATTCGCATCTACCTGCAACTCATCAAAATCGACCTGATATTTAAAGAAACGGCCTTCGAGCATTTGCATCTTCGCTTGCTGACTGGTGATCATTCCATCCTCGATACCAACATCGCAATAACCGATATATTCAGGTACCAGGGGAATCAAAATCTTTTTTTGAATGGCACCCGACTTTCCGGCAAACGAATTGAACAGAATAAAAAACGCACTCTGGCTACCATGAGTCAAGGCGATGTTCTTGCTGCTAATATTCCAGCCGTATTGTTGCCGGAAAAAACCGGCCAGGGATTCGATAAATGAATTATTACCCTGCGGGCCATCATAGTTCGCCAGGGTTCTGGTCAATTCACCAGATTGTTGCAATTTTTCGAGACAGCGATCAAATACCGCCAGCACCTCTGGTATAGACGCGGGATTACCACCACCGAGCATGACAATACCCTGCTGTGCCAGGCCCTCGCTCAAATCATCCATTAAATGGGTAATGCCCGAATAACCCGAGAAATGTCTGCCAAAATCTGAAAAATTCATTGTCTGGTTTTACCTTCTTCGATTCTGTTAGCATAACTGAAATTGGCAGTTGAAAACTGATATTCATCATCTCTTTGAGACCTGATCAGCACTAATCAGCGAACCGACCGGGCTGCACCTGCTGTGCATCTGCTCGGGCAGGGAACAGACATTTCGAAATTTGATTGAGGCAGTAAAAAACGATTACACTAGGTCGTAGCAAGATCAGGATATCCATGAATTATTCTCACAGTATCGAGTTCAAGGTACGCGACTACGAATGCGACATGCAGGGTGTGGTGAACAACAGTGTTTATCAAAACTACCTGGAACATGCGCGGCACGAATTTCTGCAATCACGTGGTATTAATTTCGCCGAGGTAACCGCGAGCGGTATCAACCTGGTTGTGATTCGAGCTGAACTCGTTTACAAGAAATCGCTGGCCAGTAATGACCACTTTGTGGTGCGTAGCCTGATACGCAAGATATCGCCCCTGCGCTTCGAATTCCAGCAGGATGTCTATCGACTGCCGGATGAAAAATTGATGCTGACAGCGAGCATTACAGGAACCTCGTTAAACCAGGAAGGTCGCCCGTTTATTCCCGGGATACTGTCTCAATTATTTGTCGATAACTAACCCGCATTTCTCACCAGGGGGCGGGATCATCGCGCAGGGCTTTGGATTCACAAGGGATTTTCTGAAGGAGCGGAATAACAGTGCGTATTGCCG
>Ga0164320_10000825_pt1 | contig 10710 bp, 8 predicted proteins | sample GuaBasSediGuay11_FD_113736 | JGI IMG/M metagenome (GOLD analysis project Ga0164320, IMG submission 113736) | Subseafloor sediment microbial communities from Guaymas Basin, Gulf of California, Mexico - Guay11, Core 4567-28, 0-3 cm | ecosystem: Environmental > Aquatic > Marine > Hydrothermal vents...
AAGCTTTGCTAAACGATTTAGAACAGGACCTGCCGTTAATCTGGGGTCGCCCGGTGGAAACAGTGTTCATCGGTGGTGGTACACCGTCACTGTTTTCCGGTGAGGCAATCGAGCAGCTTATTTCGGGATTAAGGGCCCTGTTGAACTTGTCCCCGGGCGCCGAAATCACACTCGAAGCAAATCCGGGTAGTGCCGATAGTGCACATTTTCGAGCTTATCGAGAATCTGGTGTCAATCGCCTTTCAATCGGCGTGCAGAGTTTTAACGATGAACACCTGCGCCTGTTAGGTCGCGTGCACGACAAGGGCCTTGCCCTGCTGGCGTATGAAACCGCACGGCTGGCCGGTTTCGAAAATATTAATCTCGATTTAATGTACGGATTGCCCACTCAAACCTTGCAACAGGCGGTGGACGACCTGCAACAGGCCATATCAATGGCGCCAGAACACATTTCACATTACCAGCTCACCATTGAGCCGAATACTGTTTTCCAGCAGCAGCCTCCCACGCAGATGCCGGATGATGAACTGGCCTGGGACCAGCAACAGGAATGCCAGGGATTGTTGTCGAGTGCAGGGTACCGTCAATACGAAATATCGGCATATAGCACTGATTCGTATCAATGCCGCCACAATCTGAACTACTGGCGCTTCGGTGACTACCTCGGCATCGGTGCCGGTGCGCATGGCAAGATCACCCTGGTTGGTGAAAACAAGGTTGTGCGGCGAGTGCGTCAACGTCAACCCGCTGCCTACCTGGCATCGCAGGGGCGAAAATCGATTAGTAACGAGACGGTATTGATCGAATCCGACCTTGTCTTCGAATTTATGCTCAATGCATTGCGACTCAGTACCGGATTCGAAGTTGATTTATTTGTTTCTTCTACCGGACTATCATTCAGCGAGCTAATGCCTGCGATAGACAAGGCCGTCCAGTTGGACTTGATACACGTCGACTCGGGTCATCTATGTCCCACCGAGCGTGGTTTTCAATATCACAATGATCTTCAATCCTTATTCCTGGACCTGAAAATTGGCAAAAATCAACCTTTATTTAGCTCTGATGCAGAAATTATACACAGCTAAAATATGATCATGGATTTTGTCAACCAATTTTCAAAAAAAATTTGGCCCTTTTCTTCTATTTGTGTAACTAATTGATTTTAAACAATTTTAATTGATTGATCAAAAAATAACAAATCTAACAAAACCCCAATGTTTATCGGCCCCCTGGCAATTCCTGACTGCTTTACCCACAGAGTTGTCCACAGGAACTGTGGATAAGCACAAAGCTAATAATCGGCTCAATGTTTTACGAATAACTAGTCAGGTTTTACATTAACAAAAGCACCTAACTAACCATTAGAATTTGCTAATACTGGACGGCGTTGAGGAAACTTTACTGGTCGTAAATTTGAAGTTCCAGGGGAAAATATCGGAACCCTGACCCCGGGTTTCGCTGCCTTCGCGCAATACCCGGTTCAAGCCCCACCACACCAAAAAATCACTTGCACTTTTGGGCATAAAAGGTGAGAATTCGCGCCCTTTAAACGCATTAAGGCACCAGGGCAGGACATGAAGCAAGATATTCACCCCGAGTACAGAGAAGTCGTATTTCAGGATATTGCCTCCGAGTTCGCAATCCTGACCCGTTCTACCGTGCCGACCCGCGAAACCATCAAATGGGAAGACGGCAAAGAGTATCCCTTATTGAAACTGGAAATTTCGAGCCAGTCGCACCCGTTTTACACCGGTAAGCAGCATATTCTGCAAACCGCCAAACAGATTGATAAGTTTCGCCAGCGTTACGGTAAATAATCAATACCAGTTTCCGCAAAGGGTGCGCGATGCACCCTTTTTTTTGCGCCTGTGAAAATTCCGCTTATCGCTAGCATCCATCCCGATTATAATAGAGAAATGATCGCGCGTTATTTCAAATACCTGCTGCTAGTACTTCCGCTGGTGTTGTCCAGCTGTGCCATCAACCCGGTTAGCGGAGATCGGGAATTTGTCACCGTGAGTGAATCCCAGGAAATTGATCAGGGACGAAAATTTCATCAAACTATAATCAAGCAATACGGTGTAAACGACGACCCCGACTTGCAATCCTATGTCGAGGCAATCGGGCAGCAACTCGCAGCCAATAGTCACCGCGCCCATCTCCAATTCCATTTCACCATTCTCGATTCACCGGATATTAACGCCTTTGCATTACCCGGCGGTTACATTTATATCACGCGTGGCATTATGGCTTACCTCGAAAACGAGGCCGAGTTGGCCGGTGTTCTTGGACACGAAATAGGTCACGTCACGGCACGTCATTCGGTACGCCAGCAATCAGGGCAGTTCGCTTCTGGTCTGTTCAATGTATTAATTTCCGCCACTACTGGTAGCAGCACGCTTGCGGAACTGGGGAGTCAACTGAGTACCGGTATTATACGAGGTTATGGCCGCAAACATGAGCTCGAAGCCGATCGGCTCGGTGCCGAGTATCTGCACAAATCGGCTTATAATCCGGAAGCCATGCTCGATGTAATCGGAGTCCTGAAGGATCAGGAACTGTATGAAACAGCATTGGCAAAAAAACAAAATCGGCAGCCAAGAATTTATCATGGTGTTTTTTCTACGCACCCAAAAAATGACGACCGTCTCAAGACAGTCGTACGTGCGGCAAAAAATCTACCCCCCGTGCAATACCGGGAGGATAACCAGGCTGCCTACTTAAATTCGATTGACGGTATGACCTGGGGGCAAAATACCGATCAGGGCGTAGTATTGCGAGGGCGTTTCATGCACGCAGAACTGGGCATCTCACTACAGTTTCCGGTTAACTGGTTAATTAGCAATAATCCGAAAAGATTATTGGCCAGTGATCCTGAAACTAGCGCATTGACACAGGTGAGCCTGAAAACGCTGGGGAAAAACGAAACCAGTGCCGCGATGCTTAAACGCCTGACTAAAGACAGTGGACTGGCGGTCGAGCAGACGGCTTATGGCACCACCGCTCGCACCGAGGCCAATATCGAGGGAGGAAGCCAACCAGCGCGAGTCAGCGCAATCGAACTCGACGGGAAACAGGTATTGTTTATCGCCGGGACCAGCGCCAGGGAACACTTTGCCACAACAAACCTGCAATTGCTGGCAATTAACGCCAGCTTCACCCGGCTCAGTGAGGAGCAGGTTAAGAATATAAAATTTCCAGTGTTGAAAATTATTGAAACTGGGCCAGGCGACAGTTTCGCTTCGCTGGCGACTGGCAGCGCGATCAACCACGAAGCCGAAGATATATTGCGCCTGCTCAATCGCGCCTTTCCCGATGGCACTATTGTTAGATCACAAAAACTCAAGGTTATCGAGCTCGCCAATTAAGGACAGCTTTAATCGCAATCGATTTTAATATAATCAATTACAGTCAAGTTTTGTGCCATATTGAGACCAGGAGGTATATAAGTGTCGTATTACCCAGTCATTCGTAAACGCCGCATGCGTCGGGACGATTTTTCACGCCGACTGATGCGCGAAAACAGCCTTTCAGCAAACGATTTCATTTACCCGGTGTTTGTGCTCGAAGGATCGCAGCAACGTGAAGCCGTCGATTCCATGCCCGGGGTTTATCGTCTCAGTATTGACCTGTTGGTGGAAGAGGCAGTGTCAGTCCACAATCTGGGTATCCCGGCGATGGTACTGTTTCCAGTGACGCCGCCAGACGCGAAAAGTGACGACGCGGCTGAATCCTGGAATCCCGAGGGACTGGTACAACGCGCGATACGCGCAATCAAACAATCCACTCCCGATCTTGGCATCATTACAGATGTTGCCCTGGATCCGTACACCAGCCACGGTCAGGATGGCCTGCTGGACGACGAGGGCTATGTCACCAATGACAAAACAGTCGCGGTACTGGTAAAGCAGGCTTTATCGCACGCCGAAGCCGGTGCCGACGTGGTTGCACCCTCGGACATGATGGATGGACGCATTGGCGCGATCCGCAAGGCCCTGGAAAGCAATGGGCATGTGAATACACGAATCCTGGCTTATGCGGCTAAATATGCGTCGAGCTTTTACGGCCCGTTTCGCGACGCGGTAGGGTCGGCTGCCAGCCTCGGTAGCGGCAATAAGTATTCGTACCAGATGGATCCGGCAAATAGCAACGAGGCATTGCACGAGGTCGCACTGGATATCGATGAAGGCGCCGATATGGTGATGATAAAGCCCGCACTACCTTATCTGGATATTGTCTCGCGCGTGAGCCAGGAAATGCAATTTCCAACTTTCGTATACCAGGTCAGTGGCGAATACGCGATGCTAAAAGCCGCCGCGCAAAATGGCTGGATTGATGAAAAATCCTGCGTACTCGAAGTCCTGTTATCGATGAAACGAGCCGGGGCGGATGGTATTTTGACCTACTATGCAAAGACCGCGGCACAATGGTTGCAGGAACAGTAGTTGGCCGAGAATCCCGTTAGCAATGATCGATACGCGGTAGTCGGCAACCCGGTCGCGCATAGCCTGTCACCACGGATTCATGTTTCGTTTGCCGAGCAAACCCAACAGCCAATGAGTTATAAGGCGATCGAACTCGCAATCGATAATTTTCCACTAGAACTTCTAGAACTACAGCGACAGGGCCTGAAGGGTGCGAATGTCACAGTTCCTTTCAAACAACAGGCATGGAAAATTTGCTCGCATAGAAGCCCGCGCGCCGAACAGGCCGGCGCGGTAAATACCCTGTCATTCATGGATAACGGTGATATTTGCGGCGACAATACAGACGGTACAGGACTCACACGTGACCTGCAGGATAATCATGAAATCCCTATCCAGCATAAAAAAATATTAATACTGGGTGCCGGTGGTGCGGTACGCGGTGTGTTAGCGCCACTACTGGCGCTCAAGCCCGACAGTATCCTGATCGCCAATCGAACACTCAAAAAAGCCGAAAAACTCGCCGCAGAAATCAGTGCAACTGGAACGATATATACCTGTAGTTACGATGATCTCGGAGCCGATAAATTCGACCTGATCATTAACGCGACTGCCGCCGGGTTAAGCAACCAGGTCCCACCACTAAGCGAAAAAGCAATCGGTTCCAGTACAATTTGCTACGACATGATGTATCAACTCGATAGCCCGACCGCATTTGTCACCTGGGCCCGAGACCGGGGTGCAGCGCGTGCTATCGATGGCCTCGGCATGTTGGTCGAACAGGCCGCAGAGTCATTTTATATCTGGCGCGGCGTACGGGTTGACACCACCGAAGTGATCAATAATTTGCGTCATTAATATATAAATCCGGCTAGCCGCGCATTTTCTCCCCTCGCGGGTCATACAATGGCTTGTCGACAACCCGCGCAGCATACATCTCGCCATTGATCTCGACTTCAAGTGAGGTATCTGCTTTAGCAAGTCCGGTTGGCACATAGCCCAATGCCATCGAACATCCAATCGTGTGGGCATAGCCCCCTGAAGTGACAAAACCGACGCACTCACCGTCTTTCAGAATTGCCTCGTCATTGGATACATCGATATCCCTGGTGTCGACCGTCATGCTCACCAGACGTTTTTGCGGTCCCCGGGCCCTTTCCTCGATTGCGGCCTGCTTGCCGATAAATTCCTTATCCCAGTTGATAAAACTATCCAGCCCAGATTCCGCAGGTGTAAAGTCGGGACGAAAATCCAGCATCCATGCGCCCCAGTTTTTCTCCAGTCGCAGGCTCATTAACGTACGCGCGCCGTATAATTTGAGACCGAGATCCTCGCCCGCCTCGACCATCGATTCATACAGTTTGAGCTGATACTCCGGTGCCACGTAAATCTCGTAACCGAGTTCTCCCGAGAATGAAAGCCGCGCCAGAATAGCCGGTACGCCGGCGACAAAGGTACGGCGTATATCGCGGAATTTGAGTCCTTGCGTGGATACATCGTCGCGTGTAATTCGCGAAAGCAACTCGCGCGAGTTCGGACCCGAAACGGCAATGCCATGCCACTGGCTTGACTCATTGTTATAACAAACATCATGACCTTCGAGGTGCTGCTCAAACCAGCGGCGGTGCATGTCCTGTACGCTACCGGACCCCAGAACTAAAAAATCGTCCTGGTCCAGGCAGGCGACGGTTAAGTCGCCGTAGAGCCTGCCTCTTGGAGTTAACATCGGGTTGATCATAATCCGACCCGGTTCTGGAATCCGGCCCGCCATTACCCGATCGAGGAATGCCCGGGCGCCCGGCCCCTGAAAGCGGTGTTTTGCAAAGTTGGCAATCTCTATGATACCCACCTTCTCGCGGACCGCCTTCACTTCCCTGGCAATATAGTCGTGCGCCCTTGAACGCCTGAAGGTAGGTTCCTCGTGCGCATCCTCGGGGCCGTCCGCGAACCAGAGCACGTTCTCCAGCCCGAACGCGTCGCCCCAGACAGCGCCCCGGGCGCTCAGGCGGTCGTACAGCGAAGTGGTTCTCTGGCACCGCCCCACCGGCAGGGTTTCGTTAGGAAAAGTGAGCATGAAACGACGTTCATAGTTTTCGGTCGACTTGACCGTGCCGTAATGTGGGGAGGCGTAATCACCAAATCGAGCAATATCCATTGCCCACACATCGATTGACGGCTCACCATCGATCATCCACTCCGCCAGGCACATGCCGACCCCACCAGCCTGACAGAACCCGGCCATGACACCGACCGCGGTCCAGTAATTGCGCATGCCCGGAACAGGACCAATCATCGGGTTGCCGTCGGGTCCGAAGGTAAAGGGACCATTAATAATATCCTTGATGCCCGCCTTTTCGAGGGCTGGTATACGCCGGAACCCGAGTTCCAGTCGCTCGGCTATATGCTCCAGCTGTGGTTCGAGCAATTCGTGTCCAAACGACTGCGGAGTTCCACCAACCGACCAGGGCGTTGCCACCGGTTCATAGGTGCCGAGTAACATACCCTTGCCTTCCTGGCGGAAATACATATTGCCCTCGTAATCGATACCCGCGGGCAGGCGTTCTTCACGCGCTTCGATTTCGGGTATCGTCTCGGTAATCAGGTAGTGGTGTTCCATCGGTTGAACCGGCAAATTCAATCCCGATAGAAGCCCTACTTCACGCGCCCACAGGCCGCCCGCGTTGACAATATGCTCGGCGTTGATCGTAGCTTTCTCGGTTACCACATCCCAGCTTCCATCGGCTCGCTGGTTGGTTTCGATCACCGGTGTATGGGTGTAAAAACTCGCGCCGTGAACCCTGGCTGCCTTGGCGTAGGCGTAGGTCACCCCGGAAGGGTCTATGTCACCGTCGAGTGGGTCCCATAACGCGGCGATATATCGCTTCGGGTCTATTAATGGATGAAGCCTGGCAACCTCTTCGAGCGATATAAATTCCTGATCGAGTCCCATATATCGCGCCTTGGAACGTTCTCTCTTGAGGTAATCGTACCAGTCCTTGTTCGATGCAAGATAAAAACCGCCGGTATTGTGCATGCCGACCGAATGTCCCGATACTTCCTCGATCTCCTTGTAAAGTTTGATGGTATAACCCTGTAGACGTGAAATATTCGGATCAGACGATATGGTATGAATTTGTCCGGCAGCATGCCACGACGAGCCCGAGGTCAGCTCATTTCGTTCCAATAACACACAGTCCTTCCAGCCAAATTTGGCCAGATGAAACAGGACCGAACAGCCGACCACACCACCACCGATAATAACTACCTTCGCATGCGCTTCCACATTCTCTTCCTCAAAACTTAGTTACAACCTGTCAGTACCAGGCATCTGGAATCTGTTCCTTCCGCTTTGTCACGTAAGCCTGCAATTCCTCGTCCTTTGCCTGGTCCAACGGAGGGGCCTGATAATCTTTCAATAGCTGATTCCAGTGCTCGTAAGCACGTCGTGCGGTATCCTTCGAGCCCTCTTCTTCCCATTGTTCGACATTGTTACTGTCTGACAACAGCGCCTCGTAGTAGGCCGTTTCATAGTTCGCCATGGTATGCGCACAACCGAGGAAATGACCCGCGGGTTCGACTTCCGCATAAGCATCGCGGGCCAGGGCATTGTCGTCCATGGGCAGCCCCGACAACATGACCTGATAGGCGCCGAGTCGATCGGCGTCGATCACCAGTTTTTCAAATCCGGTACACAGGCCACCTTCGAGCCATCCGGCGGCATGCAATATAAAATTGGCACCGCCCAGTGCAGTTGATAGCATCGAATCGGCACTTTCGAAGGCGGCCTGCGCATCCGGCAACTTGGATGCGGTTAAAGAACCCCCGCAGCGTAACGGCACACCGAGTCGTCGAGCCAGCTGCCCGATCACCAGGTTAGATATCACCGATTCGGGCATCCCGAATGTCGGTGCGCCGGTTCGTAGACTCATCGAAGAGAGGAAATTACCGAGTATGAATGGTGCACCCGGACGCACTAGTTGGGTGAATGCGCCTACCATCATCGCTTCGGCCAGTGCCTGTGCGATCGAGGCCGCGGTAGTCACTGGACCCATCGCGCCGCCGAGAATAAAGGGCACAACTATCAAGCCCTGATTTGCCCCGCAGTAAACCTGTGCCGCCTCGGTAACAACCCGATCGACTAACAGGGGGGAGTTGGTATTTACGTTGCCCATTATGACGCAGTTGTCTTCCATGAAATTTGCTCCGTGCAGAATTCGGGCCATATCGACCGAGTCCTGTGCGCGTGACTTTTCGGTTATCGCGCCCAGGTGGGGCTTGTCGCCGTACTTCATATGCGCATACACCATGTCGAGATGGCGCTTCGATACCGGCAGATCGCAGGGCTCGGCAATGACCAGACCCGAGTGGTGCAAGCTGGGTAACTGCTGGACAATTTTTACCAGGTTTTCAAAATCGGCATAACTGCCGTATCGGCGACCCCCTTCAAGATCACGCACAAAAGGAGGTCCGTAAACCGGTGCAAATACCTGTGAGGTTCCACCAATGTGGACATTCCTGGCAGGGTTACGTGCCACCTGGCTGAATTCTGAGGGCGCACTACGACACAGTTCGCGTGCCATACCCCGATCCAGCCGCACCCTTGTCCCGTTGACATCAGCGCCCGCCTTTTTCCAGATATCGAGCGCCTTCGGGTCGTCCCGAAATTCGAGGCCGACTTCCTGAATTAACCATTCGGCCTGATCTTCGAGTTTAACCAGCCCCTCCTCGCCGAGAAATTCGTAGAACGGTATTTGCCGCTTCACATAAGCTGGAGCGGTAGTGACTTTGCGTTCGCGGGCGCGCCCGCGAGGCGAACGCCGACCCCCGCGCCTGCCACCCGATGCTGAATTACTTCTTCCCGTCACCATGCTGGTCTCGGATAAAACGACGCCAAAGTATAACAATGGACCCATGCCCTGTAACGGACCAAAATATATCAATCGGCACCATTTAAATTTACAAATATTCCAGCTACGTGGGCAAAGTACAAAATCATATTCGAAAAAAAGACCCGTGATTCAAAAATCGAACGGGTCCGGAAAGGCAATAACAGAAGGTTAATTTCGCCCCAGGAACATTAAAAGACTGCAGAGCAGGGGCACACTTTTTTTCTTATTATTATGGCTCGGGGGTTAACGTGACGGCGCCCCTGACTGCGATCACCACCTGAACAATCAGTAGTAACCAGACCAATGAAAAGCTTCCAGCCCCATGTGAGTAGTCATTTTCCTCGTAATAATAGATTTCATCGCGGCTCAAGTCTTCGAGCATTATGTCCTTGCCCAGGTAATAGCTGTCCAGTACCTGACTCGTAACCATATCGGCATGGTTGAGGCTGAATACCTCGATCAGAATATCGTAGTATCCAGGCGCATATCCTTCCAGTAACTCAGTCGTTACTTCGTAAGCGTCACTATAATTATCACCATATATGTTAAACCAGTCGGTCGTATAGTATTGGCGCCATGGCTCGCCGTTCCGGCTTAGATAAAGCTTGGCGTAAACAGTCGCGCTGTCGTAGCTGACATCGATGTCAAAATTAAGGTTTATTGCGTGGTGAAAGCCATCGCCATCAAGATCAGATAATAAGAAAACATTGGCATCGTAAATCAAAAAATACTGGTCGTTACGGTTAGCAATGCCCGTTTGTCCTTCCCGAAATTGAGACGAAGTCGCCGCACGAGTCTGATCCTGATCGGGTGGCTCGGTGATTACCAGGTCCTGTTTACGAACCTCGGTCGTCAATTCGATACTCTCGTCCAGTACCAGCTTACCAATCGAACGGGAGACCAACATACCCTCCTGTGCCTGGACCGATAAACTGACTCCAGACAACAGGCCAATAGTAATGAGGAGAATCCAGGATTTCATCGTATTCATATCCTAGCGATGCTTGTTGCGCTCTGGTCTGCGTTTATAACCCTCGTAGCTATGACTGCGAGCCCGGCGATGATGCTGGTGTCCGCCATGTTCGTTGTGGGCATAGCCCCCGTAGTGTCCGTAACGGCGTTTGGAATATCCATATTGGTTGCCGTAATGGTGATTGGAATATCCATGCCCGTGCCCATGTCCATGATTATGTTTAAGCAACGATCCCAGTAATACAAAGCCTGCCAGTGGAATCAGCAGGTTATCGTTGTGATCGGCCTGAACCGGCTTAGCTACAAGACCCATGATTAACAGGGATGAAATTAGTGAAACCTTTAACGCTTTGAAAAGTTGTGCCATTGTTCTCTCCAGAGTTTTGAACGATGGCAACACTTTAGCGCAAGCATTCTGAATGCAG
>Ga0164320_10000826_pt1 | contig 10701 bp, 13 predicted proteins | sample GuaBasSediGuay11_FD_113736 | JGI IMG/M metagenome (GOLD analysis project Ga0164320, IMG submission 113736) | Subseafloor sediment microbial communities from Guaymas Basin, Gulf of California, Mexico - Guay11, Core 4567-28, 0-3 cm | ecosystem: Environmental > Aquatic > Marine > Hydrothermal...
TCCTTTACAAGGACTGCAACGCCGTATTGGATCATCTGGGTAGCTCCCTTCGGGCGAGCCGTGAAGCGGTCGTCCGCGGTGTTGCGCCTCTTGGCAAGGACGCGCCATTACCGGCGAGGCGCGCCTGGCGGTCAACCGCTTCACGACTCGCTGAACCCATCAATATCACCTTGACGGAGTACTACTGGTCCAACGAGGCTAAAGCAGGTCTTCGATTGCAGCGCGTTCCTCCCTCAGCTCAGCTTCTGTAGCGTCCATTCGCTCTCTGCTGAAGTCGCTGATTCCGAGCCCCTGCACGATCTCGTAATTGCCGTTGCTGCAGCGGACGGGATAAGAATAGATCACTCCTTCCTTGATGCCATAGCTGCCGTCAGCGGGTATGCCCATGCTGACCCAATCGTCCGCCGGCGTACTGTGCACCCAGTCATGCATGTGATTTATCGCCGCGGACGCGGCGGACGCCGCTGAAGATGCGCCCCTGGCCTTGATAATGGCCGCCCCGCGCTGCTGTACGGAGGGGATAAACTCATCGATCAACCAGCTTTCGTCGACCAGGCCCAGCGCCGCCTGCCCGGCGACGGTGGCGTGATGAATATCGGGATATTGGGTGGCCGAATGGTTTCCCCAGATCGCCATCTGCTTCACATCTGAAACGTGCTTGCCCGTCTTCGCCGCGAGTTGGGCCGAGGCGCGGTTGTGATCCAGCCGGGTCATCGCTGTAATATTCTTCGGCTCGATATCCGGCGCATTTGAGCTCGTGATGAGTGCATTCGTGTTGGCCGGGTTGCCCACAACCAGCACCCTGATGTCGCGGTTGGCGTGTTCGTTCATGGCTTTTCCCTGAACCGAGAAAATCTGCGCGTTCGCCTGAAGCAGGTCCTTACGCTCCATCCCGGGACCACGCGGCCGCGCGCCTACCAGAAGCGCGTAGTCGCTGTCCTTGAAAGCGATGTTGGCGTCGTCCGTACCGACCACCCCTGCCAGCGTATCGAATGCACAGTCGTCCAGCTCCATCATCACGCCTTCAAGTGCCGGTAGCGCCGGCGTTATTTCGAGGAGTTGCAGGATGACCGGCTGATCAGCTCCAAGCATCTGTCCGGAGGCGATACGAAACGCAAGTTGATAGCCAATCTGGCCGGCAGCGCCGGTGATTGTGATGCGTACGGGATTTTTCATTTTCTTGTCCTATTCGAGAAGCTATGCATGTGCCTGTTTCAAGAGTGACGTTTACGACAAGCTTTGTCATTAAGGGTAACTACGCATGGAAAGGCATATGCCGCGGCGAGCGATTCTAGCATTGCCGGCTTCTATCGGCCTGTCGTGATGAGAAAGACTTCCGATGGTGAAGCGGGCGGATCAAATTCGGCATGAGCTGCGTTGCAGAGAACCGGTTCGGCTCTTGCTTCGTCATGTCGGCCAGCTGTTCTTCTGTACACGATCTTGCCGCCGCATCCGAACGCCATGGCGGGCTTTTTGAACGCTGCCATTTTCTCCACCTGCGGTTTTTTCGCCTGTACGGCTTGGTGGCCGGATCGAACGGCGTTCGCCGTCACGCTGTCCCTTTCCTGTACGTGCCTGTTCGCGCCCCAGCGGTCGGCGGGCCGATTCTGCCCATTGCGGGTCGCGTGAGATAAGGCACTGTTTTGCCTTGATAAAACGGTATTTCCCTCCCTGTATGGACGCGTGTATGACAGTGATCGGCCTGTTTTTTTGTCTGAAGGGCTTGCAATGTCTTTCTTTAGTGTTATAGTTGACTATAACACTATGCCACTTAAGCCGGGATCGGCAATGAGCGCGCGGGAGACCAGTAACATGAAAACCCAAGTTTATAACCAGGCGAGCGGAGGTTTGTTGGTGCTGATCATGCTGGCAATCGCCTTGATTGCCGGTCTGTCGGAGGCGAATTTGCGAGAGCAGGTGCCCGCTACGAATACTTCGCAGCTGGACACAGCCTTGAGCGCCAAAACGCACCGGGAGCGGCTCGCAAAACTCGACTTGCTCTCAGCCGCTATTGAGACAGTCCTGATCCTGACGATAGACGCAGATCTGAACAGTAACGAATCTGCATCTCCTGCTTCAGACATTCCTGATTCCGAAAACTCGCCGGTGCAGTATGAATGATGCCGGCGCCTTTCCCACGCAAGGAGTCTGCGCGGCAGAAAATATTCCTACTGCGAAAGCACCACAGCGGTCCATTTTTCCGATCTTTTTCGTTACGTAATCCTACTATGCGCCTCAAAAGATCGAAAAACCGGCCTCGCTTTGGCACTTTCTCGCTACGGATATTTCTACCGCGCAGACTCCTAGGGCAAACCACAAACAGCACACGGGACTTCAATGGATCCTAAGTGGAGTGAAGACCTCCCGATCTACCGGCAGCTCCGTGATCGGGTCGTCGATATGATTCTGGAGGCCGTGTTGACTGATGGCGATGCCCTGCCGTCGGTTCGCAATGTCGCCGCCGAATACCGGCTCAATCCTTTGACGGTCCTTAAAGGCTATCAGGAACTCGTGGATGAGGGCCTGGTTGAGAAAAAGCGTGGTCGTGGAATGTTTGTGACCGACGGGGCCAGGCAGCAGCTGTTGAAAGACGAACGACATCGATTTCTGAATAAGGCATGGCCGGAGGTCATTGCGACCATCCGTCGTCTTGGGCTGGACATCGCTACATTGTTGCAAGCCGTGCCGGAGCCTGGGGATCAGGGAGAAAAAGAATGACTAGCCTGGTCAGTGCCCGCAACGTTTCCAAGTTTTATGGCAGCGTCAGGGCGGTAGACGACGTCAGCTTCGATATAGAAAAGGGCAAGATCACCGGCCTGATCGGTCCGAACGGCGCCGGCAAGACTACCTTGCTCAAGGCCGTGCTCGGTCTGACCGATTGCCAGGGCAGTCTGTCGGTGCTTGGCCTGGACCCGTTCCGGCAGCGAAAAGAGTTGATGCAGAACATCTGCTTTATTGCGGACGTTGCCGTTCTGCCCAGATGGATTCGAGTAACACAACTCCTGGATTTCATCGAAGCAGTGCATCCACGCTTTTCACGAAGCCGCGCCGAAGAGTTGCTGAGCCGCACGAAGGTTCGACCTGACGCCAAGGTGCGCGAACTGTCCAAAGGGATGGTCACACAGTTTCACCTTTCTATCATTACTGCCATCGACGCGAAACTTCTCGTGCTGGACGAACCGACGCTCGGGCTCGATATCATTTTCAGAAAGGAATTTTATGGCAACCTGCTGAACGATTACTTCGACGGCGAACGGACAATTCTCATAACCACACACCAGGTGGAGGAGATCGAGAATCTGCTAACCGACATCATGTTTATTAACGATGGAAAAATTATCCTGGATACGAGCATGGAAGACTTGCCTGAGCGCTATGTAGAACTCCTGGCGTCTGGGGAAAACGCCGAGGAGGCGCGGCAGCTCAACCCGATTTATGAACGAGAGGTATTTGGCCAGAAAGTCCTGATGTTCGACGGGGTCAGCCGTGATCGATTGCAGGGTATGGGCGAAATTCGTACTCCGGGCGTTGCTGATCTCTTTGTAGCCAAGATCAAAGGAGCGGCGGCATGATTAAGGCTCAGATTGCATTGATCAGGCGTGAGCTCTGGGAGCACAGGGCAATTTACGTCATGCCACTCGTCATTGCCCTTCTGGTGTCCCTGGGAGCAGTCACCGGCCAGGTTGCTGTGTCCGGATTTGATCACGCGGTGGATATCGGGATTCTTGGTGCCACGAACCTGGGGGACACGGGAAGATCGGCGGCGATCACCGCGCTTATGATCAGTTTGTCCGGCACATTCGTGTTTGCGATGTGGATACTGACCATTTTCTACTCCCTTGACGCGCTTTATGCGGAGCGCAAAGATCGAAGCATTCTTTTTTGGCGGTCTATTCCTTCAACCGACTTCGAAACCGTACTGTCGAAACTGCTGACGGCACTGCTGGTCATTCCGCTTGTTACATTCGTGTTCATTGCACTAACGCATCTGATCGTGCTCATGATAACGAGCGTCTGGCTTGGCGCTCGAGGCGCCAACACCTGGCATCTGATCTGGACGGCCGCTCCCTTTATCGATAATTGGACAGCGACAGTGGTATTCCTGTTCGCGTTATCGCTGTGGCTGTCACCCTTCGTCGGATGGTCTCTGTTTGTATCCGCGTTTACAAAGCGCTCGCCGTTCCTGATCGCAGCGCTGCCAATTGCGATTCTGCCATTGCTGGAAAGGATTATTTTTCACACGACGGTTTTTGCCGAAGCCTTTTTTGTGCGATCCGTCAAAATGCCGCTCTTCCGCGGGCTCGATAACCTGGAGTTGTTATTCCAGGAAGGCGAGCATTTCAAGATGGTCGGCGACGCTTCCGTGAGCCTGCTGGCATTGCTGGATCTGGGGCGGTTCTTTAGCAGCCCCGCGCTGTGGTTGGGGCTTGTTGTTTGCGGGATTTTTACGACCGCCGCAATATACGTTCGACGCTACAGGGACGACAGCTGATTCTCGCATCGCCTGCGTAGCAGGCGATGGGATTTCAGGCGCTCGGAACCGTGCGGCGGTCAAGACCATATTTCTTCATCTTGCCGCGTAGCTGGTGATAACTGAGGCCAAGCAACTCTGCAGCCACTTTCTGATTGAACCGCGCTTTCTCCAGTCCGGCCCGCAACAGTTCCATTTCAGTCTCGTTAACCCGTGCCGTGAGATCGAGAGGAAGCAAGGGCGGCCGGCGCCTGCGTGACACCTTCTTTTCTTCCACATTGTCCTGATGATCCTCACGGAGCCGGAAGGGTGAATCAAATGGATCGAACGCAATTTTACTGATTTGCTTATCCGGGTCTTCGCTGCGGTAGACAGAACGCTCAACGGCATTTTTTAGCTCGCGCACGTTTCCCGGCCAGTCGTGCCGTAGCAAGGCTGAGGCAGCACGAGCGCCGAAGCCAGGGAAAAGCGGGCGCCCGAGTTCACTGACCATGTTCAGTGCGAACGCATACGCAAGCGGCAATACGTCCTCGAGTCGCTCACGCAGCGGTGGAAGCGTAACGACATCGAAGGCAAGCCGATCGAGAAGGTCCACGCGAAACTTCCCGGTAGCAGCCAGCGCCTGGAGATCCGAATTCGTCGAGCCGACAATGCGCACATCGACGATCAAGGTATCGCTGCCACCGACGCGCTGCAGTTCACCGTACTCGATAACCCGCAGAATCTTCTCCTGCATTCGAAGAGATATGGTCGAAAGCTCGTCGAGCACCAGCGTACCGCCATCGGCCCGCTCGAAGTGGCCGACATGTGCCTTGACGGCGCCGGTAAATGCCCCTGCTTCATGACCAAACAACTCCGACTCCAGGATCGACTCGGTCAGCGCCGCGCAATTCACCTTGATCAGCGGTTGTTCCCAGCGGCTGGAGAGAAAATGCAGCCGGGATGCAATCAATTCCTTGCCGGTACCACGCTCGCCCACGACGAGTACGGGCTTGCTGAGCGGGGCAGCACGGGACACGTGCTCCAGCATTGCCAGGAATGGCGGCGCCTCGCCGATGATGGGTTGTACCGTCCGGTTCTCAGCCATTAGCCAATTTAACCAAACAGGAGTATAAAAAGCGACTAATTAGTAAAATACACTAATATCTACTGCGAATTCCTGCCAGAAATTATCGAGTTTTCCATTGTAAATCAATGTATTAAGCGGAATACGTAAGACTGGCACGCTTTCTGCAAGATAAGTAGTGTATTTTTTTTACTTGAGAGGACAGGTTCATGGGAATTTTCACGAGATTCAGCGACATCGTGAACTCGAATATCAACGCGATACTCGATAAGGCAGAGGATCCGGAGAAGATCGTCCGGCTCATGATTCAGGAAATGGAAGATACGCTCGTCGAAGTGCGCTCTGCGGCGGCACGTTCGATTGCGGACAAGAAAGACCTGAACCGCAGGCTGGAAACACTGGAATCCGAGCAGCGGGACTGGGGCGCCAAGGCGGAACTTGCTCTGCGCAAGGGACGTGAGGACCTCGCGAAAGCGGCGCTGGTCGAGAAATCCCGGGCTTCCGCTACAGCGGACATCATAAAGTCAGATTACCTGGTCATCGACGAAGGCCTCGCAAAACTCAACGACGATATCGCGCGGCTCGAGAACAAGCTGCAGGATGCCAAGGCACGGCAAAAGTCATTGCTTGCCAGGCACAAGACCGCGAACAGTCGGCTTGCCGCCAGAAGAAAGATCTACGACTATCAGATAGACGACGCTTTGGTTCGTTTCGAACAATACACGCGACGTATTGATGACGTGGAGGGAAGAATTGAGGCGTACGATCTTGGTCTGCCCAAGGACCTTGCGCACGAATTCGCGGGTCTGGCGGCGGAGGAATCCGTTGAAAAGGAGCTTAATGATCTGAAGCAGCGGGTAGCGGGCAAGGGCGGCTCTGCGGCCGAGGCCAAGTAATTGGGTTGGTCGGTGGGCGAACTAATACTAGTTGCGGTAATCATATTTGTCGCGATTCCCGCCCCCCTGTTTATCGTTTTGCATTTCATTACGAAATGGAAGCAGTCGCGCGAGATCTCAGGTGGCGACGAAGAAATGCTCGAGGACCTCTGGCGCTTGTCGCAGAGACTCGAAGAGCGGCTGGAAACACTGGAGACCATACTGGACAACGAACTGCCTGATTGGAGGAAGAAGCAATGAGCAGAGACACCTGGAACCTGGACCATGGCCCGTTGCGGGGCCTGTACCGTGATCGGGAAAACGGCTGGATTTTTGGAGTCTGTGCAGGGATAGCGGAACTCGGAAACTTCAACGTTGGCACCGTACGCGTGATTGCGGTGATCTGCCTGTGCCTGTTTACCTGGGCGACTGCGTTGCTTTATGTCGCAGCGACATTGCTGTTTCGTGAGAAGCCGCTGATCTATTCAGGGAGATTTGGCGAATACCAGTTCTGGCGGCGCCGCGGACGATATGACCACTGGAGCCGCTCATGAGCCGATACGACTCCATCAGTCGTCGGAAGTTTTATCGGAACCGTGAGAAAGCGATGTTGGGCGGCGTATGTGCGGGTTTCGCCGATTACTTCGGATTTAACTTGAGAGTTACCCGCATACTGGCCTTTATTGCTTTCCTGATGGCCATGCCGATGACATTACTGGTCTATTTCGGCACGGTGTTGCTGGTTCCCACGGGACCGGATGAAAGCAGGCAACCGGAGTATGATCCGGAATTTAGAAAAGCGGTCAGATCGGCGCCCGCGCAGACACTGGGTGACGTGCGCCGCCGGTTTCAGTCGCTGAATAGCCGGCTGGCGAGGCTGGAACGTTACGTTACTTCGTCACGTTTCAAACTCGACCAGGAGTTTCGAAACCTCTGATGAGTACGACATGCCACGAAAATGTTAAGGGACACAAATGAACAGCAGCCTTGCATTCGTCCTCTGCATCGTCGCAATTGTGATGTGTGCGAACGTCATTCAGACTTACATAAAGCGCCGCCATAGCAGACCAGAGGTAGACACGGAGTTGGAAGAGACGCTGGCGAAAGTCGATGTACTGGAGGAACGTATCCGGGTGCTTGAACGCATCGTCACCGAGAATCGGTTTGACCTCAAGCAGGAAATCGACGACCTGTAGCGTCAAGACGGCGACACGATACCGGCGGAACTGTGTTCAGTGTTTGCTGACTTGATCACACAGAACAAATGGGCGCACCCGGCAAACTTCAATAAGTGTAGCTGGCGCCAGGCTAGTCTTTCCGGGCTTTGTAGGCTCTCACCGCTTCATTAAAATCGGCAGCGAGTATCTCCATTTCCTCAACGCCAGCATTGTGTTTCTTCACCAGCATCTCGTCGCGCTGCGCTTCCACTAACAGGTCGGGATCCTCGATGCCGGCGCGTATTTTCTCATCCTCTTCGGCGATACAGGCGAGATACTCCTCCATATCCGCCATATATTTCTTGACGCCTCTCTGACCGGCAATCATTTCATCCTTTGTTGCGGCGGTGCCGTTCGGAATCGATACACGTTTCGGATAGTCACAGGCCAGAGCCAACGGCGCGAAAGTAATAACTGCGAGCGTGCAACTTGCTTTGATCAATCTAATCATAGTACGGACTTGGCTCTCGAAAATCGGTGCTGGATCAGCAACCAGGCTGTGCTTGACAAGTGTGGGGTTATTTAATCACGTTGCCGCGTAGCAGGGAAGTGCCGGAATAACACCATGATCTATCAGTGTGTTACGAGCACCCGTTTTCAGGCAAAGAGTGCGCGATGCGTATCTGTTCCCTCGGCCTGCGCAAGTAGCAATTTGAGGTAATTATCGGAACTCATCGGCGCGCCGAACAGTAAGCCCTGCACGTAAGTGCACTCGAGTGTCTGGAGAAAATTCAACTGCTCCTCAGTCTCGACGCCTTCCGCGACGACGTCCATTTGCAGGCTTTTGCCCATGTGGATGATCGTGCCGACGATTGTTGCGTCATCCGAATTTGTTGCAACTTCACGCACAAAGGACTGGTCAATTTTCAACGTGCTGATTGGAAACTGTTGCAAAGCGCTCAAAGATGAGTAGCCGGTACCGAAATCATCGATAGAAAGATGAAGGCCTAATGAGTAAAGCTCATCCAGCAATTTGATTGTCCGAGTCGGGTTTTCCATCAGGGTTGTCTCGGTAATCGCCGGCTCATGAGAAGTAGAAGAAATCTGATGGCCAACAAGAAACGAACTGAAGCAACCAATAAAATTCCGCTGGCGGAGCTGTTTGAGCGACAGGTTTACCGACACGCGACCGGGCGCCGATATAGAGCGCTGCCAGTACCGAAAATCCTCGCACACTCGATCAAGAACCCATTCGCCAATCTCGACGATCAGGTTTGTTTCCTCAGCGATCGGAATGAAGTCAGATGGATAAATAATGCCCCTTTCCGGCAGCTCCCACCGCACAAGTGCCTCGGCCCCGCAAACCTCGCCGGTCTCCAGGTTGTACTTCGGCTGGTAATGTACGAGCAACTCGTCACGTTCGAACGCTCGCTTGAGTTTGCTCTTGGTCATCAGGCGCTCAACAGCAGCCTCGTTCATCGCAGGCGCGTAGTGAAAGAAAATATTACCGCCTTCCTTCTTGGCGCGATAAAGCGCCGCATCGGCATTGCGAAGCAGGTCAATGACGTTTGGTGCATCCTCGGGACAGCGGGCAATGCCCATGCTCGCGGTCATGAATACTTCGTGCCCTTGAACAAAAAACGGCTCTGCAAGGCGATCGAGCACACGCTGAGCCAACTTGTCCAGCTTCGGTTTGATCAGGTCCTCACCTGCAAGGCCGTCAACGATAACCGCAAATTCGTCGCCAGCCAGACGACCGATGACACATCCGTCGGGAAGCACTGCGGTCAACCGCTCCGCAACTGTTTCAAGAGTCGTGTCGCCGGCAAGATGACCAAAGGTGTCGTTGACGTCCTTGAAATGATCGACATCGATGTAGAAAAGACAAAGTGTCTTCTTGTTGCGGCGAGCACGTGCAATGGCTCTTTGCAACAGGTGCTGGAATTGCATCCGGTTCGGTATTTTTGTAAGCGCATCGATGCGCGCAAGATATCGAATCCGCCGCTCGGCGCGCCGGCGCTCGGTGATGTTCTGCGCGGCAATTATGCGGTCTTCCGAATCGATGTCGTCGCCGCTGATGTGCGAGGTGGTGTATGAAACCGGCACGGATTCTCCGGATTTGGTCAGCAGGAAGGCTTCCCGGGGGATGCCTGAAGGGACGTCCGCTTCGAGTACGCGGCTTTTGCGTTTATCTACGATCAGGTCCAGCGGTTGGCCCAGCAATTCCGCTTCGGTGTAGTTGAGCATTCTTGCGGTAGCGTCGTTTATTTTCTTTATCGTTCCGTCTGCGGACGTAACAATGATGGTTTCGTTCATACTCGAAAGCACGTTATCGACGTAATCACGTGAGATCGTGGTTCGCTTCAGCTTTTCGCGCATCTCATTGAATACTTCGGCAAGATCACCCAGTTCATCACCGTGCAGCACCTGCAACGGCTCACCGAAGTCGGCATCGCTAAGTTTCTCCGCCTGTACTTTCAATGCGCGGACGCGTGCGGTCTGACTCTCGACAATAAGCCAGATCACCACGCCGCACAGGGCCAACACGAGCAAAGTAGCGATGCCTATCCAGACAAAGCTCGCACGGCGCCGTTCATCCCCCGTGCTGAGTAATTGATCCCGAAATCTCGCCGATTCACGATGTACTTCATCGAGTGTGAGGTTGCTGACCAGCATGCCGAGAATGTTGCCGTCCAGCGTAATCGGATAGGTCAGGTAAAGATTATCAGTGGCCCACTGCGTCGATTGGTCGCCTGCCTGCTCAGGTACGCTACCTGCCTGCAGGTTCGGCTGGCCCCGCCGCACATATCGAACACCGACAAGGTTTTCGTTCTCGAGTGCTGCCTTTTCGAGCAAAAGGGAAATCGAAGCAGAGTCGTCCCGGTCTTCTGCGGTCGCCACGGAATCGGCGATTCTGTGTAGTTGCGCTCTGGCACGACCCTCAAATCTGCCTTCGAGTATTGCGTTCTGTTCCTCTACGCTGCTTGAGACGATATCGGTCGCCAGCCACCGGTACTGGCCATGGAACAGCGACAGCATCAGACCGACAACGACCAGATGCAGCGTCGCCGCCAGCATGAGATATCTCGGTAATATGCTGCCAATCATTTCTTATTCGACTCTGTCGGCCGA
>Ga0164320_10000827_pt1 | contig 10701 bp, 9 predicted proteins | sample GuaBasSediGuay11_FD_113736 | JGI IMG/M metagenome (GOLD analysis project Ga0164320, IMG submission 113736) | Subseafloor sediment microbial communities from Guaymas Basin, Gulf of California, Mexico - Guay11, Core 4567-28, 0-3 cm | ecosystem: Environmental > Aquatic > Marine > Hydrothermal vents...
CTCTGCTGTTACCGTTCGACTTGCATGTGTTAAGCATACCGCCAGCGTTCAATCTGAGCCAGGATCAAACTCTTCAGTTTAAAACTATTTACGGATAGCTCCGTGTAACTTTTTTGAAGAGAGCAACCTCGACTTATTTAACGTAAGTTAAAGTTTTCTTGGTCACTCAAATCGTAATGATACGAAATCATCATCGACATGAGTGCCCACACAAATTACCTAATCAATTTTTAAAGATCGTTTCACCAGGGAACACCTGGAGCGTCTAGTCTTTTGAAGACCGTCTCGCTGCTGTTTTCGACCGCTCGCAATAAGGGTCGTTTCGGCAAACGAGGCGCGCATTATAAGCCCTTTTTTTGCCTCGTCAACGACTAATTCAGGTTTTATTAAAATAAAATCTGGATAGTTATTTCGATTTTAAAATCCGGAGTTTTCGCGATCGCGTTAAAGGTCTGTTGCCAAGGTTCTGCTTCGGCATCAAGCCCATTTGACGAGGCGCGCATTATAGGCAACTACCAGGCGGCGTCAAGCTCCTTTTCAACCTATTTTATATAACTTAGCTAAGTGTAATGCGTGCAAATTTTCGCTTGCCTACCTGCGCCACGACTACCCGCCCCTTGTCGAGATTCAATCCCTTGTCTTCAACCTTTTCGCCATCCAGTTTTACCGCACCCTGCTTGATCATACGGAAGCTCTCAGATGTGCTGCTGGTCAGCCCCGCCTGTTTAAGCATGGTGGCAACTCCGATCGTCGCACTATCGAGACTTAAGGTAGATTCGGGCATTTCATCGGGTATCGCACCTTTTGCAAACCTGTCGATAAAATCCTGCTGGGCCTTCTGGGCAGATTTTGCATTGTGGAATCGAGTAATCAATTCTTCGGCGAGCTGAAATTTTACATCCCTGGGGTTTTTGCCCCGCTTTACCTCATTTTGCAGCGCTTCAATTTCTGACATCGGTCGAAAACTCAATAACTCGAAATAACGCCACATCAACTCATCGCTAATCGACATTAACTTGCCAAACATTTCGGACGGTGGATCTTCGATACCAATATAATTGTTCAACGACTTGGACATTTTCTGCACACCGTCGAGCCCTTCTAATATGGGCATGGTCAATGTAATCTGGGGCTCCATATTCTCCGCTTTCATTAATTCGCGCCCGACCAACAGGTTAAATTTTTGATCGGTACCGCCAAGCTCAACATCGGCCTTCATTTCTACCGAATCCCACCCTTGCACCAGCGGATACAGAAATTCATGGATTAAAATTGGTTGATTGTTTTTGTAACGCCTGGAGAAATCATCACGTTCAAGCATACGTGCAACCGTATGGCGTGAAGCCAAACGAATCATATCCGCTGCAGATTTAGATCCATGCCAGGTCGAATTGAAGCAAATCTCGGTAGCATCAGGATCGAGGATCTTGAAAACCTGCTTTTTATACGATTTGGCATTTTCCTGAATTTCTTCAGGCGACAGCGCTGGTCGGGTCACCGATTTACCACTGGGATCGCCGATGAGTCCGGTAAAGTCTCCTATCAGGAACATGATATGGTGGCCAAGTTCCTGAAACTGCCGCAATTTATTGATCAGCAGGGTATGACCGAAGTGTAAATCAGGTGCAGTCGGATCGAATCCTGCTTTTATATTGAGGGGTTTATTTCGCTTTAATTTTTCTTGCAATTCCGACTCAACCAGTATTTCATCGGTACCTCTTTTGATTTGCTGCATTGCATCTTCTACAGAAATCATGTTATACCTCGTTTTGATACTATAATAATTAACAAATATTAATTTAACCAACAGCTTACGCCATATTTCTCATGAAATTTCAAGAAATTGACTTTAAATCAGATCGCCCTGTATTAGCGAGACCTCGAAATACCTCGTCAAGGTCTTCGAGATTTCAGATGAAAATGCTGTTAAAGCTGACTATTGCTTCAACCGCAGTTATGTTACTGGGCTTTAGCGCTTCCAGTTGGCAACCCGCGGCCAAGGGTGCGGATTCTACCCTCAAGTCGCCCCGATTACACTATGCACTGAATTTGCCAAGAAAGGTTATATCGATCGAGTCCGCGATCGAAAAGTCTGTTGCATTACCTGACGCCGCCGACTGGAACATTATTACGATCAAATCGGGTGATACATTAGCTTCAATCTTCGATTCCGCCGGGCTGCCAGCTACTACCACTCATGCGATTGCGGGCTTAAACGAACAGACTAAATCACTACGCTATATCAAGCCCGGACAAAAGATTCATATTTTACAGGATGATGCAAATCGTCTGCGTGTTATTAAATATATTCCTGATATTACCAAAATGCTGACGATTCAGCGTAACGAAGACCAGTCATTCAGCAGCAAAATTACCAATTACCAGCTCGATGCCTTTCCGGTATTTCGCGAGGGCGTGATAGAAAACTCGCTGTTTGAGGCTGCCGCAGAAGGAAATATTCCCGAGAGCGTGATTATGGATTTAGCCTATATCTTTGGTTGGGATATCGATTTTTCGCTTGATATCAGGCGTGGCGACCGCTTTGGAGTAGTTTACAACGAACTCTACAAAGACAATGTTAAAATCAGAAATGGCCAGATACTGGCTGCCGAATTTGTCAATAACGGCAAGCTTTATAAAGCTGTGTATTACATCGACCCACAGGGCAACGGGGATTATTTCGACGAGGAAGGCAAAAGTATGCGTAAAGCCTTCTTGCGCAGCCCGGTAGAATTCGCCCGTATTAGTTCACGCTTTAGCAATAAGCGCTGGCATCCGGTGCTATCAAAATGGCGTTCACACAAAGGAGTCGACTACGCGGCCAGACGTGGTACGCCGATAAGAGCAGCCGGCGATGGTAAGATCAGTTTTGTTGGCACTAAAGGGGGATTAGGTCGTGCCATATTAATTCGCCATGGTGGCCGATACACGACAGTTTATGGCCATTTAAATGGTTATGCTCGTGGAATCAGGACCGGTAAAGCGATCAAACAGGGACAAATTATTGGCTATGTGGGTAGTTCGGGGCTGGCAACCGGCCCACACTTGCATTATGAATTCCGCGTCAACGGCGTACATCGCAACCCCCTCACGGTAAAATTGCCTGCAGCCAAGCCGGTCCATCCTTCTTTTCAAACGCACTTCAAAGAGAGTACACAGGTTTATTTGTCCATGCTGCAATTGATGGACAATACCCTGGCTGAAAATTTTTACTAATGCAGGACGTTTCGTCCAGTGAAATTTATATTGGATTAATGTCGGGAACCAGTCTCGACGGTATCGATATCGCCATTGTTGATTTTGCTCAACACCCGCCCAGGCTAATACACTGCACTACCAGGACATACGAACAAACACTCAGGCAACGAATTCGCGAGATAACGATGAGTGCAAGCGCTAACCTCGACAGCCTCTGCCAGCTCGACGCTGAACTCGGCAATACCTATGCCGATGTCGTCAAACAGGCACTCGAGGCGACAAAACTCGACATCTCACAGATTCGAGCAATCGGCAACCATGGACAAACAATTCGCCACAGTCCTGACACCGATCTGCCTTATACCCTGCAGATAGGAGACCCGAATATAATTGCCGCTAAAACCGGTATCACTACAGTGGCTGATTTCAGACGCAAAGATATTGCCTTAGGCGGCCAGGGAGCACCGCTGGCACCGGCATTTCACCGCTTCATGTTTCGCTCGGCTAGCAACGATCGAGTCATAATTAATATTGGTGGCATTGCCAATATTACCTATTTGCCCGCTGACTCGGAATCGGCGGTCATCGGATTTGATACCGGTCCCGGTAATACCCTGTCGGACTACTGGATCAACCGACACAAAGGCACAACCTGGGACGAAAATGGAAAGTGGGCGGAAACCGGTAATGTTGTCGGCGACCTGCTAGATACACTTTTAAGCAACGAACCTTATTTTCAGCGTGCACTGCCGAAAACGACCGGCACAGAATATTTTAACTCTAACTGGCTGTTACCCCGGTTACCTTCGGGCCTGGCAGCCGAGGATGTACAGGCAACCCTGATTGAATTGACCGCAATAAATATAGCCAGAGGAATCGACCAGTTACCCTCGGCACCAGTCGAATGCTATTTATGTGGTGGTGGAGCCCACAACTCTTACCTGATCGGACGATTGCAGCAAGCACTTCCAGATTGCCAGATTCTGAGCACCAGCCAACTGGGCCTTGACCCTGATTATGTCGAAGCAGTCGCCTTCGCCTGGTTAGCGAAACAGAGCATGAATCGACAGGCCGGGAACTTGCCCACAGTCACCCAGGCCAGGTCTGAAACTTTGCTTGGCGGCATCTACTATCAGCAATAAGCCAATTGGTGAAATTGTTCTATACTTAATAGTGAAATATTTATCATCCGCGTGGAACTGAGCCCTCTCATCCGTGTCTTTAAGTACCACTGGTGTTAAACTGATAATCTGTATTTTCGTGAGCCGTCTAATGAAAACTACATGGAATGTTATAGCCCTCCAGGCACTTCTAATTTTCTGCGTTAGCGGCGCACGGGCAGAATTTGTCGGCCTGAATATCGGCGCCAACCACTGGACCCCTGATTTAACTGGATCGTTTGGCAGTGTCGGCGACCCGCAAATAGATTTAATGACGGACCTTGGTTTGGACGAACCGGCGCCAACGAATTTGGTATTGATTCTGGAGCATCCAATACCTTTGTTGCCTAACGTGAAATACCGGAGTTTTGATCTCGATAGTTCGGGCTCGAATGACACCAGCCTTACATTTAATGGCACGTCGTTTTCCGGCACTATAAACTCGACTTTTGACCTGTCTCACGATGACATCGTGTTGTACTACGAAGTATTGGATAACTGGGTAAGCCTGGATCTTGGACTGGATTTTAAAGTTTTTGACGGCGAAGTTGAACTGTCGGACCTCAACTCTACTGAATTAGTCCTGATCGATGAAACCGTCCCGTTATTCTATATATCGGCCCGCTTCGATTTACCATTCAGTGGATTCTATATTGGCGCAGATATAAACAACAACTTTAATAGCGGCGACGGTAATGCCGAAGACTCGTCTATAATGCTGGGGTACGAGTCAGGGAATGGACTCGGTATTGAAGGTGGCATTAAAAAGTTTTCGCTTGAGCTTAACGATATTAATAATATCAATGCTGACCTGGAATACGACGGTATTTATCTAAACGGATATTTCCGCTTTTAGAAAACCCACTTTTAGAAAATAATAGCCAATAAAAAAGGCAGGCCAATGGCCTGCCTTTTTTATTGCTTATCTAGTAATTCCTAAATCGAAAATGAGGCGCCACAACCACAGGTCGAAGTAGCGTTTGGATTTTTCACAACAAACATCGAGCCCTCAAGGCCCTCGGTGTAATCAACCTCGGAACCAGCCAGGTACTGATAACTCATAGGATCAATTACCAGGCTAACACCCATATTTTCAATCGTTTTATCACCATCTTTAGATTCTTCCTCGAGTGAAAATGAGTATTGAAAACCCGAGCAACCGCCACCATACACTGAAACTCGTAGTTTCAAATTTGGATTGCCTTCTTCTTCGATCAGTTTTTTAACCTTGCGCGCAGCATTATCCGAAAAATCCAGCACAGTATTAACTACCGGATTAACCGCCATGCCAAAATTTGCGTCGATTGTAATATTCACAATGCTATTCTCTAATGTCCTGCTCCACCTTAACTTTCCTGACTATTTTAGTCAACTATTAGCCGTTGGCTTAATTTATGTCACTCTCCTGTGACAGCTTCACCCGGTTCTTTCCAGGAGGATTTGTCCTCCAGTGCCCGTTGTGGTTTCTCGTCATGAGGCTGATGAATAAGCCCGCCATTGACTTCGGCACCTATCGCCATTTCGATTAAATTATAATAAACACTACCCTTAATACGAGATTTAGGTGCCAGTTCAACACGGGTTGACCCGTATACATCACCGACTATTTTACCGTTTAACACCATATTGGGAACCTTTACATCGCCTTCAATATGACCGAATTCGCTCAGTATTAATATCGACGAACTACCTGCTTCGGCAGAAACGTTACCATTAATCCTGCCATCCACATGCAAGCCCCCGGTAAACATCAAATTACCGCTGATTTCTGTTCCCTGCCCGACTAGCGTATCAATACGCGCCGAACTAAAAGCTTTCTTCTTGCCGAACATATTTATGAATCCTCGGACATCACTCGTGTCCATGAAATAGTTTCAGAAAATGATTTTACCTTTTTTGTCGTGGGATTGATGCCAATTTCCACTTCATATGGAGTAAATTTTTCTGGAAATTCGATATTACCTTCGAAAACCTGAAAATATTTAAAATTAAATTTAGTAGCTTTTCCAGGATTTTCAAGCCTGATATCAGATAATTTCAATTCTTTTTCTCCGCTATCGTCCTCGCCTCGAATAGTGATTTTCACACCGCCTTTGAGTTTACGGCTAATTTTGCCCTGCTTGGTCAAAACCAGTTTGTAGCTAAGCTGCGATTTCTGATTATTTTTGTGCTTAACCTGGAATGCCTGCAAATTGACCCCTAGTGCTGCATTTTCCGGTGACACTATTCCCTGATAAAAAATTAGATCTTCTTTTTGCGCGAGAATTTCTCGCTCCATTTTCACCAGGGTCTGGCCGGCACTCAGGTAGGCATCGTGTTCAATTTTGCTAGCACCCTCAAGTTGGGCATTTTTCTTTACCAACTTGTAGTTGCGTGACTCAAGCTCTTCAATCTTGCTGAGCAAAGTGGCCCTTTCTAAATCGAGCTGCATTAACTGGTAAGACTGATAGGCCTGACCCAGTACAAAAAACGCCCAGAACAATAGAAAAACAAGGCATATACCTACCCACAATTTCCAGGGTTTGTGTTGCTTAACCTTAAACCCCTTATGCAGCTGACTCAAGGCATCATCCCCAACGCATTTAAACCGGTAGTTTCATCAAGGCCAAACATCAGGTTCATATTTTGAATCGCCTGCCCGGCCGCGCCTTTGACCAGATTATCGATCACTGACAGTACGACATATTTTTTACTCGCAGCCAGATAATGCACTGCAATGCGGCAATGATTGGAACCTCTCACTGAGCGAGTTTCGGGATGCGACCCGGCGGGCATTACATCGACGAAAGGTTCATCAGAATAATATTCTTCGAATATTTGCTGAATTTCTGCGTCTGTATTTTTCGCATCGGCGTACACGGTTGCGTGCATTCCTCGAATCATCGGCATCAGGTGCGGAATAAATACGAGGTCGGCATTTTTATTAATAGACTGTAAGCATTGTTTGATCTCAGGCAAATGCCGATGACCCGCCACACCATAAGCCTTCACCGATTCAGACACTTCGGTAAAAGCTGTAGCGACGTTGGCACTCCTACCGGCGCCACTAACACCCGATTTACAATCCGCAATGATGCTAGAGGGCTCGATCAGATCATTGTTTAACAATGGCAGCAATGCAAGAATTACCGAAATCGGATAACATCCGGGATTGGCAACCAGGCGAGCCGTTTTTATACCATCACGATTCAACTCGGGTAACCCGTATACTGCCTGCTCTACCAGAGAAGGACAGGCATGCGTCGCGCCATACCATTTCTCCCAGGTCTGAATGTCCTGAATTCTGAAATCAGCAGCAAGGTCAATTAGCCTGATACCCCTGGCAAGTAATGCTTCAGCCTGACTCATTGCAACCGTATTCGGAGTGGCAAAAAATACCAGGTCACAGTTTTGATAAGAATCCACATCGGGTTCAGTATAGCGTATATCAAACTTGCCACGCAGGTTCGGAAATATGTCGGCCACAGGAGTACCGGCATTTGAGCGGGATGTAATCACTTCTACTCTGGCCTCAGGATGATCTGCGAGTAGTCGCAGGAGTTCTACCCCGGTATAGCCCGTGCCACCAACAATACCAATTTTTAGCATGTTAAAGTGATGCCTTTGTGGTTAAAATAATCGGCGCATTATACATACAACCCCTCGTCGGAATACGAATTAGGGGCATTTCCTTTGTCCCGTCCAACTATGTCACAATTTATCAATGAAAACATCAACCAACCGCAAGTACCACAGTAGTAGCGTTCAATGATTTGGGTCAAGGCTTTACACCTGGTTTTTATGGTCGCCTGGTTCGCAGGATTGTTTTACCTTCCCAGGCTATTTGTAAATCACGCTATGGCTGAGGAAGACGCAGTTAAAACCAGACTGGGGGTAATGGAAAGTAAACTATACCGTTTCATTACACCCTGGATGGTGTTAACTTTGATTTTCGGTACATGGCTACTATTCGATTATGCATGGATGGCCTACGCTCATATGCTCTGGCTAAAAATCAAATTGTTACTGATCGCAATTCTGGTTATTTATCATTTTTATTGTGGGAAAATTCTCAGAGATCTGGCTTCTAACACCAACCATCGAAGTCACATCTGGTTTCGCTGGTTCAATGAATTCCCAGTATTAATACTGTTTGCTGTGGTTATTCTAGCCTCGGTTAAACCATTCTAACCCGCATATTGCACGAAGGCGGTACGGTTTAGGCTACTTACTTACCGGCACGAATTAGCCCACCCAACCCCTTTTCATCCAGACTGTCCGAATAAAACTCACGGATATCCTCTGCGTCTGCCATCGTAATTGCTTCGCAAAACATAGTCTTCATTTCCGACATACTGACCGATTTGATAACTTTTTTGGCTCGCAATAAGCTGCCTACACTCATCGACATACTGTCTATCCCCATTCCCAGTAGCGCCATTACGCCCAACGGATCACCGGCCATCTCACCGCAAACACTAACCGGGGTATTGGTTCGATGCGCCCCCTCTACTATTTGTCGCATGGCTTTCAATACCGCGGGATGCAACGAGGAAAATAACTCGGCTACGTTTTCGTTATTACGGTCTACAGCAAGCAAATACTGGGTAAGATCGTTGGTACCAATCGATACAAAATCAACCAGATGACAGATATAGTCAATCTGGTAAACCGCGGAAGGCACTTCTATCATTGCGCCTACTGTGGGAAATTCGAGTCGCTGCCCCATTTCTTCTTCGAGTTCATCCTTGACCCGATGAATTAAGATCAATGAATCGTCGAGTTCACTCTGACCACTAATCATCGGCAACAGTATTTGCAAATTGTCGATACCCATGTTGGCGCGCATCATCGCCCGCACCTGGGTAATAAATATTTCTGGGTGATCAAGCGTAATGCGTATCCCTCTCCAGCCGAGAAACGGATTTGCTTCCTTAATCGGAAAGTAGTTTAGCGGTTTGTCGCCGCCGACATCCAGCGTTCTTAATACTACCGGTTTACCCTTAAACGTCTGTAGCACGTCTCTATAGATATGATACTGCTCTTCCTCACTCGGGAATCGATCCCTGATCTGGAACGGAATTTCAGTTCGATACAGGCCAACACCCTCGGCACCACTACGCAAAGAGGGCGTGTGATCGGCCATTAAGCCAGAATTTACATAAAGGGAAATATGGTGCCTATCGAGCGTGATCGCCTCTTCATTCTTAAGGCCAAGCAATTCTTGCTCAATCGCAGCCTCTTCCTCGAGGTAGGTAGCGTACTCCGAAAGAACACTTTCATTCGGATCGATGTAAGCACTGCCGCTGTAACCATCGACGATCACCTTTAAGCCATCCATCTGCTTAACTGGCAAATTATGCACGCCCATTATCGCGGGGATACCCAGTGCATGTGCCAGGATGGCGACATGGGAAGAACTACTGCCATGTGCCGAAACAATTGCGCTGAGACAATCTGATGGCACATCGGCCAGATCAGTAGCGGTAATCTCGTCACCGACCAGGATCGTATTATCGGGAAAATGGATATAAGGGCTCTGTTCGAGCATCAACTTACGTAGTACCCGTCGGCCGAGGTCACGAATATCGTTGGCCCTTTCAGCCAAATACTCATCTTCCATCTGCTCGAATACCCGAGCATGTGTCTCCACGGTATCACGCCAGCTCGCTGGCGCCCAATTGCCCTGCTCGATACCCTGGATAGTATCATCGATCAGCGATCCGCTACTGAGCATCTGCGCATAGGCAACAAATAATGCACATTCCTCTTCGGGTAAAGAATCGCGCATGCGGACAGCTTGTTGGGTTAATTCCCCCTGGACCTTATCAATCGCCAATTTGAAGCCGTTTATCTCGGATTCATGATGTTCGATTTTTTTATCCGGTACAGAATTAAGATCAGAACCGCGGTTGAGTACAATCGCTTCACCAATTGCCATACCCGGTGCACCCGCCACACCTCGAACAACATGTGTAGCGGGCTCGATATTCTTTTCACCGATCAGTTTAAAGCGGCCCTGACTTTCGGCATGTTCAAGCGAGTTGGCAAGTTGCGCAGCAAGCGTTGCGAGGAAAGCTTCATCGTCCTCGTTAAACGCCTTCTCCGCTCTTTGTATGGCGATTACGCCCTGTACCTTGCGGTGCGTAATTATCGGCACGCCGAGATAGACCGGAAATTCGGCCTCACCAGAATCGGGTACCAGGATAAATTTCTTATGCTCTACTGCATTGATCAGGTTGATCGACTCGGCTTTGGCGGCAACCATACCGATCAAACCCTCGCCGAATCTACGCGTGACTTTACCGACGATATCGGGGTTCAGGCCATAACTCGATTTTAATATCAGTCGGTTGGGATCTTC
>Ga0164320_10000829_pt1 | contig 10695 bp, 8 predicted proteins | sample GuaBasSediGuay11_FD_113736 | JGI IMG/M metagenome (GOLD analysis project Ga0164320, IMG submission 113736) | Subseafloor sediment microbial communities from Guaymas Basin, Gulf of California, Mexico - Guay11, Core 4567-28, 0-3 cm | ecosystem: Environmental > Aquatic > Marine > Hydrothermal vents...
CATATCGTTGGCTTTGGCAGCCGCGAACAATGAGTCGATGTTTTCGACCGTATTATTTTCGGTGACGCTCTTGCCAACCACACCCCAGGTCGCGCCTTTCGGACTCAGGAAGTCGTTTTGCGGATCGGTGATCAGGAGGGCAGTGCGGCCGTTAACAATCGTTACACCAGGGTCAGGCAGTTGTGCAGACGCGATATCGGCGAAGCCAATGCTAGCCAGGATAATTGCTGTAATAGCGATTCGTACTTTCATGTTGTTCTCCAATAATTAGTAATGATTTCTTGACTCAAAGGCGCCGGTCAGAGGCGCTAATAGGGATGTCGTTGGCGCTCATATCGCGACGTTGCATGTAGCCGTCGCTATCGAACTCCCAGTGTTCGTTGCCGTGGGTACGGAACCACTGGCCGTTTTGTGAGTGTTGCCACTCATATTCGAAGCGGACTGAGATGTGATTGTCGGTGAATGCCCAAAGCTCCTTCATCAGCTTGTAGTGGAGCTCTTTAGCCCACTTGTCGGCCAGGAACTCAACAATCGAATCGCGACCCTTAAAGAACTGATCGCGGTTGCGCCATTCGGAGTCAGCCGAGTAGGCCTGGGCGACCCGTTCGGGGTCTCGTGAGTTCCACGCGTCTTCAGCGGCCTGGACTTTCGCCAGTGCGCTTTCCCGGGTAAACGGCGGTAAGGGTGGTCTTTGCATGTTCGGTTCCTTAAAAGTCGAATGGTTTTCCTTTGCTGTTTGTATTGCAGCATCCGTGCCAACTTTGAAAAGGCTGTTAAAACAGTAACTTATGAAAAACATATGGCCACAGAAACTTGTGGTCCACAGAAAACTGTGGTTAACTCCTCAGATAACTGAGGTTTTCTCATGACGAAGCAAGACGAGCTTTCGAAGCTCAAAACACAGCATCAGCTCATCCTCAATTCAGCCGGGGAGGGTATTTATGGCCTCGACCGCGAGGGCAGAATCACTTTCAGCAATGCGGCGTCCACTGAGATTCTCGGCTGGAGGCTCGAGGATGTGCAGGGGCAAAAGGCTCATGACGTGCATCACCATTCACATGCCGACGGGTCTCCCTACCCGCTGGATGAGTGCCTGATCAATGCCGCTCTTCGGGACGGTGAGGTGCATCGCGTTGACGATGAGGTTTTCTGGCATATCGACGGGTCTTGCGTGCCCGTTGAATATACAAGTACCCCAATATTCGAAGCAGGCGAGCCCTGTGGTGTGGTTGTGGTATTTCGGGACATCACGAAGCGCAAGGAAATAGAGCGCCAGCGCGAAGCGGCTTACGACGATCTGCTGCGTCTACAGGCGTCACAACAAATGATCCTCGATGCAGCAGGCGAAGGCATCTATGGACTGAATTGTGACGGTCTTATTACGTTTGGCAATGCAGCCGCCTATGACATCGTCGGCTGGCACACCGAGGATGTAATTGGTCAAAGAGCGCACGAGGTGCATCACCATTCTCACGCGGATGGTTCCGACTACCCGCGAGACGAGTGCCCTATTTATGCTGCGCTAAAAGATGGCGAAGTGCACACCGTCGACTGTGAGGTTTTCTGGCACGCGAATGGTGATGCGGTCCCTGTCGAGTACACCAGCACACCGATCCTGAAAGACGGCAAGCCAGACGGTGCAGTTGTTGTATTCAGAGACATCAGCGAGCGCAGAAAGATCGAGCAGCAACGCGAAGAAGCTTACGCAGAAGTAAAGGTACTCAAAGAACAACTGGAGCAGGAGCGAGACTACCTGCGTGACGAGATCGAAGTCACCGTCAACTTCGGTGAAATTATCGGTCAGAGCATGGCGTTGAAAAGGACACTGGCAAAAGTCGAAGCGGTGGCGAGTACATCGGCCAATGTATTAGTGCTCGGTGAATCCGGTGTTGGTAAGGAGATGATTGCGCGAGCGATTCATTCCAATAGCGAACGCTGTGACAAGCCACTCATCAAGGTCAATTGCGCCTCTATTCCAAAAGAATTATTCGAAAGCGAGTTCTTTGGTCATGTTCGTGGTGCATTTACAGGTGCACACAAGGACCGTACAGGCCGGCTGCAACTCGCGAACGGTGGCACATTGTTCCTCGACGAGGTGGGAGAGATACCAGTGTCCTTACAGGGCAAACTGCTGCGTGCCTTGCAGGAGCAGGAATTCGAGCGGGTCGGTGATGACGAGACAACGAAAGTCGATGTGCGAGTGGTCGCAGCAACGAATCGAAATCTCGAGGAGGAGGTGGCAGCGGGACGGTTTAGAGAGGATCTTTATTACCGGCTTAGCGTGTTCCCGATTGAGTTGCCGCCGCTGCGTGAACGTAGCGAGGATATTGGGCCACTGGCGGTTCACTTTCTCGACTCGATTTGTGCTGATCTGGGACGTGACCCTCTCGCATTAACCAAACAGCAAATCGCTTTGCTGCAGGGGCATCAATGGCCTGGCAATATCCGCGAACTTAGAAACGTTATAGAAAGGGCGGTGATTTTGACCAAAGGTGCGCGGCTACGGCTTGATCTGGCATTAGGCGGCACTGACAAGGCGGAAATTGCACTCGAATCACCGCAACCGGACGAATTGTCGTTTTTGACAGAGGTCGAGTTTCGTGCCACGGAGAAGCAGAATCTGGTAGCCGCATTGCGCGCGGCAAACTGGCGTGTCTGGGGGCCGGATGGCGCTGCGGCGTTGCTGGGAATCAGCCCCTCAACAATGTCGTACCGGATGAATGCCTTTGAAATCAACAAGGAATAGACGCGATATTGCCTGTAAAGGCGCCACATTATGGAATCTCGGCTACGCTTACCCCTCCAGACGCGCAATAATGTGACCAATAACAACAATTAGAAAAGACTATGCAAGAACTGAGTTCCTCATTGGTAAGCCACGCGTTCGGTGAGCACACCGACCCAGGGCTCATTGTCGCTTACCAGTCGCATCAGGATGCGATGCGGTTTCTGGCAGCAACGCTTGACCAGGCAAACGGAGTGGCGGTTCTTAAGGGGCCCGCCGGCTCCGGCAAGACGACAATCATCAATGAACAGCAGACCTGGTCCTCGCGTGATTCGGCGGTCGCACTGCTTGACGGTATTCACCTGACACCACGCAGGCTGCTCGTGAGTATGTTGTCTCAATACGGTGTCCCTGAAAGCTCGCAGTATGATGATCAGTTGTTACAAGATCTGAACAAGTTCCTGAAACAACAAATGCGCAGCGGGCGAGCGCCAGTGCTCATGATTGATAACGCAGATCGGGCAACACCAAGTGCGTTGCGCCTGTTGAACTGGCTGGCGGCACTCGATACGCGCGGCGATTATTCACTGCGTATGGTCCTGACCGGCAAGGAACGATTGTTAACACTATTACGAGACGACAGCATGCGCGGTCTCGCCCGACGCCACCCGGCAACGTACTCGCTAAATCCTCTGACGACGCAGGAGACGGTGATCTATTTGCGAACACGTCTGATCGCAGCCGGTGGTGAGCGTAGCGAAAAAGTGTTTCCGATAAAAACATGCGAAAAAATGCACGAGTTGTCTGGCGGCTGGCCGGGCTCGATAAACAAACAGGCGATCGAAGTCATGGAGCGTATGACCGAGCTGCGTTCAGCGAGGCCGATACCGCACGTCACCATTAGCCGCGATGGTGTTACTGTCGCCGAATTTGAGCTGACTGAACGGCAGTACATCATCGGCCGCACCGAACTGGCGGACATCGTTGTTGATGATACTTATGTCAGTAAGATGCACGCGATGTTGCAGATCTATTCGAACGCCGTTGTCTTGCTCGACCTGAATAGTACGAATGGAACAACCGTGAACTCGAGAGTGGTGGAGAAAACAATCCTCCGAACCGACGATATCATTTCGCTTGGCCGATACCGACTCAAGATCGATAATGCACCGGCGATCAATGCCAAGATGGATGCACGAATCAAGGCGTCGGACACAATGACGATGCAAAACCTGGTTGACGTGCGTCGTGCGCGAGCCAAGCGGACCATCACAGCGCTCAAGCACAAATAGCGCTTCCCAGGGGTCGAACCGGACTTTCTGTTATGGAACTAGTTCCATAACAGAAAGTCCGGTTCGACCCCTCCGATTAGTTGGTAAAGATTTCTGTATCCGGATGGAATGCGTACCATGCGAACCAGAATACGATGACGGTGGGAATCTCGTTGCCATTGCTGTCAATAGCACGCGCGTACTTTTCCTTCTCCTGCCACTCAATCGTCAACTCTGTGCCGCCGATCGAGTCGCTGAACGTTTCGACACCACGCTTGCGTAATTCCTTGAATGGGTAGGCCTTCTCGACGCCGTCAATCGTAATGCCCAGCACCATTTCTTTGTTACGGTAGGCTGAGTTGCGGTGCCCCACCGGAAACATCAGCCGGCCTTTGCTTTGGTACTCGCCGTAAGGTGAACTGCGATAATTCATCCGAAAACCGGTATCGGTTGATAGCACCAGCGTATCCGGATGGCGTTTCTTCCAGTCACGCCAGGTCGTGTTCGCTATTGGAATCGCGGGGATCTCGGCACCTTTCAAAGGGCCGCTGATTGCCTTCGATAAGAGTTGTGACCACAACGATCCGGTTGCGTAGTCATACAGAAGTACGTCGCTGTTATACAGCAGGCCGGAAACACCGAAGTCCAGGTCGACGCTGCCAAACCGAACCGTGAATGCCATGCCGGAAAAGCACAGCGGGCAGTAGGTCACGACAATTGCGGTATCACCGAAATGATCATTGACGACTTCATGTCGATCAAGAATCAATATCGGATAGGCTTTGGCAATACCGTTATGCACCACCCCGAGAACACGGTCTTTATCACGCACAAAATTCTCTTCGCTGGCTGCAACGAATTTCGGATTATGAATGGGTGGAATACCGTCTCGTCGCACGCCGCCCCAGAAAATCTCATTGGCCGGGACCACTGCATCAGAGTAGTCGAAACCATTCCTGTTGTTTGCAGCAAGCGCCGCGGTATCGGGATACAAGGCGCCACTGATCACTACTACATGACAAATAGATATAACGAATTTCTTCAAGGTCACCGCAACTGCTCCAGACACCGGGGCTTATAAGGACCCGGGCAACGGTTCGATTGTTACGCCCATTTGCTTAACGGGCTATGATGTCCGTCTGCAAAAGTATGGTGGTAGAGATACTGAGGATCTTTGCATGAAGATACTGACCATAGCTCTCATACTGGTTTGTTGCGTAGTCCAGACGCCAGACGCCCTGGCACAGAATACTGCACAACCGGAGCCCAAATTTCCGACTTCAGAACGCGGTAGGGAAGGTTGGACCATCCTTGACTGCGGTACCAACGATGCAGGAATCGTCGTCGATCTGAGCATAAAAGACTCGAGTGGTAGCAGCGCTTTTAACGAGGCGGCGATTGAAGCTGTGCAAGAGTGGCGTTTTGAGCCAGGTGAAGGACGACAATTGAGCGTACTTCTGAATTTTGTTTTCGAACGGAGCCAGGTTCATTTATCGCGTAAATTTATTGCTCACATTAAGGACATCCATCGTTCGATCGAAGAAGGTGAACTCGATGCTGCGAAAGAGCGCATTGCTGCGTATCGCGTTGACGAGAATATTGGTGCGTATGAACTCGCTTATTCATTGATCGCCGAAGGTCGCGTCGCGAGCGTGCAAGGTGATAAAGCCGAGCATCTGCGGGTTTTTCGCAGAGCAGTAATCAACGATGGGCACTGGCTGGAGCGCGACAAGTACCTCATGTTGCTGCACTCTATCGTGGTCCTCGAAGTACAACAGCAGGACTTCACGTCCGCGCTTGAGAATTATGCGCTCCTCACCGAGACCAGGCCCGGTAGAAAATTGGCCGAGGGTCTCGATGATCCGATGCAATCCCTGCAAGCGATGCTCGCAAGTGGTGGCGATTTTCCGCCGCCTTACAAGGTTGCAGATGTTTCGATAACGATCGAGCGCGCGGGACGGGTCTTAAGACAAGATGTCAATTTTCGAGATGACTATTTTGGAGAGACAGCGTTGGAAGATGTTAATGAACGAGAAGAATTATGAGGCGGTGCTGTTAAGTCATTGATTTAACATTGCTTTATGGTGTAATACTGTATATAATAACAGGTCTCATTCCTCCACAAGGAAGTGCCATGAAACCTGCCATGATTCCAACAATAGAACCTCTCCCAGACGTCGTACCGATCGACGACCTCGACCGGGCCATCGTCACTCTTTCAGCGCGCATCAATGCCGAGACTTATGAATTACTCGTGCTTATTCGTGAGTTTGACGAGCGTGCCGGTTGGCTGAAGTGGGGCCTCGGCAACTGCGCCGAGTGGCTGCACTACCGCTGCGATTTCTCTATGAATGCCGCGCGTGAGAAAGTCCGCGTGGCGCATGCATTAAAGACACTGCCGGAAGTCGCTGCTGCGTTTGCTACAGGCAAGCTGTCGTACTCAAAAGTTCGGGCGATGACACGTGTCGCAGGCACCCATAATGAAAATGAGCTGTTGTCGTTTGCGCTTAAGACAACGACAGCACGCGTTGAAGAACGTTGCCGGGAACTCAAGTGTGGTTCGGCAGATTCTCTCAGTGGCGTACAGCGTGCGTTTGCCGATCGATCACTGCGAGTGAGTCGGAATGCTGAACGGGGAATGATGACGATTACCATCGAGCTGCCGATGGAGACGGGTGAACTGGTGGAGAAGGCGCTCGATAAGGTAAGGGATGATTCGGTATCAAAGGCGGAGTTTGTTGATGAGTCCTGGTCGGTTCGACAGGCCGATGCGATGGTTGCAATGGCAAGTTCGTATCTGTCAGGCACTGCCGGGCGGACACGCAATTCCTCGGATGACTACCTTGTGACCATCCACGTCGACCAGTCGGCCCTCACTAAAGGGATCGGTCGTTCAAGTCTCCCCATCGAGAGCGTCAAACGACTGTGTTGTGACGGTCATGCAGTGATTCTTGGCGAGGATGAGAACGGCGAGCCGTTGAACATTGGTCGCAAGACCCGCACCGTCCCGATGGCTATTAAACGAGCCCTCATGGCCAGGGACAAAAGCTGTGTATTCCCCGGCTGCCATCACACGCGCTTTGTCGATGCACATCATATCCAGCACTGGTCTGCTGGCGGCGAAACGAGCCTCAATAACCTGATGTTGCTATGTTCGCGGCATCACACCCTCGTGCACGAAGGTGGTTTTACACTCCAGCGCGACTACCAGGATCACTGGTTCTTCAAACGCCCGGATGGACGGGCCGTTCCAACTTGCGGTTATCACACGCGAGACATCACGGATGACGACATTGAGGAAGTTTCCCGTCAGGCGGGACCGAGGTCCGAACTGTTCAACAATCCCCCCGCTGGGGGATTATTGACCGTGGCGGATAATTTCCTGTCGGACCTCGGTCCCGCTTGTGGGGAGCCGCCGCCACCCGCTTATTGGCATTAGCTGAAGCGGGTCAGACCACTTTCATTGAGATTTTGAACGTCCGCTTGGCTGCGGATCGCCGCCGTTCGCGTGCTCGGCTTGATTATGGCTGCAGTTGACCCTTAGCCGACATTCCCGTCGCGTAAGAACTTCAGCCATACAAGAAGATATGGCCCTTCCTCGCATTCGTATTGATGCCTACTATACTAAGTAGAAATACGTACCAAATAGCTACTCGAATTACACGAAAAGCCAAACCCGCCGAAAGACGGGGACGGAAAGCCGCGGGTCCTCGCTTTCTTCGCGACGCCTTCAACGACGCCACGAAGGACCCAAAGATCGCCCGGCTGCTGAAGCAGTCCAAACGACGATCTACGCTCACGGAGGAATCATAAATTAGTCTGATTGAACGTATTTCCTATCAGTGTTCGATGACTCACCAAAAAATAAGGAGAACAACATGCGTAAAAGTTTACTGACATCTGCCCATGCTGTAACGATACTATTTATTGCGTCAGGGTTGGCTCTGTTCGCGAGCCACGATGTGCTAGCCAAGGCCAAGCCGCACGTTTCGTTCAGCGCAGTCGATATGGTAATTCTTGGGCCAGGAGAAGTTGTGCTTGGTCCTGCCCTTGGCGCTTCAACACTTATCCGCGACAAAAAGGGCGCGACCGGAACCGTTCATGTCGGCGATCTGGGGATTGAATCGTCCGTTCTCGATACGTGGGGCACTACCGTCTATTCAGTCTGGGCTATTGTTTTCAACAACCCCACCGAATGTGAGAGAACCCAAGTAATCTGTTCGCCGGGCGAGGAAATAATGAAAGATGGAGGGGTCGCGGCGGGACTCTCGATATTCTGGGTAGCGGGGGGCATATCTAGTTCCAATACTGATTTAACCGCCGGTGTTCTGAACCTTGAATTCCGTATCGAGAGAAAGAGACCCCCTGGCTTTGTTATCCCTGATTTCTCGCAAGATGGCCTAACAAATGTTGCTGGAGCAGAAATTCACTTCGTGGTGGCCCCACACCCTGATGCAATGCCAGGAAATGTAGCATTTGAATTGACGCACCCCGGACCGGCCATACGAGGTGCCGCCCACCTACCGTAAGGATCACTAGTAGATGGATGAGATAATCCCCGCGTCGTCGGCGGGGGTTATCCCTCTATTACGATCAACTCTGATATTGTCTTTCCGATCGGGTCTGGGTTACTACAGCTAGTAATACCAGCTCAAACGCAACTGCAGGTAGTCGTCTCGTTCAACCAGAAATAGAGCGTCGCCCGGCTCAGCGTTCATGAATGTGCGTAGCTGCAATGCCACACTGAGGTTATCGCCGAATCGGCGCTCGGCCTCAATGTTCAGAAACAACTCCTGCGTATCCAGATCGACAGCAACGCCCGCTAAAACGCTGGTGTCATCAGCATCATTCAGCGCGAGTCGGGTGCCGACAAACAAATCGTTGTCGGCGGCCGTTGGTGGGGATATCCCGTTTCGACCGTCGTAAAGATACTCAATCAATACGCCCACATCGGCGGACGAGTTCCTGACACCATAGAACGTGTACTCAAATCCTCCGACAGCCGCGAAAAATGAATCAACTCGTGTATCGCGTGCGATGGCTTCCAGCTTCCACAGCCACGCTTCGGCTGTGTACTGACCGTCCACACCAAACTGTGTCATCTGATCATAGACTGGCAACAATCGATCACCTTCGGGAGCAATTACAAATCGCGCTTCGCGTGAGGTCCCCTCAAATACATGGACACCAATATCAACGTCACCGATATAGTGGCTGTAACGCAGCGCCAGGTCGATGTGATGTTCCTCGTCACTGGATTCGTAAATCGGATTGTCAGTATCGACAACCAGCGGAGCACGGAAGCGCCCGTCAATTCCCGGAAAAGTTCGCTCACGAAAATACGGCATGACATACAAGCCGAATCGCCCGTAGTCGCGCTGCAAATTGAGATTCACTAGCGGCTGGCCGAGCTTGCTTTCCTCATCAATGCTCTCGACGAGATCCGTCTGATTAATAACGTCGACGAGATGTCGCGATTCGGTCACGCCCCAGAATACTTTGCTAATGCCTGCCGTAAAGTCCCAATCGTCACCGTCGATGCCCCAGTAGGCTTCGCGGAGATCAGCGTGCGAGCGTTCATCGTCGACCGAATCCACACGCGCGAAGCCCACGATCGATATGCGCTGCTGGCCGTCATCACTGCGCCAATAGAATTCAGGTTGCAGCATTAGTGATGGATTGAGGCCATTTTCCTGACCCTGATACTGCCCATCGAGCCAAAAGGCCTGGGTGTCGAAGCCAATGAAGCCGGTGATATCCCAGTCCTCTGCGCTCGAGGAACTGGTCGCGATTGTCGCGAACAGTAACAGGGCGATTTGCAAGAGCGAGCGTTTCATCGCAGGCGCGCGAGCCGGCCTTTGACGAAGTCACCTTCATCAAGACCGACATCGAAGCGGTAGTCGCCGTAGATAAAGTCAGTGCTCTTGCCGGTCTGATGGTTCACCATTTCCATGCGCTGGCTGCGCCATACACCGTCGTAGTTACGGTAGTCACCAAGGGTCAGCGTTTTTAGCAAATCACCGCGGCGGTCATAGAACTCGACCTTGCGGACCTGGTAGACGTTGCGATCCACCCAACTTATCTGGCGCGTGTAGCCGGAGTTTTCATAGCGTGGTGTACGCTCGACAACGTCGGTGTTCAGGCCGTCAAGTTCTTCTTCACGAAGATACTCATAGTCATACTTGTTGAGTTCGAGCGCCGTGAAGTCTTCGAACGCAAACTCGGAACCTACAAACGGGCCGGACTTGTTAGCTGAAGAAATTCGTTTTACACGTTTCAACGCCGGCAGGAAGAGCCACTGGTCATCCGGGTCCAGAATATTCGCGTGCGACAGCAACGCCGTTCCTTTGATGTCGTTGGGATTGTCGAAAACCACGAGCGATTTATCACCGCTACTCTCATCGGCGATTTCCAGTGTTGCGATTTTCAACGTACGCCGGGACTCTCGTCCTGCGGCATTTCTCAGCACCATCTCAAGATCTACTTCGCTGTTGTTGAAGCCTCTGTCTGATCTGTAGGCACGTGCTGCGATTTCGAAGCCAGCTCGTTCAGCGTCGGTGTCGCCACGCACGGGTGTCTCGCCAGTAGATGCGATTCCAGGTGATGAAATTAGTGCAAAGGTCAGTCCGGCGATCAGCACAAGACTGGTTACGGTTGCCGGGCGGGGCAAAGTGATGGGATTTTTCATTACAGGTACTC